>VTLG01000730.1_pt1 | contig 34278 bp, 56 predicted proteins | sample 4694571 | NCBI WGS metagenome assembly VTLG01 (sample SAMN12604809, study PRJNA352737) | marine metagenome | biome: ENVO:00000447; feature: ENVO:00000209|ENVO:00000569|ENVO:01000036; material: ENVO:00002151; isolation source: viral sequences binned using virsorter ...
CCTATCCGTGTTTTTTCACGGATAGAAATCGACCAAAACCAAACCAGTTCAGGCAAACCAGTTCAGGCAAACCAGTTCAAACCAGTTCAAAGGGGCGGACATGCCAAGAGGGAGAACACCACGCCCAACGAAATTGAAGATTTTACAGGGCGAGCCGAACAAGGACCGCATAAACGAAAACGAACCCGACGCGCCGAAGGGGCGACCCCCGATGCCGCGAGGGCTCGACGCAATCGGCAAAAAAGCGTGGGTGGGATTGTGCGAATCCCTCGAGGCGCTCGACATCTTGAGCGTTGTTGATGGGCCCGCAATTGAAGTCTACGCGCAAACGTATAGCGGCTACCACGTAGCGCGCAAACACGTGGAAAAATACGGCCAGGTGATAACCGAAAACGGCTACATGAAACGGAATCCCGCGTGCGCCGAAATGCACCAGCACAAAGGCGAGCTCTTGCGGTTGCTAACTGAATTCGGATTGACGCCGGCTAGCCGTTCGCGGTTAGTGGTTCCCGGCGCGAAGAAAGCTTTTGACGTACTAGACGAATTGCTCGCATGATTAGCGCGGACCCTGGACAGCAAGCAGTCGACTTTATCAATTGTCTTTCGCACCCGACGAGCGGCAAGCGTTTCACGTTGCGCCCATGGCAAGAAGGAATTGTTAGGAAGCTAATCGGCACCGTCGACGACAGCGGGCAACGCGTCTACTCACAAGCCGGCATTTGGCTACCTCGCGCGAACGGAAAAACAGAGCTTGCGGCGGCTATGATTCTCGAGCGGTTCTTGCGCGATAGAAGACCGCGGCGGCAATTCTATTGCGCGGCAACGTCGCGAGACCAAGCTAAATTCTTGTTCAACAAAGTATTGGCCATGCTCGAAGACAACGAGCGCTTGCGCCAACTTGTTGACATACGAACATCAACCCACACCATCATAAACCAGCAAACCGGTTCAACGTTTAAGGCGGTTTCGTCCGAGTCTTCAGCCATGCATGGCAGTGAACCAACGATGGTCGTCTACGATGAAATCCATGTTGCCCGTGACCGCGAGTTGTTCACGTCGCTACTCACTGGCATGGGGAAAGTCGATAGCCCGTTACTGGTAACAATAACGACGGCGGGCATATACGAAAAAACCACGCTAGAGATGGAACAGTATATGTACGCGTGCCGGGTGCGTGACGGCATCGTGAAAGACAAAAGTTATTTGCCGGTGATATATGAGGCCGGGCCCGATGACCCATGGGACAAGGAAGAAACTTGGTTCAAGTGCAACCCCGCGTTGGGGGACTTTCGCAGCGTGGATGAGATGCGGCGCCTTGCAAAACAGGCGAAGCAAATCACGCGGATGCAAAACGATTTCAAGAGGCTGTACCTAAACATCCACACGGCGCAAACTTCGCGCTGGTTGTCTCAAGAGCAATGGCTCGAATGCAAGGTTGACGAGCTTGACGCAGACGGGCCGTGGTTAGGCGGGTGCGACCTGAGCGCAAAACAAGACCTAACATCGTTCGCGTTGAGTTGCAAAACGGAAGCCGGCTATGCGGTCAAGTGCTGGAATTGGATACCCGAAGAGACCGCACTAGCGCACGAGAAGAGCGACCGGGTGCCGTACTTGCAATGGGAAAAAGAGGGGCACGTAGAGTTTACGCCAGGCGACCGGATCGACCAGTATTTTATTCTGGATCGCATCGTTGAGATTTGCAAAGAACACGGCGTGCGCTCGGTCGCGTTCGATGCGCATAATGCAGAATGGTTTTTTCAAACGTTGCCTATGCATGGCATCGAGTGCAAGGACGCAACGCAAAACTACAAAACATACAACGAACCGTGCCGAGAATTTGAGTCGTGCATCGCTTCGGGCACGTTGCAACATCTGGGGAATCAGTGTCTTGACTGGCAGATAAGTTGTGTCGAGGTGAAACCGACGGCAGATAAGACGTTGATACGCCCGGTGAAGTCTACGCAAAACAGCCGTATAGATGGCATCGTGGCCATACTCATGAGTATGGCTCTTTCGTTAGTTGGTGAACAGGAAGCCAAGCCGGCGATATATTAAAAATGCATAATCAAATAATCGTCACAACACAAAGCGTTTCGGAAGTCGTGCCGACTATCTCGGCGGCTTTGCAACCCGAAGAACAATGGGTTACCGCTGGACTAGGCCAACTATACAACACCGACAGCGGCGAGACGGTCAACGCGCAAACGTCTCTCACCTATTCCAGCGTCTGGCAAGCGGTGTGTTTAATCTCGCAAAGTGTTGCGGGGTTACCGCTCGAGGTATACCAACGCACAGAAGATGACGACCGGGAAAAGATGCGGTTTCACCCGGCGTACCCGTTGCTAAACGTTACCCCGTCGAGCAATGCGGACATCACGGCGCAGACGTGGAAGGAGACAATACAAGCCCACGCGTTAACGTGGGGCAACGGGTACGCGGAAATAGAACGCAACAACGCGGGGCGACCGGTCGCGCTTAACATCTTGCACCCGTCCAACACCTACCCGGACACCGACGAAAGCGGCATGCTTTTCTATTGGACGAACACTAACAGGCGCGACGAGCTCAGGCAAATCATGCCGCGAAATATGTTCCACCTAAAGGGCTTGTCTGATGACGGGCTCGCGGGTTATTCGGTTTTTAAAATGGCGCGCAATAGTTGGGGTCTCGGGCTCGCGCAAGAGAAGCACGGCAACCGACATTTCAAGAACAACGCGCGGCCAAATATCGCGCTCAAGACCGGCGCGCATTTGAACGAAGACCAGGCGACGGCGTTACGTCAACGGTTTGAAACTCGGCACCGTGGACTAAACGCAGAAACCAGCACGGCGGTACTTAGCGGCGGCCTTGAGATTGTGCCGTTTTCAATCAGCAACGAAGATAGCCAGTGGTTACAGTCGCGGCAATTTCAAAGGCAAGAAGTCGCGTCGTGGTTTAACGTTCCGCCGCACATGCTCGGCGATAGTAGCACGACCGGTTACAACTCTATCGCAGAAGAGAACCGGAGGTTTTTGCAACAGACTCTAATGCCGTGGCTCCGCAAGTGGTCGAGTGAAGCAGATTTGAAACTACTCGACAACCGAGAGCGCCGGGGAAAACAAACGTACTTCGAGCATTCAACGGCGAGCTTGATAGAAACCGACCTAGACCAAACCGTGAACCAAATCACGGCGTTGATAGCTAGCGAGGTTATGAGTGTTAACGAGGCTCGCCGAAAATTAAATATGAACCGGCGCGCCGACGGGCGCGGCGACGAGTTCAGGAACCCGAACATTTCCAGCGGCGAGGCGCAGCCGGCGCCGGAAGTAGAGAACGCAGCGCAGCCCGTCGCGGACCCGGAGCCGTTTGCCAAGTTGCTAGCCGATAGGTTGCGACATTTGCAGGACGTCGAAGCCAAGCAGGTACACGCGGCAAGCAAGCGGCGCAAGGTTAGCTTCCCGAAGTGGTGCGACACTTGGTATGCCGATTGGCAAGAGCGGACGCGCGAAAGCCTTGAGCCGATAGCGGAGGTATGGCGGGCGGTTGGTCTCCATTTAAACCCGGCAATCGTGGCGGCGTGCTTTATCGACAACAATAAATCACGCGTGCTTGCGTTGTTCGAAGAGCGGCCGCGTGGAGCGTTTCCCGGTGACATTGAAGGATTGTATTTAGGCGAGCTCGACAAGTGGCCTCAAGAGCTTGCGGCGCTTGCGCAGAAAGGTAGCGACAATGTACAGAATCCGCAACTATAAAGCGGCGACCGGTGCCGAGGTTTTGATCTATGGCGAAATCGGAGAGGCTGATTTTGGCGTCGATGCGGGCGACTTCTATCAAGAGGTTGCGGCGCTCGACGCGCCCGAAATTACCTTTCGCATCAATAGCTATGGCGGCGACGTTTTCGCAGGCGCCGCGATTTACAATTTCATCCGGCGACTACCCGCATTGACAACGACAACCGTCGACGGAGTCGCGGCGTCTATTGCGTCGGTCATTGCCATGGCTGGCGATCAAGTGACGATGTCCCAAAATTCTATGCTCATGATTCACAACGCGTGGACGGCCGTACAGATTGCCGGCGACGCGAACACATTTGAAGAGAGCGCCGAAGAAGTCGAGCGGATGAAAGACACCTTGCGCGCGATCGACACGACAATCGTCGAAGCCTACTCCCAACGCGCGAACGTCGGCCAGGACCAGCTACGCGCGTGGATGGATCAAGAGACCTGGTTTACGGCATCGGACGCGGTAACGCTAGGCTTTGCTGATTCCGTGGTCGACGCGTTGCCGGCGGTAGCAGCCTGCTACGTACCAGCGGGGCGATTTAAGAACACGCCCAACCATTTGCTAGAGCAACCCGCACCGGCACCGGGACCGCAGCCGGCACCGATACGGAGCCAGAGCCGGGCACGGCTCGAGCTTTCCCGGAGACCCCGGGCATAGGGCCCCGGTTTCCCGGGGCCCGTGGGGGCGGCGTTAGTTGGCGGGTGCGATGTCGATAATCTTGAAAGGCGACCCGAATCCGGTGTATTCCTTTCCCAGTTCAAAGCGGGCCGGGGTTATTTCGACATGCGTTAGCCCCTCGAGTGTCCCCCCAGTGAACAGCCGAGTAACGGTGTAGAGCTCGATTCCGTGCTCGCGGTAAATGTCATTCGCTGTTCGTGTCGTCGCCATGTCGTTCCCTTTCGTTGTGGTGTTGTTAACTGTCATGTTTATTATTGTACGACATATTCAACCCAGCACAATAGGTGAATACGAAAAAGAACAAGAAATAAAAAAGGCCCCGGTTTCCCGGGGCCCGTGGGGTGGGGTTAGTCGTTTACACGGTCTCGGCGGCTAGGGCGATCATTTCCTTGATGGCTGGTGTTTTGTAGTTCGCGATTGCCTCGGCGACGCTGTTGAAATCTTTTCCAGCGGAAACGTGCCGGTTCCAAGCTCGGCTCGACGCGTTGCGATTTACAACCGTAACCGGCGCGAGGTAGCTAGTGCTTTCCCTGATGATAACCTCGAGCGTGTGCTTTTCCGTGTTGAGGCTGACCAGTGTGCATTCTTCGTGTCGGCTTACGTTTGTGATGATGATCGTCATGGTGTTCCCTTTCGTTGTGTTGGTGTTGTTAACTGTCATGTTTATTATTGTACGACATATTCAACACAGCACAATAGGGAAATCCGAAAAACAACAAGAAATAAAAAAGGCCCCGGTTTCCCGGGGCCCGCGTGGGGGGGTGGTTGGCTTACACCATCCAGGACGGTTTCAGCTCTTTTGTGTCGCACGCGCCGATTGTCGGGGACATCGAGTAGCTACCCCATGGGCTACAGTGCTCCTCGCCTGGCGTGTACTTGTCGGACACCTTGAGACGTTGGCCTTCCGTGGTCGTGATAAAGCACTTGGTACGGCTCGCGACGGTGATTGCGATAATGCAATTCGAATCGCAGATGCTCGCGGTGTAGTAAGTTTTGCCAACTTCGAAAGCCTTTAGTTGCGTTGCGTTTGTCATGTCTTTCCCTTTCGTGGTTGTGTTGTTAACTGTCATGTTTATTATTGTACGACATATTCAACCCAGCACAATAGGGAAATCCAAAAAACAACAAGAAATAAAAAAGGCCCGCAAACGTATGTTGACGCGTTCACGCGCCCGGCTAAATTGAAATAACAACTTAGACGACGTCGCGACATAGTACGCGGCGGACCAATCGCGCGCCATAGAGCGGCGTAGGTCACCGACCAGAATCCCACCCTGGCCGGCGATTTGCGCCGCTATTTTTGTGCCTGCCTTGTTGCCGGCTCTCACCGGAGCAGCAAGCTATGGCAAGCGTTAACCCCCTCGCAATCCGCGAGAAAATCAGCGACCTCCACAACCAGGCCCAAGCGATTGTTGAGCTCGCCGAGAGCGAAGATCGCGAACTGAACGCAGAAGACCGCACGCAATTCGACGCGCTAATGTCGGAGATTGGTGACGACAGCGACAGCCCCACCGGGCTTTATGCCGACTTGCGGCGCACGGAAAAGCTCGAGGCGCTCAAGCTTGCATTAGCCCGCAAGGAAAAGCAGCCGGAGCCAGTCGCGGCCAAGGAAGAAACGTACAACATCCGCGCGCTAGGGTGGAAGAACACCGGTCCCCTTAAGGCATTCAAGGGACCACGCGCCGAAGAGAACGCGTACAAGGCTGGGATGTGGTTACGGGCTATCTTCCTGCAAGACAGCGACGCTAAGCAGTGGTGCCGGGATCGTGGCGTTGGATTCCAGGGAGCGCAAACCGAGGGCACAAATTCGGCCGGCGGCTATACAGTTCCCGACCCCCTGAGCGACGCAGTGATCGAGGCAAGAAGCGTTATCGGATTGGCGCGCCGAGTGTGCGACATTTTCCCGATGTCGTCAGATACGCTTTCGATTCCAAAACTCACGGCCGGGCAAACGGTGCAGTACCCAGCCGAGGCCGCGAGTATTACCGCGAGCGATACAACGTGGGGCACGATTTCTTGTGCAGCCGTTAAACGTGCGGTGCTCACTAAAGTGTCAAACGAGTTGCTAGCCGACTCGGTGGTTAATATCGCGGACCGCGTAGCGAGCAGGGCAGGCTATGAATTGGGGCTGCGTGAAGATTTGGAATTTTTGCAAGGCGACGATTCCAGTTCTTACGGCGGCGTTAATGGGCTCGTCAACGTTATCGGCGCGGCCGGGACCGTCACTATGTCCAGCGGCAACACGACATACGAGGACGTGACATTGGCCGACCTCAACGCGCTGGCTGGCAAGCTCCCCGACAAGTACCACACCGGCGCTAGTTGGATTTGCTCACGTGCTTTTTTCGCGGAAGCAATTCAACGGTTGCTGTATGCGGCCGGAGGAAACACTGTCGGAAATATCGCCGACGGAAGCGGCGCGCAACTCTTCGGGTACGGCATCAACTTCTCGGACCAAATGCCAAGCGAGGCCGTTTCGACCTTCGGCATTTTCTTCGGAAATTTTGAGGCGGCCGCCGTCCTGGCAGACCGCACCGGAATCGAAGTAGCGAGCAGCGAGCACTACGCGTTTAACGAGGACGTGCTAACGCTCAAGCTTACCTCGCGATACGACATCCAGGTTCACGAGCCCGGCGACGGTTCTGATGCAGGCGCCTTCGTCGGTCTGAAGACCGCAGCAAGCTAGGTGTTTATGTACATCCAATTGAAAACGGATTGGTTCGGAATGCGAGCCGGCACGGTTCAAAGGATTGGGCGCGGCGTGGGTGAACTTCTTGTTAACAGGAAGTTCGCCACGCCGGCGGCGCCCCCCGAAGAGCCAACCGAAAAACCGAAACGGAAACGGAAACGGCGTGCACGTACTAACAACACAAGCGACAGCGCTCCCCGTCAAGCTTGACGACTGCAAAGCCTATAGCTACGTGACGGGCAACGAGGACGACTCACTACTGCAAAGCCTGATTTATGAGGCGGCGCAGTTTCTAGAGAATCGGTTTCGGTGCGCCATCATGTCGCAGACTTGGCAGCAAATCCAAGACGGTTTTTTTGATGACCGTTATTGGATCGGCGGCGCCATCCAAATCGGGCGCCCACCATTCGGCGCCGTGTCGTCAATTACTTATCTCGACAGCGACGGCGATTCACAAACGCTGGCGGCTAGTCAATACCGAGTAGCAACGCAAGGCATATACGCGCGAATCGAGCCAGCCAAGAACGTGACCTGGCCAACGACGCGCGAGGTTGTCAACGACGTCACTATCACGCACACGTGCGGCTATAGCTCGCAAAGTGCGGTGCCCTACTCGATTCAGCAGGCCGTCAAGGATTACGTAGACAACAAGTACAACCATCGCGGCTCTGGAATCAGGAAAGAATTTCTTGTTCAGCTAGACGCGGAAATGGGCAGCTATGGAGCGGTTGCCTATGCATAAGCTATTCGACAAATTCGAAACGGGCCAATTGCGTCAGGTGGTGCAAATCCAAGAGCCACCAAGCGGCACGGGCTCACGTGGCGAGCGGACCGGCGATTGGTCAAACGTCGCAAAGGTTCGCGCGCAAATTGAAACGTTGAGCGGTGACGAAGTGATTCAAGCGCATCAGCTCGCGGGCGTGTGCTCGCATCGCGTGACGATTCGCTACCGGTCAGGGCTCGACGTTCGGCAACGTTTCAAGTTTGGCTCGCGGTATTTGAACTTCGTGTTCATCAACAACATCGAAGAGGTTAACCGGTTCTGCGTCATCCTTTGCAGGGAGGACGTGTAGCCGTGATCAAATACGAATTGCAAGGAATGGCGGAAGCGAATAAGGCATTCGACAAACTCGATAAGAAAATCAAGCGCAAGGTAACACGCAAGGCCGTCAACGCGGCGGTACGTCCGACCATCAAGGCAGCGCGAAAGTTAGCGCCAAAGCAAACCGGTCTTTTGCGTCGAAGCCTTACACACAAAATCAAGAACTATCGCAAGGGCGCAATCTTTGTCGCGATTGCTGGCCAGCGAGTCGACGGCGCAACCAAGGCGTTTGAACGGGCCGCGATCAAGGCGCAATCAGACAAGCGGCGCGGGGGATTATCGGCAAAGGGTAAAGCCGTGCCAATCCATCTTGTCGAGTCGCGAGTGAGGCCGCACACGATCAAGGCGCGCCCATTGGAAAACGTCATGGTTCCCGCCAAGAAGGGCGGAATGAAAATTGCCAGCGATCGATTTATGCGGCTATTGACGGGCGTCAAGCGGGGCACGTTGGTATTCAGGCGTTTCGGTCGCATCGTCAGAACAAAACAAGTCAAGCACCCGGGCAACTCTGGGGACGGGTTCATGAGGCGCGCAGCCGACGCGACGCGTGGCGATAGCTTGCGCGAGTTTGAGAAGAAGTGGAAAACAGAAATCTCGGCGTTACCAAGCGGGCCAACTTTACCAGGGGGTAAGTGATGGCCAGCATGGGCGAGGACTTCCGCAGCTTCTTGCTAGACGATTCCACAATCTCGGCGCAGGTTGGGGCACGCGTTTACCAGAACGAGGTACAGCAAGAGGAAGGCGCGACGGTCTCAGATTACATCTGGTACGAGCGCGCCGGGATTGAACAAGAAGACACGCTGAATATGTCCGTAGGGCAACGCGTGTTCCGCGAGCGTGTAAACGTCGAAGCGGTTGCCGTGAACATCGACAACGCTCTAGACCTTGCTGACAACTTGCGAGGCTTGCACGGTTCGAAAGGTACTTTCGGCACGGGCACCGCGCTTGCTGTTTTTGTAACCGATCAGGCTGACGACTACGTGCCGTTAAACGACGGCGGCGACGAGGGGCGGCACGTGGCAAGCTTGCAATTTGAAATCATAGGACACCAACCAGGGAGCTAGCCCATGGCCGATAAATTAGTTGGTTACGGAACAATCGTAAAATACGGCAGTACGGCCGTCGGTGAAATCCGCTCGGTAACTCCACCACCCCGTAGCTATACGCGGGTGGAGGCGGATGACCTCGATTCAACTTTGAAGTACAGCCTTCAAGGCGTGTACCAAGAATCAGATGTCGAATTTGTGCAGCTCTGGGAGCCTGGTGACGCAACGCAAATCGCAGCGGTCGACACGTTGCAAGAAAACCGGACGGTTAGCGCGTGGGCGATCCAGTACCCCGGAATTCCAGACGGGGCCGGTGGTACTACGGCCAGCGCAACCGAAACGTTCAACGCGGTTGTAATGGACGTGCAGCCCATGGAAATCGAGAACAGCGCAATTCTCGCGCGCACCGTAACGCTTAACAGACGGGGAGCGATTACGACCAGTTAACGCAACACACGAAAGGGGAGCGGATTGTTTGAGTTAGCGAGGCTAAAAGAGACACGCCCAACGCGGGCGCAAATCGAGGTTGCAGAATGGGGCGGCGTTGTTTTGTTGGAGCGGGTGCCGGCTCGTGAGCAACTCGAGTTGATTGCAATGTTTGACGACGGCGACGACAGCGTGAGCCAGACGCGCGGCGTTGCGTCTATTGTCGAGCTCTTGACGCGGTGCGTGGTCAACGACAAGGGAGAACGCGTGTTCGGCACGGATGCCGGGCGCGATTATCTGGAGCGTGAATCGCTCGGGATTTTGTCGAAGGTTGGTGACGCGGCGATGCGGTTGCACGACCTTGGCACCGTCGAACAAGAACCCGTGACGGAAAAAAAAAGCGACTAGAAAACTCTAGCCTTTGGGAGTTTGCTTTTCTGTTATGCGAGCGGCTACACGTACCACACCCCGACTACCTATTGCAGCCAGGCGGGCCGCTAACCTGGAGCCAGTTTCTCGATTGGTTCGCGAGGTACGAACAACAGCCTTGGGGCGAGGCTCGAGCGGACGCGCGCGGAATAGCTCATACAATTATCGGGCTTTCTCCCTACTCGGAAGCCAACGCGAAAACGCCCAGCGGGGATTGGCCTTACTGGACGCAAGAAGAAGAAGAGGCGGCGGCGTGGGACCCGGTAGCAGCGTGGGAGCGCATCAAAGCCTACAACGAGGCGCACGCTAATGGCGAAAGCAGTTAGTAAACTCGCCATCCTTATATCCGCGAATACCACGCGGGTGATGGATGGATTTGACAAGGTTGGCAAGCGCGCCAAGCAACTCAAGAAAAGCTTGAGCGGCGGCGGGGGTGGTGCCCGTGGCGGGGGCGGTGCCGGCGGCGGTGGCATGCTCGGCGGTATGCTCGGCGGCGGCATGGGCAAGATGCTCGGGCCGATTGCCGGGATTATGTCGGCGGGGCTCGCGGTGCGCAAAGTGTCCAGCGAGTTTAAAGCGGCGGCGGCTCGCATGGATGACCTCGCGAAAACCGCAGCCCGGTTAGACATGACGACCGACGCGCTCAACGGGCTGCGCAACGCGGGAGAAAAAACAGGGGTGCCCGTGAAAACTCTAGACAAAAGTCTAGAGAAAATGCAGAAGGGAATCAGCGAAACCGGCGCCGGAATGGGCGAGGCGAAGCGGTCGTTTGACGAACTCGGCATCGAGTGGAAAAAAATCGCAGGGCTTGCGCCAGAGGACCAATTTAAACTTATCGCGCAGCGGCTCAACACGGTTGGTTTGCAGTCGGAAAAGACACGACACGCGCTTGCCATTTTTGGGCGTGGGGGTGGCGCGCTCCTAAATACTATGGCGCTCGGCGCCGATGGCATCGAAAAACTATCTAACGAAGTCAAAGACCTGAACGGCATGATGGAGGGCGACGCGGCGACCTTCGAAGAGTTCAACGATTCCGTTGACGATATGAACAAAGCCATAGAGGGCGTCTGGCAGGAAATTTCTATTTCGATGGTGCCGGTGTTACATGACCTTGTCTTAGCCTTCAAGGACTCCGCCAAGCAGGCCGGTTTCTATATTAGCTGGCTAACTGGACGCGACCAGGCGGAAAAGAAAACGCAGGCGTTCATGGACGCCATCGGGCGCAAGAATCTTGAGCGAGCCAAGCAGGCGATCAGGTTAAACGAGGCGCAAAAGAAAGCCGACCAGGATTTGCGCGACAAGCGCAAAGCAGAGCGGGAAAAAACAGCGGCGGACGTTGCGCGGCGTGCGCAGCAAATCCGCGAGTCGATGCAATCGCCACTTGAGCGGGCAGCAAAACAAATCCGCGATATTCGGCGGCTGTTTTCTATGGGCGCGATCGATGCCAGTACATCGGCGCGAGCAGTCGCCAAAGCACAGCAAGAACTATTTTCAGCGACCCGGCCACAGCAACGCGAGCAGCGCGAGCGCATGACAGTGGGCGCGGTGCTCAAGGGGACAATGCAAGAGGCTAACGCAATCAGAGAGCAGCGGGCAGCGGCACACGCGGCAACGCGGCAGCGTAAGGAAATGATTCAAGAGGCGCGGAGGCGGCGCGACTTACTCGACCAAATCGCAAAGAACACACGACCGGAAAATAATAGGCCACTTGTGGCGGGGCTAGGGCCATGACAATTACCGACGTTCGATTAGCACGGCCAGGCGCCGAGGGCACGTTTAAGCAAGATGGGCGCGAGTATACAGCGTCTTGGAATGTGACGACGGACGATTACCGTTACCAGGGTAAATCTATCGTTGACTACTTCGAAAGCAATAACACGTATGACGGCAGCAAAGGAACGGTAGCGCTTCCCTGGTACGGGCGCGCGCTTGACTACGGTTTGTCTAACGACGCGGGCGCGCTATGTGACAACATTAGCCCAAGGCTAATTGACGGCTCCCAATTCGATTGGAAAGTTACGGCGCATTTCAAAAGCGCGAAACAAGAAGAAGAAGAACAGAACGAAGACGAGAACGGCGACACGACCAACGACCCCACAGCGTGGGCACCGACCCTAGACGTATCGTTTGTTGAGGAAGTCGTACCATGCGAAGCGGCCGTTTATCGTGACGGCTTTACCTTTCTTGCGGGCGAGCAACCGATATACGAGCCGGGCGACGGGGAGCCGGGCGGGGTGCGTTTCCCCAAGGGCGTGGCGATTGTTAATAGCGCTAACGAAATGTTCGACCCGGCGCCGGAGCGGCGTCGTTGTCACATGCTGTTGAGGTTCGGCAAGTATGTCGAAGAGTTCCCCGACGCGGTGACGGACGCGTTCATGGCGGTAAATGACAAGCGTGTGAAATTCAAAATCAAAGACCGCAACGCGAAAGGCGGCGCGATTTTCTCGGAGTCGTTCGGTGCCCTACAGCTACAAATCCAATCGGTTAACGCGGCGATAGTTCGCAAAAATAATCGGACCGTGTGGAACGTCACAACCGACATTCTGGTCGCGCTAAAAGATGAAGACTGGCGTTATAAGATCCTAGATCGTGGCGTGTGGACGTTGGGCACCAGCGGCAAGGCCGACGGCAACGGCGGTGTTTTGCCGGCGCCGCAAACGGGAGCGCCGGCGGCTCGCATGATGCAAGACGCATTTGGCAACCAGATAACAAAGCCCGTGTTCTTGAACGGGCGCGGGGAACCTAACCCACCGAATACCGAACACATCTATTTAAGTTACTCGGCATACCCAGAAATTAACTACAAGGCCCGTTTCGACTGGCTCCCCATCGTATAAGGACGCGCCGCATGGCCACGCAACTCAGTAACGATTTAATTGTCGGCGGCAATATAACTTTCTCGGGCTCACTACAGCCTGGCATTTCACGCGCGGACCTGGTGCAAGATGACCTTGCAGCGTACTCGGTGCCGTTTTCGGAAATGCGAATACATGACAACTTATCGAGCTTGCTACCCAGTACGGCGGCGGCCGACGATCTAGCGCTAGACGGGGAGACGTTCGGCACAGACTCCCCGTTTGTTGTCACTAGTGATTTAAAAGCAGCCAGCGGCACCCAGTACGCGCGCTGGTCGTTTGCGTTGCCGGCGGAATACACAGCGGCGCAGAGCGTGCGTATCAAAGTCAAAGCCGGAATGTTGACCACGGTTTCCGATGGCACGGCAACGGTAGATTGTAGCGCCTACCTTTCGGACGATGCCGGCGCCGTTACCGGGTCCGACCTCGTGAGCACGGCGGCGCAAAGTTGCAATAGTTTGACGCAAGCAGATTTAAGCTTCGTGCTGGACGCGTCGAGTCTTGTCGTTGGCTCCGTAATCGATTGCCGACTAGCTTGCGCCGTGAGCGATAGCGCGACCTCAACAGCGGTCAAAATCAAGGTGGGCCGTGTGCAAATGTTGTGCGACGTGAAAGGCTAACGCGTGAGCTTTACGCTAACACAAAAAGCCGTTGAGCAACTGCGCCGCGATCATTTGCGGCTGAGTTACCAGGTGCGCAACTTGTCGGTTCGCGTGCAGGAATCGGCGCGGGCGTCGGGCGTTTCTTCGGGTTGCTATCTCGGGAAAACAACAAGTGAGGTAACCGCGTTTTCCTCAAGCACGCCGGGCAGCGGGACGGCGGCCATTTATTACCGGGACACGGGAACGGGCAACGCAACGCGACGCATGGCCGACGGCGGGGAATTGACCGTGTACAACGTCGGCAACTCCGCAATCGCAGAGGATACTTGGTGCATTTTCTCGCGTGACGGTTTCGGCGCGTGGTGGGTTGTCGTGGTTCCGTGTGAGTAGCTCATGCCATGGAAACAACACACGCCAGGTTGTGCCTCGTGTAGTTGCGGCTGCGCGCGATTACATGACGACTTTTCAACCGACACCATTGCGAGCTATACGCAATTTTCCGGCACGTGGGCGATTGCTGACGGCGCATTGTCGACGAGCTCCGCAAATGGCGTGATCAAGTCGAATACGACCGGGGCGCAGTATCAAAAGATCGTGACGCGTTTTCGAAGCACGGAACGCGAAACGGTCGACCTAATCGGCGGCATGGCGAGCTATATGCAGTACGTCGCGGCGCGTGTTGAGTTCGACACGTCGGGAACGTGTGGTTGGCTATCGATTGAAAACAAAACCGCCACAGGGACGGCGCAACTAGGCGAGCGGCTACGCGTTGAGAATCTTGACCCTGACGGCTGGCATCTACTCGCATTGTGCGTGAGCCCTACCGAGGACCTAAGCGAATCCGATATATCGGCAACGCTAGAGAGCGAGGGCAGCGGCTCCCGTTGCATTATGGAACGGCTGGAGCAAACGACGTCAAACGGCGTCGGGCTCGGTACCGGCGGACTAGGCGAGCTCGTAGAGTTTGATTTTCTCGACTGGTCTGATTCAGCGTATCTTGATAACGGGTGCCCCCCGTGCGATTGCGAGTGCGTGACCAGCGGCGACACGTTCCAGCGTCAGAGCAGCGAGCTAGCGCCGGAAGGTACCGACGACGTCGGTTGTCTCTGGTCCGTGTGCTCTAATTTTTGGAAAACGCAAAGCGGGTTTCTTGTCGGTTACGCATCCGACACGGCAGGTATTAAACATCTAGTGCCGTTCGATTCCAGGGCAACCGATTGGTTTGCATCCGTCGAGGCAATCGGCCAACCAGGCACGAAGGCGATTTTGCATCTTGGCTACGATTGCACAGCGGGCCCGGCGGTGGTTGTCGAGTTTCGCACCGGGTACAAGCGCAGCCGGCTCTATCTATCCGACGACGGCGGCGCATCGGTCGAAGGTTACCCGGAGTTGATCGACACGCCCCCGGGCGACAAGGTGAAAATTAGCGGGTGCCTGAAGGCTGACGGTGACTTGTCGGGGCTCGCGGTTGGCGCGACGACGGCGCGAGTTAGCAAGCCCGGCTTCACGGTGGGCGACCCTTTCGCGGGTCTCGGGGTGAAGTATCACACCGACGGCGTGCCGACCTCGTCCGGCTCGCGGTTGCCGGTTTTCTTCGACAACTACGAGCAGGGCAAAGGGGGCGCCCCCTGCGGCCTATGTTGGGAGGTAGAGAGTTCGGACTTGTGCGACTTCTGCGAAGACGAGACACCGTTGACGGTTCTCGTCGGATTGCCGGCGCTTTCTCCAGCTTCCTATTGCAACAACTGCGGAAACATGGAAGGCAACTATCTGTTGTCAATTTCTACGGGTGGGCCGTTCGGAACGGACGTTGCGGAGTGTTGCGGCTGGACGGCTCAAGTCAAAGCTAGGGGTGGGGACGGACCGTGCGCCGGGGACGCGTACGCGTCCGCCTACCTATGCAAGCCGTCGGAAAACTACCGGCTAGTTATAGAGCTCGAATATTTGGGAAACTCCGTCGGCTCGAGTGTGCTCGACAAACACCGGTGGAAAATCGATCTCGGACCAGACGCGCCCGATTGTCTTTCGATCAACGAAACCCTTTCGTTCTGGTCAAGTAGTGCTGCCTTGGGGTGCACGGCGACGGGGACCACAGCAACCATTAAGGCCGTGTGATGTTCGAATGCCAGCAATGCGGAGCGGCGGCCAATCTCGCGCCGGAGGATTACCCGGTGCAATGCGTTTGCGGCTTGCGGTACGAAGCGGGCAAGATGCGCGGAGTGGGTGACGTGGTCGCGAAAGTTACAAAAGCCGTGGGGCTTGCGCCGTGTGGGAAGTGTGCGCAACGACGAACCAGGCTAAACGAAATTTTCCCTTTTTCGGGGGGCAAGAAAACGCGAAAATAGAAGGCAACCAACCCGCGTCGGGTTTCGCGTTTGGCCAGCGCGCGGGCCCGTTTTCCCCTTTCGGGGCCTACCCGGCGCGGCTTTTCTTCTCGCATGAGGTGGCGATATGGTCTATTGCTTGAGGTGCCGAGTGTGCGGCGCGTGGGTGGATGAATTCTGCCCAGAGTGGCCGGGCGACGATAACCGCGAAAAAGCTATCTGCAAGCCCTGTTTGCCGGAGGTTGACGAAGATGACGAACAGTGAGAACAAGCTCACGCAACACGGCGTTATAGGGCTCCTGACGGCAATCCTGGCGGTGCAAGGCTGGAGCACCGTGAAGCCTGACGACATCCATAAAAGCGTTGTCGAGCACGGCAAAGAAATCGAAGCGTTGCGCGAAGACCAAGCAGAGTTGCGCTTTAGTATCCGGCTGTTAGCCGAGAACGTGCGCAGCCTGACCGAGGCGGTAGAAAAAAGCCGGTGAGGGCAAATATGCGGCTCCACATTGGCGGCCACTATTGGCGGTATACGGAGCCTAGGCGGATCATTTGGGAGGGCTCGCCAATCGACGGCATTTGTATTCAATCACCAACGCGGGAAATTCGCGTTTTGCGCCGGCTCAAGGGGCGAGCGAAAGCAGAGACCCAACTTCACGAGCTTACACACGCGGTCAACTTTTCCAGCTCGGAACAGTGGGTAACGACCTTTGCCAGCGCGGCGACGGGTTTGATATATCGCGCGGGCGTCGGACTCACGAAACAACGCGAGACACCGAGCGGCGCCGAGGTATTACGGGAGGTGCTTTTTCAGAGTCTTAGAATTGGCAGGCATGACCTAGACGACGACCACCATTTGCAGGCCGTCGCGGACGATCTAACGCGCGCGCTCTTGCGGCTAGGGTGGCGGCGGAAATGAAAACAAAAAGTTGGCGCGGAGCGTGGCACCGTATCCAATCCCAGCAATGGAACGCAAGGCGGCGGCGCGACGAGTGGCAGAAAAAACTCCAGCAACTTGCGACGCGTTCTAGGCGTGACCCGTGGCGGCTCCGGCTGGCGACGGTAGCGCACCAACACAGGCAACACAGGGCCAGCGGGCAGGCGTGGCGGCGACGGTTTGAGGTAATCGCTAAGGCGGCAAGGATGCGAGAGAGGCGACGCGACTCGTGAGCGTATCACGCGCACAGCTCGAGCAGTTACTGAAGAAGCAGCGGAAGCGGTGCGCCTTGACGGGGCGAGACCTCCACCCGGGGAACGTATCGTTGGACCACGTCTGGCCAATGTCGAAGGGGGGCTCCAGCGACGTGGACAACGTCCAGCTAGTCACACGGGAAGCAAACGCGGCCAAGGGCGGCCTCACGCCGGACGAGTTTTTGCGCCTATGTCAGGACGTGCTAGCGGAGGAGCGGCGCAAGAAGCGACGCAAGACCAGAGCCCACAAGCGAGCGAGGGCGCGAGCCAAGCGACGTTGGCACGTGATCTAGGCAAACCTGGATAGAACCAGGCGTGCGGGTCCAGGCAAGAACCCGGCGCCTTTTTTTTATTTCCTGGAAAGTTTCTGGTTTGGTGTTGACGATGGTTGATAATGTCGTACAATAACGAACATGACAACGGCACACACAGCAAAGGGGAACACGATGACAACGGCAACCACCCAAAAACAAATCGTCCGCGCGTACGACCGACTCAGCAATGCCATTGCGTTGCACCGGTCCGAACGTGCCGAGAGTTTGAACCCGACGGTCAGAACGGCCGAAAGCGCAGCGGCTCCAGCCGTGGGCGTGGAATCGCTCGAGCGAGCCGGGGCCGCGTTAATTGTCGCGATCAAGAATCGAAACACGCGGTGCCGGGCCGACGTTGTCGCGTCGGCGGATTACCTCCTCGAGGAATCGGCAAACCTGATTCTGCGGGCGCGCGGCCTCGCGTGATCCGGTCCCGACGGGCCCCGGTTTCCCGGGGCTTTTTTTTATTTCCTGGAAAGTTTCCGGATTGGCGTTGACGATGGTTGATAGTGTCGTACAATAACGAACATGACAACGACACACACAACAAAGGGGAACACGATGACACAGGCAGGCGATTGGGTGAAAGAACAAGTCGAGCGAATCAAGAGCACGAACCCGGACGCGACGGTCGACAATCGCGGACAGTGTGCGTATGTACACGTGGGAACGCTTGTCCACTATTTCGACAATAGCACGGGCGAGCACATCGAAGAGAGTTGGACCGACAGCGAGGAAAACTAAAGAAAGGGACCGCGAGAATGGCAGCGACAAAACGCGAGGCGAGTTACACGCGATTTGAGGCGCGCCCCAACGGGCTAGAATTGCTCTATTTGGCGAGAGACGGGCAGGCGGCGTTGTCATGCCAGCCGGGTAACCGCGCGGCAATCAAGGCCATTTGTAAGCGTTACCCGAGCGGCTCCCACGGCCGGCGCGAGAAGATTTCCAAAGCGATCAAGAAAGCCGGCTTCGCTTGGGAGGGTGCGCCATACCACGGAGGCCAACGGGAGGGCGCGGGGCGTCCGCTTATCCACCCGGAAGGGGTGATGTCGAAGCTAACCGCGCGCGTTCCTGACGCGTTGCTGGTCGAGCTCGACAAACGCGCTAAAGCGTGGACGGTGACGCGCTCGGCTGCGCTGGTGCGAATCCTACGCGAGGCGCTCGGCTAGATGGGCGGCGCGCCGCCATGCGCCGCCAAAACGGTGCAACAAGGCGACACGCATTGAAACGCGAGGGGGGATTGGGTAAGGTGCTTTTCACGAGTGGGGGAGCGGAAAAGCCGGATGTTTTGCGTGTTTTTGCATTTTCTAGGCGGTTGGTTAATTGTCGGTGCGTAGGGTATGAAGCCCGACGCGCCGAAAGCGGCCTTCGATTGGGCCCGACCCCTTGAAAACCAGTACTAAAACGCATATTTTCGGCGGTTCGCTCCTCTAAAAAAACCGGGACTTATGGCGGCGCGCCGTCATAAGTGGGGAAACTTCTGTTTTTTCAAAGGGGAACGTCTGTCATGTCTGCAAAATTGTCTCAGCCTACGCGCCGCAGTCGCAAGTCTCGAAGCCTGAAATATCAGCACCACAAGAGACGCAACCGGGGCACGATTCGTTACCCACGAGGCAGGCACCATAAGCGCTATGAGGAGTGGTTGCCGGGGGAATACAACTCCCCAGAGTCACGCGCCGCGTTTGAGCGTTCGCTTGGGTACTATCTGACGTTTGGGGACGTACCCCCGTGGGTGATCGGCGACGACGTGGCGCCGGAGCCAGGGCCTGATAGGGACGGCCCTATAGGTGACCGCATGACAGTTGCGGAGTTGTGCGACAAATTCACGGAGCGCCGACAGCGCGAATACTCGGCCGGCGAATGGGGTTGTTTTTCTCCGGCAATCGCTCGGCTTTGTTACGTTGTCGGCACTCGGCCGGTCAACTCAATAACGGTGCCCGATCTTGAGGACGTGCGAGAATTGTTTATTCGCGTCGGGAATAATCTGACCACGATCAACGGACAGATCACTAGAATCCGCGCAATTTTTGGGTGGGGGAAAGATCGGGATTACGTAGAGCGGCGCGTTTGGCTGGACTTGCGAGCCCTAAAGCGCCTACGCAAGGGCGCGAAGCCCGCGAAGAAGGTTAACCCGGTGCCAGAGGAGGACTACCTCGCGACCCGCGAGCATTTGCCGCTAGAAGGGCAGTATATTATCGACGCGCTATGGCACACCGGCGCGCGTTCCGGTGAGCTTTTTCAGCTCTTAGTGGGCGACGTTCAGAAAGTGCGGCCGGACTTGTGGATTTACGACCTTGGCGACGCCCACAAGACGGCGCACCATGGGCACGAGAGAATTGTATATTTTGGGCCGGAGGCTATCGCGGTGCTCGAGCGAGCGATGAAGGGCAAAACGAAGACGGAGCACGTGTTCGCGCGGCCACACGTGCCCGTTTCGGCTCGCGGCGCAGGCGTTGACACAGGCGGCCAACCGTGGACGGGTAGCGCGCTATACTCGCGGATCAAGTGGATTTGCAAGCGTGAGGGAATCCCGCATTGGTTCCCGCATCAACTCCGGCACGCGTTCGGGACGCGGACGTTTAACGCGCCGGGAGGCTCCCACGCCGGCACGCAAGCCCTGCTAGGGCACGCCAGGTCAACGACCACCGAGCGTTACGCAAAGACGACACGCGCCACGGCGGAAGCTATGGCGCGACGTTTTGCGTAGTGTCTACGCTTGTCTACGCTTTGTCGGTTTTTCCCCTGTTTTGGGTGCAAGTGTAGACTGTAGACAGTAGACAGGCCGAGAGCGGGCAACTTTCCGACAACCTTCCGACAACTTTCCGACAACTTTCCGACAACTTCCGACAACTTCGCCCCGGGAAACCGGGGCTTTTTTATTTCTTGTTCTTTTTCGTATTCCCCTGTTGCGTTGCGTTGAATATGTCGTACAATAATAAGCATGACAACGGCAACCACAACCACGAAAGGCGAAACGATGACGAAAGAACAAGCAAACGCGATTAGCACCACAATTCTTAACCAGCTCGGCGGCGGCGGACGGCTCGCGGCGATGATTGGAGCCCGACACTTTGTATCCCACGAGAACGGAGAATTGACATTCCGGTTCAAGGGCAGCCGACGCGTTAACATGCTTCGCGTTAGCCTCGACGCGTCCGACACTTACACGGTCGAGTTCATGAAGTACTCGCCGAAGCGATTTACAGCGGCCACCGTCGAGGAGTTCTCTGGGGTTTACTGCGACATGTTGCAAGACTTGTTCGAATCGACAACCGGGCTTTACATCCGGTTCTAAGGCCAGCCAAGCGAGCCCCGGGAAACCGGGGCCTTTTTTTTTGCGCACCGGTTGCGGTGGCGTGGGCCCTAGTTGCATCAGCAAGGATATATGATAAAAGGACGTTGATGCTTAACGCGGTGCCCGTTGGGAAAAGCGGGCGCCCATGTGACCGCCTGGACGGCGGCGTACTTGCGGGGGGCTCCTATGCGGCGGATCGAATCGCGTAGTTTGTGGATCGTGCGCTATCAATCAGGCAAAAGCCCGGCACCTAGGGCCCGCAGATTCACCAGCCAAGCAGAGGCGCAAGGCTACCTTGCAACGGTGCTTAAGCGTGGGCCGGCGGAAATTAAGCGAGAGAGAGCCTAGTTCTTGCGTTTCTTGCTCGCGATATCTCGCAGCCCTGCCTTAGTCGTCTTGCCGTCGAAGGGCTCCCCAGCGTCGAGGGCGTCCACCGACTTTTCCAGCTCAAAGCAAAAAGCTTTTACGGACTCGATGCCGGCGGCGTAGCTTTTTTCGGCGAAAACGTACAACTCGTCGGTTTCGAGCTCCTCGAGGATGTCGCGGCAAGCCTTGAGCCGTCCAAGTGCGCGCGCTAGTTGGCGCTCCTTTGCGCCTAACTCGGTCGCTGTAATCTTGCTAGTACGTAGCGTTTGCTTGGCCAAAAGGATTCGAACCCCTCGAAAGCTACACGTTTTCCACATAGGGCACGTTGTCGCGGACACGTGCTGCAAACGTTGTAGCTAATTACCCGTCGTTGGCAAGTGGTTGGTAACTAATGGGTTCCCTCGCCAGCCAAATAAAAAAGCGGTGCCGCTTTAGAAAAACGCTTGCAAGCGGCTCTAGGTGTGCCACAATTCCCCTCGCGTCGCCTGTTAATTCCAGCGATTCCAGGCCGGCGCGTGTGGTTGTCATGGCCTCGAGCGGGGGCGGGGGCCGTATTCCTCCCCCTCCCCCCCGCGAGGGGTTGCAACGCTCGAAGGGGGGGCATCATGGATTTGCACTGGAAAGAGGCGGCAAAGTACATCGGCGAGAAGACCGGGACCAGGGCACCCAGCCGAACCACTTTGTACCGTTGGCGGATGGAGGGCATGCGCCCACACGGGGCACGAAAAAAGTACTTTTTACGGGCGCACACCGACTGGATCGGGCACGTGCGTTACAAGCCCGCCGTGCTCAAGTCATGGGTTGCGTTATTGGGCGGGGAGCCCACACGCGGCGAAACAGACACGACCTCGGCCAAATCCCCCGGGGAGCTTGGAGGAGCGGGCCCGGGGGAGGAGGCCGGCTTGGAAAAGGTGACGCGGTGACTTTTTGCGGTTGGGACGTTTACGGGCGGCCAGATTATCGGCAAGTCGAGTTTCGGCACGAGTTGCCGCGAGCGTGGCACCCCCCACGGGGAAACATGCCGTTGGAGCAGGCGCCCATTTTTCGGCAAATGTCGCGGGAGGGATTCTTGAATGGGCGACGAGCAAAAAACGATTTTCGACCCACACAGGGACCAGATGACGAAGCCGAAACCGGCCAAGGATGAACAAGAAGAGAGGGCAAAGGATGCCGACGAGTGAGTACGAAGAGTTCCAGGTTAGTACGTCGGACGGGAAACAGAAGGCGACCGTTACCAACGCCAAAAAAGAGGTTGCGTTTGTCGGTGCCGACGGGCTGGAGTTTGCTGAAGACTTAACCGTGCCAGTTGGCGTTTACGAGGGGGTGCCGTTTGACCAATACCGGCGGATAAACGCGCTCAATAATTCTCGATTCTCGGATTTTGTCCAGTCGCCAAGGCACTACGAGCACTTTCGCAAGCACCCGAAAAATCTGGAGACCGCGGCGCTTACCTTTGGCAGTTTGGCGCATTGCGGCGTACTCGAGCCGGCGAGATTGCTCGAGCTTTACGTGATTTTGCCGGACTTCGCGGAGGGGATCGGCGGCGCACGCCCCACGGCGACGAAGGAATACAAAGCAAAAAAAGCGGCGTTTGAGTCTAAGCACACCGGCAAGACAGCGATAACCGATGACCAGTACCAGAAGCTTTTAGGGGTGGTCGAGGCAGTCGACGAGGACAAGCGGGCGCGTGAGGCGTTCCAGGGCGGCCGCGCAGAGGTAACGATGGTATGGGTCGACGATATTACCGGGAAGCTTTGCAAGGCTCGCCCCGACTACATGCGGCCAGGTGACGGTATGTTGTGCGACCTCAAGACGACACGGGACGCGCGCGACTTCGGCCGCTCTATTGCCAAGTACGGTTACGACCGACAAGCGGCGTGGTATTTGAGAGGCGCGCGGGCGTTGAACTACGACATGGGCCGTTTCTTCTTCGTGGTGGTCGAGAGCGACGCGCCCCACGGTGTACTTGCTGCGCCGCTCGACGCGGACACGCTGGAAGATGGGCGGCTGCAAATCGAGGCGGACTTGCGGAGGCTCGCAGAGTGCGAAGCCACCGGAAAATGGCCGGGGTACGTCCACCCGGAAACCTTTAAGAAGCCAAGCTATGCCATGAAGTGGGTGAAATCGAAACAGACAACCCAGTTTGGCGGGTACACCGTCCAGGTTTAAAGGGGGTAATTTGATGGATTTAGACCGATTTACGACGAACAAGAAAACCGCGAACACGAATGATTTTCACCAGCAGTTCGGCGCGGGCCCGGTAACCTGGACTATGCGCAAAATGCTCAAATTCCTGCCACCAGATGGCAAGGGCCCCGAAGACGAGAGGGTTGCGGTTTACTTCGAAGAGTACTTTTTTGCCGTTGTCCTAAATGGCGACCGGTTGCGGGTTGCTCGCGAGTTGTGGGGGCAAGAAGACGGCTGGGAAGCCCCCAACTGGATCGGTAAACGGTGTGATGTCTCGCTAGTGTCCAACACGGGCGGCCAGACGAGGTACATGTTTAAGTTTTCCGCGCCCTCCCAGGACGCGGCGCCACAACCACAGGGGCGCCAATGGCACCCTGGCAACGAAGGGGGGAAGTAATGATAACGGCGGACCAAAAAATATTACTAACAAGGTGGATGGTTGAACACTCGCACGCGCTCACTGGCCAAACTCGGCTTGAGGTGATCGAGCGTTGCGAGCGCGCCAACGGGTTCCGGCCGAGCTATGACATGATCAAGGCGGTTGCGAAGGCTTTAGAGATTCAGCTGTGCGTTCGCGCGCAGGTTGCCCCCGACGAGGTGGCGCAACTACGGAAAGACGTCGAGCATTTCCACGAGGAATTGCACCAGCTCAAGCGAGAGCTTGAAGAGGTGCGGGCGTTGGCGACGCGAGCACCAACAGCGGGGGCGCGGTTGGCGTTGCTGGCAAATGGAGAGGGGGCTGGCGATGTCGGGTGAGTGGATCGCTATGCAAATCGGGCTGGAGAATGAAATCGAAGTGATTCAACTAAGCCAAACGCTAGGGCTTAATCGGTGGGACGTTTGCGGGCGGTTGCTTGCGCTCTGGGGGTGGTTTGATCAACACACGGCGGACGGATGGGCGCGCGGTGTGTCCGAAGAGTACTTCGACCGGGAGCTAGACCATCCTGGATTCTGCCGAGCGGTCGAAAGTGTCGGGTGGTTAAAGATTTACACGGCGGACGTGGGGCCGGGGCCGTCTGTAATTGTGCCGAAGTTCGACCGGTGGATGGGCCAAAGCGGGAAGAAAAGACTAGCCGACAACCGGCGCAAAGCTAACAAAAGGTTGGAACAAAAGCGGACCAAAAGCGGACGCAAAGCCGGACCACAATACAAGAACAGTAACAATACAAACAACAACACCGTCCAAGATTTAACAAGCGGGTTGCCAGGGTGACACTAACGGAATCGAAACAGCTCCTGACGGATCTTTTGATCGAGTGGCCAAACGTCAACGGGTGGCTAAACAAGTACTCCCCCGACGCTAGGGCTACGCTCGCAAAGTGGCAGCAAACGTGGCTAGACGTGCCCTATTGCGACATCTGGTACGTTCTCGACTCCTTGACCAGGGGCGAGCTTGAAATGCTTCCTCAGTACGATATCGGCCGGTTGCATATCTGGATCAAGAAACACGCGCAGGACTTGCAGCGAGAGCGGGCGGCGTTGTGGCAGCGATTGCAGGCGCGAAAGCCGGAGCCGGAGCCGGAGCCGGACCGGGAGCCGTTACCGCGCGGGTTCCTGCGGAAGGAATACCAATTGAGCTTAAGCGCGGCCGAACGATTCCCCGGGCCCGACAACGTGGCCAGGCGTCGTGAGTTTATCGCAAAGCGTTTGCGCAAGGCAGGGTTCGCGGACGTCTTGGAGCAACTCAAGTGACACCGACAGCAAGGACGCTAAAGGTACTAAGAGACGGCGGATGTTATGCGACACATGAAGAAACTTGGGACCACTACCGAAAACGGCGCCGGGACTTGCTCGGATTCATTGACATTCTTTGTTTGTCTGGCCCCTATACCGTGGGAATCCAGGCGACAACGTCGGGTAACGTATCGGCGCGGGTTAAGAAGATTTGCAACGAGCGAGCGAAGCCGGCGAGGGCGTGGCTCGAGGCGGGCAACATCATCGAAGTATGGGGCTGGAAAAAGTACGCGAAACCAATCAACGGCAAGTGGTGGCGTCCTCGTATCGTTCCCGTCACCAGGTTTGATCTAGGGCTAGGGCACAGCATGGTAAACGCGAAACTCATTGACCGTGATTTGCGTGTGGTGATGGTACTAGCAGCGGGCGGCGTCAAGGACCCGGAGAAGTTAGCGAGCGCGGCCAAACTGCACCCGGAAAAGAACGCCGGTGCCGTGGATTTTTGTCGGCGATTGCTCGCGGATATCGACGAAACCGTTGACACGAAATACAAGGTGTTTTGCGAGAATTGCCAACGCTGGTTGACGTGTGTTCCGTGCGTCGATTGCAACAAGGGTAAGAATCTACCGTTGCGATTCCAGGTGCGAGGGCCGGAGTGGGAGAAGGACAAAAAGAGGATTGACGCAGCGAAGAAAGCAAAGAAGGTATGACGAAAATCAAGCCACACATCAAAGAAGAAACCGTTCTTGCCGAGCTAGACGCAAAGCAGATATTTGACGCGTTCACCTTGCTAAGCAAGGGTGCAAAGCTTCGGGCCGTTTCTCGAGAATTGGGCCTCAAGTACGAGCACGTGCGCACTGTCTACCACGTACTAGTCAAGCCGAAGCTCGAGGCGTGCAACTGGGAGCTTGAAGCGAAGCAGGCGAAATGTCCACCGATGACAGCGGCAAAGCTCCGCGCGGCGGTGAAGCTAGACCACCGTGCAAGCTCGTTTAAGCGAGGGTGGGCCGGGTTGGCGGCGCACGTTCTGAATTACCCGGTCAGCTGGATAGAGGGTGCCGTGGTGGTTCTCGAGAAGGGAACCCCGACTTGCATCGAAGCGGCGGAATCGGGCGTGCTCAGAATGCCGGACGCGGCACGCATAGCAAGCTTCCCAGCAGATGAGCAATTGCAAGAAATCGAAAACGCGTCAAAAGAGGTGCGCAAATACTCGGATTACGTACGCTCAATTGTTTATTCCTCGTGGAGCCAAGCGCACGAGCTCGAGCGAATTCACGATTACCAAGAAGGTTGGGCGGACGACCTAACCCCGGAGGCGCGGGAAGAGATGTCTATTACGGTGGACTTGCTGATTCGTTTTTTTGATGACCTAGCCGGTAAACTCGGACCCATAGAAAGTATCTGATGGACAAGATCAAAAGCTTATTCGCGTCGCGTCGGTTTTGGGTGGCAGTGGCGGCCGGACTCGTTGCCGGGGCAAAGCAGTTAGGTTTCGAGTTGTCGCCCGACCTGGTAACAAATGCCGTTTTAATTTGCGGTGCCTGGATCGTGGGCGATAGCTTGCGGGAGACGAAGTAGGGCATGGAAATAAGCGAAGTAATTAATGAGCTGAGATTTGTGTCACAAGCAGAGCTTGACTACCCGAAAAGCGTGCGGCAGGCGTGCCGGGAAGCAGCGGAGGAGCTTCACCATCAGCGGGTTTTAATCGTGAACATAGCCAAGCACGAAAAGCAACTACGGGACGAACTAGACCACATTAGGGGGATTATTAGGTGAGCACGCAAACCGAAAGCGTATTGATGGACAGCATAGAACTGGCTCGACTGTTGGGTGTTGTCCCGTCAACCGTCAAGCGCTGGTCGCGTAACGGCGTTATGCCCAAGGGGCGCCGCGTGGGCCCTCGATTACTGAAATGGGATCGTGCCGAGATTCAAACCTGGATGGATTCCGATTGTCCGCGAGTCGACGAGGGCGGCCATGAGTAACCAAACACGCGGCAACCGTTTTGTTTTACTAGGTCTCTTTCTCGTGTGCGTGTGGCTGGTGTACGACCGGCAACAACTGCGCCGAGAGTTAACGCAGCCACAAGAGCAACACACGTCAACGGCTACGCTGACGGACGCGCTAACGAAACCGAAGGCGCGAAAGCTTGCGACGTTTTACACGGCTCTTGCCGACATCCTCGAGCGGGACGCGGACACGATCAAAACAACGGGCGTGTTCAGGCTCGCCCACGGTCGAGCGTTGGCGTTAGCTTTCCAAAAGACCGAGACAGCCGGAGCGCCGAAGGTTGGCGAATTGGTCGACGCGGTTTTGTTTGACGCGCTCGGGAGGGAAGATAGGGAGCTAGACAAGGAAACACGGGCAACGCTAATCCAGGCGGTGCGTGAGATTGTGACAGCATGCGAGGCGGTCAAGTGACAGAACATCTATCAACATACATCGCGGACGTATCCCGGCACCGGGAGAAGCTCGCGACCATTATCGACGGCGACGGCTACGACCTGCGCGACTATTGGTTAGCAGCTAAGCCGGAGGTTTCGCAGGCGTTTCGGCTCGCGTTAACTGAGGCCATAGAGCAGCGAACGGCGACACACGTTGCCGGTTATCTCGACGAGATAGACGACGGGCTAGAGAAGTTGTTTGCGCTCGCGTTTTCGGTCGTCAACAGCGAAGCCACGAAAGCAGATTATCAAGAGGCCAGCGGCAAATTATTAGACGTCATCGGCCACGTTGAAGCGTTTCTTTTATCCTTCCGTGTTCTGGAGTCGTTGCGGTGATAATGCTCGCACCCGAAATAGAGTTCGACGTACACGCGGGGCCGCAATTACTCGGGTTCATGGGGCAAACCCAAGAACAGTTTCAACTAAAAGTCCAGGCCGCAGCGCGCCACGTCAGCCAAAAAATACCAGTCGGAGAGCATTGGGGGGCGTCTCTCGAGCAGCACGGTTATCGAGTTTATGCGGTATATCGACGGGCTCACGCGTTGTTTGGAACCCGGGCCGATTTCGTGGAGTTTCTTGACGGAAAGATCACGTGGTGCGATCAAATCGACCGAGCGGAAAAAGCAGGATTTGAGTTCGTGTCTCTTACTTGTGATTGGTTGTAGAGCGATGGCAAAACTACCGAGCGACGCGCACGCGATTAGATACCTACACGAGGCGATGAAGTACAAGCCAGACGCGAGCCCGCGCGAGATACGGCGTGAACTACGGCGACGGCTCAAGGCTGACGGTTTCGGGTGGATTCAATGGGTTGGCGTCATTGTAAAAATCTTGGCGGCACTGCTTCCGTTGCTATTCCAGAGGCCGAAGAAATGAAACACTTTCGCAAGGTGGGCGAACCGTTTTGGGACAATGGCAAGCGGATGCAAAAATATGTCTTCGCGCCGGAGCCGGACATCCAGCCGGAGGAAATACCCGTGGTTACCTATCCCGACGGCACCGAGCAAGTAATGCAGACAGGGGAAGCGTGGGAGCTATTACTTGAGGACACAACCGGGGAATTTAACTAGACGCGGTTGGGAGCGGGACACGTGGTAGAGTTGCCCAGATTTACAGATTGGGAGCCGGCTTCGGGGCCGTTACTTCCTGGCCAGATACGTGACGCGTACGAGCGCCTCCAGTATCGCGGCGTAATCGAGGACCCCGAGCAAGCCGAGCGGCTTAGCGCGTGCCTGGAATACAAAACTTGGGCCGATGCGGCGGACGAGTACGGGACAGCGGGCACCGGGCGCGGCCGGCTTTCGGCGCCGTGGCTATGCGCATCCAAACACGAACCCGACATTTGGCCAGGCCCGGCGCAAACTCGGGGCGATTGCGTGAGCCGGAGCACGGCCAGCGCGGCGACGGTTTCTATGTTTGTCGAAATCGAAACAGGGGCGCCGGACGAGGTGAGCGGCCTCGTTGAGCACTACGAGCCCGTCGAGTACCCCAGTGAGGGCGTGCTTGCGTCGGAGGTAATCTATGCCGCGAGAGGCCACAGGGGCGAGGGGGCCAATTGTGATCGCCTGGCGCTATGGGTCTCGGTCTCGGGCGGGCTACTGCTTCGGAAACGTTACGACTTCCCCGAGTACGGCGAGCTAGACTTGCGACGCTATAACGGCGACCTCGGCTATCGAATGGGGCCAGAGCCCCCCGCAGAGATTACAGAAGAGGCCGGCGCGCACCGGGTGCGGACGGTCACCAGGGTAAACACAATCGAGGAGGCGGCTGATGCGCTCGCGAACGGATACGGGATTTCATGTTGCAGCAATTACGGCTTTATCTCGCGCCGGGACCGTTTCGGCGTCTCGCGCCGTCAAGGCCACTGGATGCATGCCATGGCGTGGATCGGATGCAACGATGATCCAGAAGACAAAGCAACGCAGCAACACGGGCGCCCGTTGTTTCTCGTGCTCAATAGTTGGGGCGAGTCGTGGAATAGCGGGCCACAGTACAACGGGCAACCGGCGGGGTCGTTTTGGATCACAGCCAAAGTCGCGCAAGGCATGCTCGAGCGGGGCGGCGCGTTCGCGTTCTCGAGCGTGGACGGTTTCCCCCGGCGCGACCTGCCTGATTTTGGCGCTACTGGCCTCATTTAGTGCGGCGGGTTGCGTCAATTCTCCAGAGGACTATACAAGTCAGATAGCGTGCGAATTAGCGGTTGCGAGTCTTGAGAGTAACGAACCAGAACCGGCGCCGGAGCCGGCAACGCGGCGCGGTTTCTTCCGGCGCCGCAGATAAAGAAGAACGCCCGTCGGCCATCTATCGCCACACTCCCCCCCCGGTATTGCTGGCAGCGCCGGCGGGCGTTCGGTGTTTTCCGCGTTGATTGCTACAATTAACAGGCGGGGCGGGCGCGTGGCGTGTATCTGGGGAAACACATGCCAAGCTATGACGATTTGAGCCCGGAAGATCAAGGCAAGATTGACGACCTCCTAACCCACGTCCGGCCAGCAGCCGGGACCTTCGCGCAGTCGGCGAACACGGCAAAGCTAATCGGCCAGTCTGGCGACGTCACTGGTGCGGTTTCCCTAATCGACTCGCTTGATTCCGGGACGATTCCGAATCGTACTGGGTTGGCTGAAGCTCAGGCTTTGGAGCCTAGTCAAGTCAAAGAACTGCTCGCCGATCTGGCGGCGGTGGCTTCGACATATGGCACGCCAGAGAAGTCTGCGCTGCAGATTGCGGCTTGCGGCGTTAACGCCATCATCAGGGGGTAAGTGATGTCGTATGACAAGATGGAAGAAGACTTCAAGGTCAGCGTTAGACCAGACGGCGACAACACCAACGGCGGCCTTTTCGCGTGGAACGTGACTAACGCGGGAGTGGACCGGTCGAACCAGGATGATGCGTACGTAGATTTCTCTTCCGGCAGCTCCAGCGGAGTAACAGCAACGACGCAGACCGGCAGCGAGTGGTACAACCGGCGCCGAATCGTGCTGGACTCTTCCTATGAAGTCAGTAACGACGATATTGGTAATGTTTTCACGATCGACGACAGCGGCTCGTCACTGTACGAAGGCAGTTACCTCATCACGTCTGTAGACAGCACCGCGAATTATTGGCAGGCGCAGCAGAACCTTCGCAGTTCCGGCGGAGATTCTGTCGCGGAAACGGTCACCGGGAAAATGGGCGGCGCGTTAGCCGACCCGTTTTTCTATCGTGAGAAGATGCAGGTTTTGTACAACCACGGGTTTATGTTTAACGTTTATCTGAAGGCGGGGACGTACACTTGCACGACGGGGGACGAGCTGGACTCTAGCGGTGTGACTTACATGCCTTACGGGGAAAAGTGGATCGGGTACACGACGACCGTCGGAGATCACAACGACGGGGGCGCGCGCCCAATTATAGACGTGCCTAGCAGTCTGGATTATTCGGGGACGGTTTTGGATCTGCCGACCTCTTGGTCGTCCTGTGCGACCTTCTTAGAGATTCGCGGAGGCGGAAAGGCGACGAAGGGGATTCACATAGGCAATTACAACAACACCGCGTATTTGTGCGTGGTAAAGGACTGCGGCGGGACGGGAAGCGGCTATCCGACCGGATTTTACGGTACAGGTGTTGCCATTGCCTGCCACGCAGAGGATTGCGTATACGGGTATTTCTATAACATCATTTCAAAGGACTGCTCGGCGAAGGATTGCACGTATGGATGGTCTTTGAGCTACTCGAAAGATATCTGCATCAATTGCATAGCAGATACTTGTAGCACCGCTGGAATTCTCGCTGCTGGCGACTCGTGCAATACCATAAATACGGTCGCGTACAATTGCACCAATGTCGGGATCGAACTCACGAATCGTGCGCAAGCAATAGGATGTGGCGCGCACTCTTGTGGTAAGGGGTTCTCGATAGACAGCTATGCAGGCCAGATTATCGACAGCTGGGTATACAATAACACCCAGAATTTTTACGCCGGAGCAGATGATTATCAGAACCTCAACTGCCAGACGTTGACTGCTGATCCGTTTGAAAGCTCCACCGATTTTCGACTAAATGATGCAGCGGCAGGCGGGGCGTTACTGGCTGGGAAGGGTGCCGCATTCGGCGCGGGGACTCAAACCAGCTATAGCGACATTAACGCATTCACAACGGAGCCAGCTGGCAGCAGTTCTAGCGTAATACCAGCAAGACCTATCCAGATTGGAGCTTGACCGATGCTGTTCTATGGGCGCGCGCAAAAGATCGCAGTCTTCGCCGTCGATACTGCCACGGGAATCGGCAAAGTTTCGGACGCCTCCAACCTCACGCTGCAAATATCAAAGGATGGCGGATCGAATAGCGCTGCCAGTAACACGCCTACGGAGATTGGCTACGGTCTTTACTCTCTCGAGCTGACGGCGTCAGAGTGCTCCGCAGATCTTGTCTGCGTCTCGGGCGTGTCAAGTACCTCGGGCGTTTCGATCTCGCCAATCATCGCGACCACGGAAGCCCAGGCAATACCGTACGCAGCAGCCGGCGCGGCGTCAGGTCTTGCGCTTACTTCGAGCGTCTCGGCCGTGTCTACGAAGGTGGACGACGTCCAGGGCTCCGGCTTTGATACTGCCACGGATAGTCTGGAGGCGGTGCGCAACCGTGGTGACGCGGCATGGATTACGGCCACCGGTTTCAGTACGCACAGCGCGGCGGACGTGTGGAGCGTTGGGACGCGTACGTTGTCGGCGTTCGGCTTTAGTGTGGACGTTGGGACGATCGAGAGCGGCGACGCAACAACCGCGCTAGAGACGGCGGCAACTAATAGCCTTACCAGTTATGACCCGCCAACAAAGGCGGAGATTGACACGGCGTTTGACGCGGTGCAGGGCTCCGGGTTTGACACGGCAACGGATAGCCTGGAGGCGTTGCGCAACCGTGGTGACGCGGCATGGATTACGGCCACCGGATTCAACACAACGACACCGCCGACAGCTTCGGCCGTGGCTGACGCAGTGTGGGACGAAGTGCAATCAGCTCACACAACATCGGGGACGTTCGGCTATTACCTTGACGCGCAGGTGAGCAGCGCGGCGGCTCCGCCAACGGCGGCGGCTATCGCAGACGCAGTGTGGGACGAGCTAACGAGCGCACACACGGTCAGCGGATCGTACGGAAAAGCAATAGGAGATGGAATTACGGATTGGGTAACGGCGACCGGATTTTCTACCTTCAATCCGTCTTCGGATACCGTCGCCAATGTTACAACCGTGGGCAGTGTGTCGGGTACGGTCTCGGCTGACGTTGTCAGCGTGAGCGGAGACAGTACAGCGGCGGCCAACCTAGAAGCGGACTATGACGGCACCGGCTACGCCAAGACCAATTCCACGATCGGCACGACCACAACGAACACCGACATGCGGGGAACCGACTCGGCATTTCTCGCAGCGTCTGCCCCAACTAACTTTGGCGATCTGGCAATCACGGCCAGCACGGGCCGCGTCACCGTTGGAACCAACAACGACAAGACCGGCTATTCAATTAGCGGCACGCTGCAAACTCTCGACGCGCTCAATAACTTCGACCCAGCGGCCGACACGGTTGCCAACGTCACGACGGCCGGCACGGTCACGAACGGCGTCACGGTCTCAACGGTGAGCGACGGCGCAATCGGTGCGGATGCGGTCGCGGATATCTGGAGCACGACAGCGATTGGCGAGAGCTACGCCAGCGACGGCAGCGCGGGCACGGGCGCGCAACTCCTCTACCAGATACAACAGGCGCTTACAGAGTTTGCGATTAGTAGCACAACCGTAACCGTGAAGAAGCTCGACGGCTCAACAACGGCCAGCACGTACACGCTTGACGATGCCAGTTCACCAACCAGCCGAACGAGGGCCAGCTAGTGGCGGGCACATCCGACCTAATCGCGCTCGGTTTCGGTTCGTGGTCGACTGCCGCGCGCGTGCCAACGTTGGGCTTTACGAGCGCTACCCCGGCGCCGTCGACGCCCCCGGCGGACGGTGGCCTAGAGTGGGCATTGACTAACAGCCGGCTTGATTGGGCTCCAGATGGGCCGCCGGCTATGGAGTGGGCAACGGAGGCGCCGAACTAATGACGATTAAAGCCGACCAACTACCAAGGAAATCCCCCGCAGACGTCGAAGCGGGCGCGTGCAGTTTCACCAACGAACTACGCTCGGGCGAGCTCTTGACGGGCACCCCGACCATTGCCGAGCAGACAACCAGCGATTTGACAATCAGCAACCAGGGCAAGAACGCGAGTGAACAAACCATCGCGGACGTGGTTACCGCAGCTAACCAGGCGGCAACGTGGACGTGCAGCGGCGGCACGAGCGGCACCCGTTACAGTCTTAAGGTAACCGTGACAACGGACGCGAGCGACGCGAGAACGCTCGTCAGGCTCGTTGATTTCTTTTGTGAGTGATATATGCCACGCAGCCCGGGAAAGCTCCACACGCCACGCCAGAGGCGATACGAGGACACGCGACCCAACGCAGCGGCTCGCGGGTACGGTAACGAGTGGCGGCGTGTGTCAAACGCTTTCGTATTAGCTTACCCGTTTTGCCTACTCTGTTTGTGCCGTGGTCGCGTCAACGAGGGCGCGAGGCAATCGCCAAGCACACGCGGCCGAAGCCTACAAGTCGACCACATCACGCCACACAACGGCGATGCCGCGTTGATATGCGACCAAACCAACCTGCAAACGTTGTGCGCGACGCCATGCCACGCAGTAGAGAAGAGACGCATCGAGAACACGACACACGACGTCAGGGGCTCGTGGTTCGCTTATCTCGCGTCCGAGCTCATACGCACACAAAGTATCGACCACCTACGCAGCCACGCACACGGGGTGCCTCCGGGGCTCCTCGAGGCAGTGGCGGACAGGGGGGGGGTGGATTTGTGGGAGTGATTCAGAGACGAC
>VTLG01002381.1_pt1 | contig 34271 bp, 49 predicted proteins | sample 4694571 | NCBI WGS metagenome assembly VTLG01 (sample SAMN12604809, study PRJNA352737) | marine metagenome | biome: ENVO:00000447; feature: ENVO:00000209|ENVO:00000569|ENVO:01000036; material: ENVO:00002151; isolation source: viral sequences binned using virsorter ...
CATCCTCGGCACTCCCAGTAGCAACAACTGCTTTCACATAAGGCGAGGTACTTTCATCTACTGTATAATCTTGTAATCCTTTAGCCATAATTTACTCCTAAGTTAATTTTGCTACTTCAATAGCTGGTCCAGTATCATCCCCAGCTGCATTTGCAATTTTTATATCAGCACTTGGTGTTGGAATAAAAATACAATCTCCACTACCAAGAACACATAAAGCCTGAGAACCAACAGAAACATTAACTGATTCTGTATTTGCAGTAGCTTCATCTATTTTCCCAGTTGCCGTATCATCAAATGCTTTCCCAGTATGTCTTATCCATACTCCATTATCACCACTAGCCGCCACTGTTGTTGCTGAATTTACTGCTTCAGTATGAGTACAAGTCCCTGCACTCCACCCTGCGACTGCATTCCCAGCCCAAGTTAGTGAAGAGTTACCACCCCCTAAACTTCTTCCAATATCAGCTTCAACTGCCTCTGGCGTAGTTCCTTCTAATTGGCTTCCTTGCTGAATTGCTGTTACGCTAATTGAATAATCTAATCTTCCTGCCATATCATTTCCCTTTATTTAACTGCATAAGAAGTGCTTTGGACAATATGTTGCTTTTTCTTGTTGCTATTATTATCCGAAACCTTCTTATGAAAATTTCTTAAGTAATATTCCTTTTGTTCTAAATTTCCATCTCGTTCTGCCATCATAGCTCTAACATAATCAACAATCGCTAAAGATAATATCCTGTTTAAATTAACATGAGTTAATTCGGTAGGTGAAGTTACCTCTGTTAAGCTTGAATATGCAGTGCTTTCAGGGTCTTGTTGAATAAAAGGCTTTACAAGAGCAGTGTACTCTACTCTTATACCATTTGTAATTGTTTCATCTGGATAAGCAATACCATTTGTGACAGATGAACCTGGCACTACCATTTTATATCCAGCTAGAGTATCTATTACACCATCTATCCCAGTAGTTATTCTATATATTTCAATAACTTTGCCTTGATGATAATATGCAAACGTCTTATTTGTTCTGTAACTCATTATGGATTTGTATCCTCCGTTACGTTTGGTCTATGAGATAATCTTCTAATTTTTTTATACTTATTATCATCATTCGTATCTAATATGCTAACACTTTCAAGTGCAATCATATCAGTGGGCAAATAATATTCCCTAGTATTTTTAGTTAAATTTTGTTTTTCAGTCTTAGTTACAAGCTCAGTAGATGATTGAATTTGCATTATTGCATCTTTAATAAACGCACTAACCAACTTCGTATCTCTTACATTAGCTCGTTCCATAATTTCTAATATAGTCATTATGTAGCTGCTCCTTGCTCTGCTCTTTGACCAGATTGTTTTTCCTCTGGGGCTGCGACCGCTCCAGTAATTGCACTTAGTTCTTGAGTTGCTCTTTGATAGAACATAGAGCTAGTTTGGATTGATTGTTGGCTCTTAGCTGTATAAACTTGTGCCCCTTGAAGCCTTGTTCCTGCTTCTTGTAGATATGCACTTGCCTCTCCTGTTTCTGCTTGGAATCTTGCAGTTTTCCCAGCTACTAAAGCACTATATTTTTGTATATCTAAAGTAAATTGTTGTTGTTCTTTTTGCATCTCAGTTGAATTTTTTTGTAACTCAGCTTGGTATTTAGCAACTTCAGTACTTATTCTTTGACCTTCTTTTGCTACCTCAGCTTGATACTTTTGCAATTCTGAGCTAAAATTTTGAATTTCTCTATTTAAATCTGCTTGCCATTTAGCAATTTCAGTTTCAACTCTTGTCTTTTCTTTAGCAAGTTCTGTGTTGTATATAGAAACATCAACCCCAGCTCTACTTGCTTCTTTTTGGACTTCTTGTTGATACTTAGAAATATCAGCTTGATATTTTTGAACTGCCTTTTCAACATCCCTTTGATACCTAGCAAGAGAAGTTTGAACTCTACCAGATTCTTTTTGAACCTCTGCATTATATTTATCTAGCCCTGATTTAACTCTTTCTCCCTCTCTTGAAACTTTTTGAGAAAATTTTTCTAATTCTCCTCTAAATCTATTTTGTTCTTTTTGAACATCAGCTTGATATTTAGCAATATCGCTTTGATATTTATTTGTACGTTGACCCGCCTCGGCACTAAACTTTTCTAACTTATTTCTTTCCTTAGTAAGTTCTTGTTGAGCTCTTTCAATTTCTGTTCTAGCAACAGTGCTGGTAGCGGTAACCATTTCAGCGTCTTCATCATTTAACCATCCTTGAGCATTTGTAGTGACGACCCCACCATCTATCAAGTTTTGAGCTTTAGTCAAAGCATCCTCGGCATTAGAATTGTTCATAGCATAAGACAATTCTGTCATCGAATCAATACCAGCGATAGGGCTATAATGTGGCAAATCTGAAGCGTCAACTGAGAAATCACTTGGAAGAGAAGATATGATATTCATATCAGTTGGCAAAGCACCCAATGAGTCCATTGTTGGAATATCGAGAGTAATATCAAAACCACTTGGTAAAGCTCTTGCTACTTGAACACCAGATGGTAAACTATCTGTAAAAGAAAAAGTTGGTAAATTAGTAGAAACTACTATCGCATTTGGAAGAGCAGTCCCCATATTAAAAGTTAATGTTCCACTTGGCTCAGATGGAAGAGGTTCAAAAGTAGGTAAAGCGTTATTGTAATTTGTTAAAACAGTTCCAACAACTTTATCTACCTCGGTTTTACATAAATCTCTATAAGTAGATGCTAATCTAAAAAAGTCAAGAGAAGCAGCATAAAAAATAACTATATTTTCATACTCTGCAAGTATCCAACTATCTGTATTCTCATCGACTATTGGAGGAGCTGAATAAACAATTACTCCTTTATCCCCTTGTTCTGAGTCTACGGTAACAGTGTTACCATCTAAATCAGTATATGCATGTTGAAATGCATTCCCTGTCCCCTTATGTTCATTATAGTCAGGGTCTGGTTTAATAAATATCTTCCCTGATAATTTATAAAATTTTGGGAACATCTTAGTTGCAGTTAAAAGACTAGTGGATTCATCAAAAATATGAATATTCTTATCAGGAGCTTCTGCGCATACACGTTTTTTACCACCATCTAAACGATATACCGCTAAAACTTTATCAAATGCTATCGCTGAGCCTGCCCCTATTTGACTTGCTCCTTCATCATCAAATCCTGTTATTTCACTTTCAGAAGCAATAGTCCATAAAAACTTTTCAGGCAAAGCTGATAGCAAAAACTTTGAGCCTGCATTGATATAAGGAACTAAATATCTAGATTTACTATCATTCCCTGTTACGTTATTTACTTTTTCCCAAATTTTCATTTAACACCTTATAATCTGCGGGGGGAAATACATCCCCCCACATTAATGATTATTTTAGACAGATTGAGCAAATTGTACAACCATATCTCCTGCACCAGCAGATGAAGAGCCATCAAATTCAATTTCGACAACATCTCCTGCACTTAAGTCAGAATCTGCGTCGGTATGAAGTCCTGTAGCTACAACAACACCGCCATTAGCAGAAGTTACTGGAATAGTACCAGTACCAATTGTGTCACCTGCGCCGTCTTTAACGGTAATCGCAGTAGCCGCTGTGGCAACACCAGTTGTGCACATAAAGTACATAGCTGTTAATCTACCATCAATAGGGCAAACACAATATCTTTGTCCTGCGGAACCCATTCCACTCATGCCAACTGTAACGAAAGCACTTCCTGAAACGGCATCCGATTTATTTTGTCCGTACATTGGATTTCTAGCCATTATTCACACTCCTTTATACTGTCCAGACAGCATGGGCTTCGGGCATATGTATCTCGAGACCAGCTTCTGTTTGGATTAAGTCGACTCTACGGTCAACGCCACTATTTTCAAGAGTTTGAACACCAACGTAAATTGAGGTATCACGATTTTGTCCATTACCAACTAGAGGTCGGTAAGCACAATATCTCATATTGATTCCCATCAATCCAACGTTAGTTCCATCAAGGTGAATATTTCTAGCAACATTCATATCTCCATAAGGAGTAGAAATTGTTGAAATATCAACACCAAAGGCTTTCTTTTTGCCAGTTAAGGACATATCAGCACGACCAAGTGAAGTACCGTCAGTTGCAGGAGTTTGACTTCCTTTACCAACAATACCTAAATTGTTACTAAAGTAACCACTTAGTTTATGTAACCAATTGTACACTGCTGTGCTACAGAAGAATATAGTAGCATTAGCATTGTTATAACGAGGGTCTAAAAAAGCACTCATGTCATCAAGAAAATCATCTTGAGTTTTTGTTGATGTAGTAAGACTGAATAAGTTACCAAATCCAGTAATATAATTTACCACACCATCGGTATACCAAGCGTCATCTGAAGTTGAAGCAGTGCCATTAAATAATAATGATTGCTCAATATCATACTTATGCTCGATAAGTTTTTCCTTCCAAACTCTTGCCCATTCACTTGAATCATACTTAAGAACAGTTGCTCTTGCAGTATTATCCATAGCCATAGCAGTTTTCCAAATCTGGGTATTTCCATAACCAGTTTTGAAAGGTTGGTCTTTCCATGTTTCAGGATAACCACTACCCTGCTCGTGAGCAGTACCAATAACATAACTTCTTTTTGGAGCTAATGCTTCTTGGGATGTATTACCTTTACCTTTATCATCGTCATGCTTATAAGGAGACTTTAAGTTAGTAGGTGTTTTTATTAAAGCACCTTCTAAGTCTACCATATTACTGACTGAAGAGGCAGATACTTTATCCACTCTGAACACAGCATATCCATCAGAAGTTGCACTACCTAATGTACCGTGAGTTGGGATTTTAACTAACTGACCAGGGACAAAAAATTCAGGCTTAGTGTCGCCAGAACCAATTTCAATTGCAGTTTGTCCATATACAGAACCTGCATTTCCTTTGTTCGACTTGTAATCACCTGCCATAGTTATCTTAGTCGTGTTAGCATGTAAGTCTGCATGCTTCGTAATTGTAGCTGCAGCGTTTCCGTTTGTACCATATAGATACCCATAACGTTTATGGAAGGACGGTCTCCTCTCAGTAAATTTGAACTGAGGGTCATCGGTTGGCTTCTTAGAAAGTTTTGAAACTAATCGGAAGAAAGGGTCTTGAGCTATTGCGAGTTCAGATACCCTGCTTCCGAAGTTATACTTCCGTCTAAGGTCGCCAGTCGAAAGACTACTGTTATCATCAGCTACTCCCAATCCTACAGGTTGGGCACTCGCTAAATCAAATAAATCAGCCATTTGACTTTCTCCTATTCTATTTAGGGTTTAGCAGATGGCTAATAACATTTAGCTATTAACCAAATGCGTTTTCTAGTTCCTTGTCAATCCCTAGTATAGAGTCAAAAATTTGAGCTTCTTCAGAAGTCTCGACCTTTGTTGAGCCTTGAGTTGCTAATGATTTAGGTCTTTGCTGAGTCTTTTGGACTTGTGCAATCGCTTTTTCACTAGCAGATTTGGCAATCTTGTCATCTCTTAAGCCACGATTCTTTAAATAATAAATATCGTCAAGAGATAATGATTGATTTTCTGCGAATTGTCTAAATTCTTCCCATTGCGAGTCACTCATTTCATGCTTACCTCTAAAATCGCTAATTTGCTTATCAAGACGAAATTCATCTCTCTGCTTAGCAAGTTCATTGGTTAGTCTTCTTTGAACAACACCATCAATAGTAGCATTTAATACTTTTGCAGAATCACTACCTGGATTACCAACAGCATCATCAGGGTCAAAGACAAAATCTTCACCAAGTTTCATTTTTTCCACCATACTTTCTGGGGCTTGACCACCACCCTCGAAATAGCCTCTCACATGAGAAACTAAACTAGGGTCTTTACGCATTTCGTCAAGTATTGGCATATAAGGTTCAAGTTCTTTCAAACGAGTATTAAGTCGTTTTCCTTCTGCACTTGAATCTGCATACCTTTTTTTAAGAGTCTCAACATCCTCTTGCTGAGCTTCATCCGCTGGAGCATTAACTTGCTCTTCTGTTTGTGTGTTACCACTTTGAGATTGTTCGGCTGAAGTGTCATTTATCTCGCCATCAACAATTCCTCCATTAACTTCTTGCTCTAAAGCACCAAAAAAGTCATTAGAGGCATCATCAGAAATTAACCCTTCGGGGGCAGAATTAGATTCTGCGTTGCCTACTTGTGTTTCTTCCATATTATAAATAGCCTATTTTAAGTTGTTTAATTTATTCTTTTTCTTTCTGTTCTTGCAAGTTCTTTTTCTGCTCTTCATTTATGAGCTTTCTGTAAAACTTTTGTTGAGCTTCAGTCTCTAAAACGTCTTTTCTACTTTCCATAGAGCCTGAGTCAATATTATGTCTTATACCTGCTTGAACTAATTGCCTACTGAGAGTTTCAACCGTTCCTTTTTCGTCTTTCACTTGTTCTTCTAATTCAGCAATTTGTGATTGTAATTGAGAATATAATGATTTTCTCTCAATAATATTCTCTTTTCCTCTGACATCCGTTTCTGCCAGCATGGCAATATCGTCAATAAGTCCAGCCTGATACCATCTAAAGTACTCTTCTAATAAAGCCCATCTATTAATAGGCATTGAAGCACCCGCTACGATTCTTATATCAAATCTAGCACTTCCATAATCAGACCACTTATTTATTTCATCCCCAAAATCATTATAGATTGGGATGTTAATTCTTGTTTCTTTTTCAGAATATCCTCCACCAGCATTTGGTTGAACTATTCTAAAAACTTTATCAGCTTGATAGTGAGATTGAGCTATTTCTTTAAATGTAATTCCAAGATGCTCAAGAGATGGTTCTAAAATGCTACCCATCCAAGCTTTAATTCTTCTTGTCCCAAACTCATCATTAGCAAGTAATCCTCTATAAGTATCCGCCTGCTGTTGAGTAAATCCCATCATAGCACTTGGGATGCCAGCGATATACTCCATATCTGCCTTACCTTCTTGGGTAATTGTATAAAAAGCATTATTAATAGCTGCTGGCAATACTGGAGTAGGGGGATTAAATCCTTGTCTATATTTTAATAAAGCTCCTGGAGCAGATGAATATTGTTCCCACTCATCCTCTGGAACAGAACCTTCTTCGTAAAGCCATCTTAAGTTAGAAGCCAAATTTGCATTGTGAATCATGACTTGATGAGCTTTATTAATTTCTTGTTGTTTTCCTATCATTGGAGAAACGGCTGACATTGGGAATGGTGTGCCAGTATAAAGATATGGGACTGGAACAATTGGATATTCTCTTATTGGAAGAATATATTCATATAAAGTAACATCAGAACCAATAGAACAAGTAACTTTTATTCTTGTTTCGTGATACTCGCTAGAGCTAACAATAGTATCAACAACATCTTGATTCTCAATTAAAATATCGTATTCTTCTTTGCTAACTACTTTTTCTTCAACTCTATTTAATTCTTCTTGAGTTGCATACTCTAATTCAGCCTTCTTTTGTTGAATAGAGGTGACTAATTCCTCTTCAGCTTTCTTTATTTCTAATTCTGCTCTCTCTGGTATTATTTCACCAGCTTCTAAGGCATTTTGTATTTGAAGAATCTTCTCTTGAGTAGCAACTTTCATTTCATCTGAAAATTGGTCTAACTTCTTTTTAGATATTTCCTTAACACCGTCTATCGCTTCTTTAGTGGGATGAATCCTTATACTTAAATTAACATAAGGAACTCTAATTTTTTCATAACACTCAAAATATGCGAGTATATCATCTTTGTCTCCATCTGGGGAAACTGTTGTAGTTATATCTTCAGGAATTATTGCATCAGAAGCCCCTCTATCTGCTTGAGAATAAGCATCTACTCCTCCTTGTTGACTTGCTTTGGCAATCTTTCTAGAATACTCTGGGAACATAGTTTTTAATTGTTCTCTAGCTAAAGCTTTTCTAACAATAATAAATGATGCATCACGAAGTAAAAAATCTCTACTCATTGGGTCTGGGTAAACATCGTAAGGGTCAATTTTCTTAAAAATTACATCTCCCTTACCATTATCTAAATCTTGGTCAATATCTACAAAGAAATAACCCAATCCTTTTGTTAAAGCATCTAAAATAACACTACCATAAACTGCTTTTCCATTAGATAGACTCCAACAATATTCAGATATGTCACTATGAACTTGTGCAATAGCAGTATCACTTCCCTCAACTGCAACAGCTTTCCACTTTGGATTATTAGCCGTTACAAAATATTTCATTGTTTCTACAATAGGTGTAATGCGATTAATCTGAAATGTTGGCATCCCAGATTCTTGTAAAGTTTCCTTTTCATCTTCAGTCAATTGCTCGTTAAGGTAAAAATCATACCCAACTTGACTATCGGATTGCCACTTAACTCTCTCATGAGAATTAGCAGAGTTCCACATTTGATATATTCTTTCTGATTTTTTAGTTCTTGCCACGCCAAGCTCCCATCATTGTAGTTGTATAACTATATGGAGACCAGTCGCCCTCTTGAAATGAGCTCTGTTTACCTGTCCTATAAAATGCTTGGTTTTGCCCAGCATCCATATAATATATATTTTTAGGCTTTAGTCTATTTATCATATCAAAAACAGCATGTCCCTTTATATCTCTATAACCACCTTCTCTGTTCTTAATTTTATCCATCAATTTATCATCTCTTTTATGGTCATGAGTTTGAATTATTGACACATCACCAGTTTCATCCTCGAAAAGCAAATTATAATTACTTAAACTACGAAATGATTCACTTAAATCATCGCCCTCACTCCATACTTTTTTAAATCTATCAATAGATGATGGTTGCTCATCTTCAGTAAAAATCAATCCCCTATCTTTATCTGGAGTTAACCATGCCCCTGGAATATCAGCCGACAATGGAACATATTCTCTAGTCGATGGGTCTGGAAATTCGCCTGGCGATTGATTATTTTTTCTTGCTATTGAGCCAGGTCTTGTAGGCATCATTATTCCTTCTCCAAGTCCCCCAGGCATTTCATACTCATCTGTTCTTCCTGTTAAAGAAGACCATGTAAACATATCATCATCATATATTTTTGCATCATAAGACCTACTATATGCTTCCCCATAATCATGAGCTTCATCAAATCTTTTTTTCCCAACTGGGCTAGCCAACCATTCCTCTGCTGCTAGAGCTGACATCCCCCCAAGAAGATTGTCAATCTCTCGCTGTTTTTTTTCATATTCAGGCTTTAGGTCTCTAACTTTAATTTCCTCAAAAAATGATTTATTGCTTTCTGATGGGGTGCTTCCAGTCATAGCTAAATTAAACGCAGCTTTCAATCCTTGCCTTTTAGCAACATTTACACCCTTAGATACTTTACTCCATAAGTTATCATCTGAGCCTTTAGAAGAAGGAAGACCTATTTTTGCTCTTCTTTTCTTTTCCTCATTTGGATGTGGGAATCCTTTATGCATTAATATTCATCAAGCTTACTTTTTGTGAACCTAGCTCCCTTATCTCTCATATCTTCATCTAATTTTTTTTGTTTGGCTTTTATCATTTCTGGAGAATCAACTACTTTTTTCTTAGCTTTTATTCTATCACTACCCGCTTCCATCTCTGACCTTCTTATATCTCCTCTAGTGGGAGTAGCTCTTGGGACATCAACATACCCACTAAGACCAAGTTCGCTATTTTTTTGATGAATCCAATTCTTCATTTTTACTTCATCGCCTTCAAATCTTAATCTAGCATTTATAATGTCTTTATTGAGAGCATTCATATCAACCCTTCCTGGGTTCTGAATAACAAATTCGTCTAGATTATCACGCCAAACACGAAAAACTTCATTTAATTTATTTACTTCTTTAATCTGCCTAGAAGGTCTTACCATTCTTTTTAAGCCAGCTACAAGACCAACGCCAGGAAGAGCTTGAGTTAATGAGAAAAGAGAGTTTGATTTATCTCCCTCAAGAGCATATACAATAGAATTAGCTATATCAGCAGGATTCCCAACTCCTGGCAGCATGCCAAGCATTTCTAAACTAGAATGAAGATTTAATTCTGGCTTTCCTTTTGTCCTCATTCTTTTCCTATGTTCATCGGGAGTATACCCACCACTAAACAATTCATATAAAGTAGGGTTATTTTCCATATTTTTTATTCTTCTTACCCTTACTCTTCTTTGGGGGTCTTCCTCTTTTTTTACCGTATGTTCCCTTACCTTTGGGCATTTATGATACTAACCAACTTTTAGCTTTCTTTTTAGGTTTATACCACTCTCTAGTCTTCTCTTTTTGCTTCATATTCGGAGGAAAAGCATGTAAAAGTGCATAAAATAGTGTCTCAATTGTGTCATCATGAGCCATTCTTGGCCCGAATGTAACGATTTCGTGCTCCAAATCAAACATTTTTTCCCGTAAATGCACAGTTCCAGTACTAAAACGACCAGAAAGACCCGAATATATCTTATTTCGCTTCTCTCTACCCCCTGGTTTCTCAGGAATTACACTAATTTCAAACTTATTTTCTATCCTTCTTCTTTCATTTAAAGACTGAAATACTGACCTATTCATAGCAACATCCTCAACTGTAGAAGATATACAATGATATTTTTGATGTAATTCCATTATCCAATCAACAACACCCTTTTTACCTACTATATTATCTTCTCTATCTCTCCCAGCAACAGTTGGTATTGACCTATGACGTTCATACTCCAAAACATAGACTTCGTTTTCAGGAGTAACAGCAACTGCCATAATAACCGAAAAATCAGAAGACTTAGTGTTAATATCGGTTGCAGGGTCGCACCCAACAAAGCAATTGACTGGTATCTTCTCTCCCCCGATAACAATATAGTTAACACCCTCCTCATGTTGATAATAACCTTTCCAATATTTTATATACTTTCTTCCCCAAACGGCTTCGTCTTCATTTTGAACTTCAAGTTCATACTCTTGATAATATCCATGTATTCTTCCCGCTTCCTCATACTCCTTCTTCATCGTATTCAATCTTTTTCGAGGAAAATACGAGTTCCAAAGTACACCACCTGGCATTTCTGGTTGAGTAGATTTATAACTAATTACATCCCAAGTATAGTCATCTTTATTCTCAGCTTTTGCATACCCGTCTAGTATGTTTTGACATAAACTATCAAAATGAACAGGAGTTCCAGCAAATATTAATCTACCTGTATGTAAATCAAGAGCAGGCTTCACACCATTATATACAATGTTCTTAATTTTCTCTCTAGCGTCTTGAGTCACAGTATTTGTTTCACTCTCAGTATCGTCAAGAGCAACTATATCATATCGTTTACCTAAATAGTTTTCACCACGAACACTTGACAGATTAGAACGACTTATAAGTTTAGCCCCTGTCTTTGTAACAATATCCGTCTCAGTCCACTTTTCTCCTACAACATCTCCAAAATAATATCTCAACATCTCATTTCCTGCGAAGTGTTGTTTAATATATTGAAGGTTTAATATTGATTTTCTATGATTATCAGATACCCAAGCAATAAACATTAGTTCATCTTTGGGCTTAAATAGAATCCTATGCATTAAAAATGTTTTGAATAACTGAGTTTTACCACTTCCTCTAGGAAGAACCAATGCTAAAGATTTAGTCGTTGGCTCTAATAGAGAATCTCCTATTTCATAATGAAAAGGAGGGGATTCAGATTTACCAAAATCTCCAGGAAGAAAGAGTTTTCCAAATGCAATTAAATCAGTGCGTGCTAATTCTAAAACTTCTTCAGCTTCAGAGGGGTTTTTGGTATTTATATTAGCCACTATTTCTTGCTACGTTTCCAAGTTAAATACTCTACTCCCTCATTAGGTTCAAATATAGTAGTAATTAATCGAGGGTCATCATCTGCATATTGAGGGTCTATAATAGTCACTGGACATTTAAATACATTTTGGTCTGGCAATCCTTTTTCCTCAGCATATCTATCAAGCTCTTTATAGGATGCAATTCTCAGCGCATGAGAAATTAAACCAGTAGATGGGTCTTTCAATACTTGGTATCCACTTACATGAGTATGACCTGCTGTTAATACATGGTCACGCCATCCCATTTGAATAGCCTTTACTAGACCATGAGCTGTATTCCACATTGAATGTCCTGCGAAAGTATGTCGTGCATTTATCCTAACTTCTTTCTTATTAGGAAATATAAGATTCATTCGCACACCATTATTATTAAAGATGCCATTCTTTTGACTACATATCCATTCTAATGGGTCACCAGCTCCACTCCAAGCATCATGGTTTCCACCAACAAGATATAACCAATCAACTTTTGAAATAAAATGCTCAGTTAATCTCCACGATTCTCTCGCTGATGTAGATTGTTCTCCATATAGTCTAGCCAATCTTCCAATCCAATTATTCTGATTATCTCCTATATTGCCTGCAAACATCCCCTCAGTATTTTGAATTAAATCTGCGTGCATTAATAGTTCTGCGATATTAGTCCCATCGTCATCTATATGAGGGTCGCCAAAATGAGCAATTCCAACAGGTCCATCCATATTAATTTTGACACTAATAAGTCTTTCGTGGTTCTTTGCTCTACTTTTTAAAGCAAATTTCTTTATTCTATTTTCAATTAAATCGCCTATTGGCTCATTTCCCGTTGAATAATCTTCAACAGAAAAGTCTTCTTCCATTCTTTGCTTTTTTATTAATGCTTTCCATTTACGAATTGTCCTTACATGAACACCCATTACTTCAGCTGCATACCTGTTGTTATATCTTTCGGCTAACTCTGTGCCTTTCTTGTAATCGTTCATGTCAAATTTGTGATTTGTTTTCCGCATCGCCATTGAATACTCCTATTGGTTTTCTTTATTTTCAGTAGTGCCTTCAGTTAATGCTTCTCTTCCCGCTCCCTCTATTTGCTTTGGCGAGAAACCCTGAAACATACCAACTATTCCAACATCTTTTCTTATTGTTTGGCCAGATGTTCCAATAATTTTTCCTAATTCTTTAGTAGATTGGAGAATAATATTGTCGTCTTCTCCACTATCAGCAAGTGTCTTAAGTCTTCTTAGTACATATTCGTGGTCAATGCCTAATCCTTTTGCAATATCCACAACTCCCTTTTCGACTTCATTCATAATTCTCTCCTGTTTTAATAATAGTAATGCTTTTTTCTTAGCTTTATTGTAGTCTTGTTCTTTGTATACATTTTGTACGGCAGATACAGCATCCTTACCAACTATAACTTCTGTGGTAAATAGCTTTTCCTTCCTAGTGATGTTCTTTCTCTTCTTAAAATTTTCATCTGCTCGCTTTATGTTCTTTGAAAAAGTATATCTGTTGGGATGTAAGTCGAAGTTGGTATCCATATCGGTTGCTTTATTAATAAGAAAAGTACCAACAACGGTTCTAACGTAGCCTTTATGTGCTTTCCAATTCTTTCTATCACTCGGATGTTTTATTTCACTCTTCTTTAATACTTGAACAACACCACCATCATCAGCTATCACCCAATCTCCTTCATCTGGATTGTCTTTCCAGTACTTAGCCCTTAGTCCTTTGTTGTGTTTTTTAAATTCATCAGTATTATCATAGACGAAGTGCTTAACTTCTTTTATTTTTCTATATTCCATTTCTCCTTCTCGGTTCTTAGTTTCTCTACTTCAGTTGCTAAAGAGTCAACTAACTTTAAAACAGTCTTTGGAATCAAATACGCAGTGCCATCTATGTCAATAAAAGTAGTTGTATCATTATCCTGACTCATGCCATCTAAAGCCTCTTCAAGTTCTTTATATGGTTTATTCCTGAGGTTTGCTATCAGTTCAGCCATTACGGAATGTAAATATGCCCACGTTATATTTCAAATAAAAAAAAATTAAAAAATTATCTGCCTTGAAGCTTATTGATTTTATCTAGACACGCTTGGAGATTCTCAAAAGTAATTTTATTAGAATTGAAAGCAGAAAATATTTTATCTTTCGTTTCAGTAGGAAGACCTTCACTGTCAGCTTCGAGCATTTTTTTGATAAAGTACCTTTCATTCTCTGTCATTATGTACTACTGTATTATATTATATATTATATATTAGTATTCTTTTTTCCCTCCCTTCCGCCCTTCAAGTTACCTTTCTTACCAAATAAAAAAAAGTAAAAATTTCCGAAAAAATTGGTGATAAATGCGGGACACACTATATTTACACCCCATACCCCAAAAAACGCATTTTGCATTTTAGGATTTGCGTTATGTTTTGTTTAACACTAACTAATGGAGTAATTACTAATGCAAGTAATCAATTTTTATGTTAAAGGTATTCAAAAGACTACAATCTCTCACGACCCTAAGGTTGACTCTGAAGGTAAGAGTGTCGAAGGTGTGAGATGGTTTGCCGCTCGTTATGAGGTCAAATCAAAGGAGTGCTACTTCTTGCGTGATGGTGGTCTTACTAAAGGTAGTGCAATTACTTTGACCGATTCCTATCGTGACGAAGTCCTTGCTATGCCTAAGAGTACTGTCTAACTTAACTTCGAGCCCCTCAACTTTGTTGGGGGGTTCATCTTTAAGTAGAGGATACCTGCATACATCGGAGTGTGGCGAGCTCTATCACTCAATGCGCCGTGTTAAGCTTTTAACTTATATAATAACCAACCTCGGAGGACTATATGTCTTTAATTTTCGACCATACCACTAAAGTTTGGGTAGTACTTGTAGAAGGCACTAATCACGTCTTGTACTATTCCATCTCACGTGAACAATGCTATGATTATATGGAACGTGGGCAATAACTGTCACGAGGGTGTTCGGGTAGGTGTAGCTTGGGAAATGTACCATTATGATTTCTTTTGCGAGAATTAACGAGCTACACAGCCCGCCCTGTAACTTAAACCAACAAGAATAGGAGATATTAATATGTATCAACCAACATCAAAGGCTGGAAGATTTCTAGTCTCTCAAATACATATAGGTGAGCTTAAAGAAAGAGTGCATAATGCATATGAACTCATTGAAGTATTAAGGCTCAATGATATGGATGATGAAAAGATAATAAATCATACTGCTGATTTCATGCCTGATAAACATCAAGCTACAATAGTTAAAGCTATTATAACATATGAAGAGAACTGGAGATTCTTAACAGACAATGAACTAGTCATCGATAGAGATGCAATTTTAAATGGGAGTAAATCAAATGATTAAATCAATCAATTCAATAATAGAGGCAATATTTTTTGTACTGTTCACTATCATATTAATACTTGGAGTGAGCACATTACTTTGGGTTATTTTCGGTAACCATTGATTAACCACCATAGCGGTGGAGGGTCGGTACCCTATCTGGTCTCATAAGCCAGACTTAGCAGGTTCAACTCCTGCCCCCGCTACTAATAAAAGAATACATTTAGGTGTGAAGTGTATTGAGTCAGTACAGCTCAATGCATAGTAGCTAATTGTAATCCATAGAGTGAGCATAGTCCCTACAGGCATGCGTCTATGGGCTTCTTGTCTAGTTGAGTATAACAGAGATGTTATAACGGCTAGTCTTATCTGCTAAATGTTGTGGATAAGGGCTTAATAGCATAGGAAGTACGTCAAGGAATACAAACAGCAAAATGTTTGTTGAGGCGGATATGCAGTCTTGGGGAAAGTCATCCCCATTAGGACATCCTCCTATTCCGAAGGCATAAGACCAAGTAATTGGTCATTGTCTTGGATATCTACGTAGAGTAATGTCTATTATGATACTTCGTGAGAAGATAGGGTGAGCATACAACGTGACCACGCAAGTGGCTGCAAGCCAAAATGACCCTTGATTGAGAGTAATGCTGATAAGTCCAGACTTGAGTCTTATCGGTAGTTTTGAATCTCTCTACAAACCTAAATTATTTTTCGGGACATATATACAGCTACCTCAAGCTGAGAAGTTCAAGGACAGAGGCTACTTTAACAAGTACGGTATCGAGTATCGTTCTGCCTTTCTTTGCTTTGTGCATATTGCATAGTTATGGTGTATAGAAGCTCGGCGATTATATGTGTCCCTTAGATTTTGTGGTACATCCGAGGGGGAGGACAATATCCTATTCTATTTCCTCCCCAAACCTTTTAATAATTAAACCAACAGGAGTTATAATATGACTACTTTAAAATCAAGTCCAGTGGCAATAAAAACTGCATCATATGATTTGGGCAAAGAACCGTCTGAAGATGCAAATCATAAGCCTGATGCAATAATATGTGATGTTGACGGAACAGTAGCATTAATGCACGGTAACCGTTCACCGTTCGACTGGGATAAAGTTGGTAGTGATAAGCCTAATCAATGGGTAATTGATTTAGTTGAGGCATATATTGAAACATATTCTGCTAAACTGATATTCTTATCAGGAAGAAGTGCTGTATGTTTTGCCGAAACTGAGGAATGGTTAAATAAACATATTCATCCTGATTTCTTACTATATATGAGACCTCAGGCTCAAGAATTTGAAAAAGATGCTAAAATAAAGCATGAAATATATAGTCGTTTAATCAGACCTATGTATGATGTACAGTTTGTAATAGATGATAGGAAACAAGTGGTAGATATGTGGAGAAATGTAGCAGGTCTTAAATGTGCTCAAGTAGCAGAAGGGAAATTCTAATGAAAACACATACTCAATCAAATAAAGTAGCTAATAAAATACTTGACAAGATTGTTGAAGATGTGAAAAAGATATTTCCTGACATGTCTACTCGTGATGAAAAGGTTATTAGAGAAAACTTCATCGTCAAGCAAGACTCTTGGAAACATCTTGGTCAAGGTATGAAGAATATTATTAATATGGTAACACCAATAAATTTTTCAAAATTCAATCAAGAACTTGTTAAAGCACTGCAAAATGATTTGACAACCAGAGAAGAGGAGATATAATATGCCTGATATATACGACATGACAACTGATGCTTACCCAAGTATGTCTCAAGTTACTGAAGAACTAGCTCAATCTGACTGTGAAAATAAGACAGAACATAAAAACAATGAATATGTGGCAGAAGACCAAGAGCACGGGATAAAAGAACATATGTTTTGTCTTGACTGTGGAAAAGAACTAGATATACCTGAACCTGATGAAGATATGATGAGAGGTGACAGATGAGAAAGAGGTCTTGGATAGATAAATACAATTCGAATTTTGAATTTTTTGTATTTGCGTTAGCAATAATTGTTGTACTAATATTTATTTTAAAGCCATGAGAAGAAAATCATATGAACGTAATAGACGTTTAATGCCTGGATTCTCACATAAACCAAATAGGAGGAAAAAAATGGCAATTGACATAACTAAAGAAAAGTTCGATTCTTATAAAGAAGTTCAAATGAGTGGTGAGTTTAATATGTTTGACCCGCGAGCAAGAGCTATGACTGATTTAACGAAACCTGAATGGGTGACTATAATGCAAGATTATGAAAAGCTTGAGGAAGCTTGGGGTGATAAAGATGAAAGTTAAGGGTAAAAATATATATAACAGCGAACAAGCACTTGAATTTTCTAAAACTGTAAGAGGTCAATACATAATATCTCAAGCATTGACAATAGCTCGTAATGTTCTTATGGGATATGAAAATGATTTTGAAATTTGGGATAATGAATTTGATGAAATACCTTCAGATAAAAGAAATGACAAGCACGTGACTAAATGGAATACGTTATCTGCGAGGTGTGAACCTAGCAATAGGTCAGATATGGATTTCTTACTATCAGCTTTCCCATTATATAAAATACATGAACATGACGTTTGGGGATTTGATGCGTCAATAGATGAGGATGAAAATGAAGAAATTGAAAACTAGAACTGAAGACATAGTGATTGAAAGGCTAGAAGAAGTATCTCTAGCAGAAATTAAAAAGAAATATCCAGATAAACTTATAGATGCATATGTTGAAGGACAGAGATTAGTAGTTGTACTGGATACTTGTCGTTTGAAATTTGATGAAAGAGTACCGCAAAACCATGCGAAAGCATTTAATAATGAATATGGTGCTCTTCATCGCAAAAAGTAAAGGAAAATAAATTATGGGTTTCGACTTATATGGATTAAATCCAACTGTAAATAAAAAATATCCACCTAGATTTAATGAAATCATGGAAGAATATGGTAAAGATGGAATGCTAAACTGGAAGAAAGATATACCTGATGATATTAGAAATGAATACTTTGAACTAAAAGACCAGTATAGTGAAGATAATCCAGGTGATTACTTTCGTAATAATGTATGGTGGTGGAGACCGTTATGGAGTTTTGTTTGTGCTAGTTGTGATGATTTCTTAAGTGAAAAAGATATGGAAGGTGGTAATTATAATGATGGTAGAAAAATATCTAAGACTAAAGCTGTAAAGATAGGTAAAAGACTTTCTGAAAAATTAGCTGATGGGACAGTTGATGCAATCTATAAAGATTATACTATTAAAGCTGCAGAAGCAAAGATAAATAATGATGCAATTCAAGAAGAGTTAGATAGGATAACTGCAGAATGTAAGAGTAAGCATGGAGATGATTTAGTGCCTAGAGATTATCCAGAGCCTTATCAGACTCAATGGGATAATACTTATCAAAAGAAGAGCTGGGCTGATTCATATCCCTTCGATAAGGGTAATATAGAAGAATTTGCAAAGTTTTGTCTACAATCAGGAGGATTTGAAATATGCTAGTTAAAGATTTAATTACACAATTAATACATCTTAATAATCTTGACGCAAGAATAGATATGGCTTGTGATGAAGAAGGCAATGCTTTTGGTGATATTGACAGGGCTATAGCAAGAGCTGAAGATAAAGAAACTAGAAGCAGGGTATATATATTGTATCCTGCTAATAGCGAATTATCTGAAGAGAGGTATCATTATGACTTTAGTGGGTAGTATAGCAACATACATAATAATGTCTTTAGGAATTACATTTTTAATTTGGGCAATCATAAAATTAGCAAAGGATAAAAATGAGAAATAGAGTTAAAAGATTATTAGCATCGGATGACAAATATAAGAAGTCAGATTACTCATTAATGGCTCGGATATGGTGGGATGACCTTAAAGTATTACATTATGGTAATGCAACAGAGGTAACAGCGATAGAATTTTTAGAACATCTTGTAGATGGCGACTTAACAAAATGGGAAACTGCAACAAGAATAAGAAGAAAGTTGCAGTCAAAGTTTAAACAACTTAGAGATGAAGAAACTTATAAAGGTCGAAAAGTTGAAGAAACTAGATGGAGAGATAGATTTTCTCCTGCTTCAATGGTATATGAAAGTGATTTAGATTGACTCTAAGTCTTGTTATTGTTAAATTTAGAAGATATTTCGTGGAGGAAATATGGTAAATGTTGAAAAGGTATATGCTGATTACCTCAAAGAAAAAAATGTCGAGAATCGTAAAAAATACGAAGGATTGACACATTTATTCAGCGCATCTTCGGCAGGGACTTGCTTTAGAAAACAATATCTAAGAACAAAAGGACTTGATGAAATTCCAATGGAAGATAGAGTAATGAGATTGCTCAGATTAGGAACGATTGTTCATGAAGATATACAAGACAGTTTAAAGGAACGCTTTAACGAAGATGAGAAAGACTATGTTTTATATATGGAACACCAAATAAAAATTCCAGATTTAGGCGTAGTTGGACACCTTGATATAGGCTTATATGATAAAGAAAATGGGTCTGTAAAGGTATATGATATTAAGACTTGTGCATCATACAAGTGGAAAATGAAATTTGGCAGAAGACCAGATAAGAATGGTAGTGTTAACTATAATTTACAGTTAGCAACATATACATTCGCATTGGCTGAAGAGCTAAAAACTGCCGATACCCAAATGTCTCTTTTGTGGTACAATAAAGATACAAGTGCATTAAGAGAAGAACCAATAGATAATTCGTGGATTAATTCTGCCTTAGAATACTGGGAAGAATTGAATGAATATCTTGAGAATGTTAATTCTGACAATGGCAAAGAACTTATACCAGGTAGCTATGGTGTCCCTATGATGAATTGGGAATGTAGATATTGTGGTTTTAAAGATTTGTATTGTCAGGGAATTTAATAAGGAGAAAATAAATGACTAATGACTTGGCAGTGAAACAAGTCACTATTGATGTGATAAATGATGCTTTGGGAAGAATGACTGAACAACACAGAGAAATTGGAAAAATACCAACCCCAAAGGGATTAGTTAGAAAAATACAAGGCTTTGATTATGTAGATTTAACATACATGAAAAAAATAGCTAATGAACAATTTCCTGGATGGTCTTGGACAATAGTTAATTCATACGCATTAGGCACAGAAGCTTATGTAGTTCATGGCAGATTGAAATGGAATGATAATGGATTGTGGCGGGAAGGCGATATGGTAGCAGCTCATAGAATACAAAAGAAGAGGGGCTCAGCAGTCGAATATGTAAATGTGGGGAATGACATCAAGTCTGCTAATACAGATTGCATGAAGAAGGCATTTAATGTCTATATGGATATAGCTGGCGATGTATATAGAAGTGAAGACCCTACATTAGATGATGAACAAATTGAAGAAATAAAAAGTATTGCAATGCGAGTTAGTGAAGAACAATTCAATAAAGTAGTAATATTTATTGAAGATGGCACTATAAATAACAGTAATTATAAAGCCAGTAAAGCAAAACTAGAAAGGTTAGCAAAATAGATGGATAATATTAATGAAGAATTGCTTGAAAGAGGACTAGCATATACTGTTGGTACTAATGATGGAAAGGTATTTAATAGAGTTGTTTTTAAAGGAACTAGAAACGTAATGGGTAAACAAATAATGTGCTTTGAAACAGAGCATAGAGAGTCAATCTCAGTAAACCCTAGTTACTTTTCATATTCAATAGAAGACAATGGACATTTCCCAATGCCTGAAGACTTAGAATTTAATAATAAACAAGGAGATAAATAGAATGGGCAAATTAACTGTAAAAGAAGCAGAAGCTCTTCAAAAAGAAGGTGTTTTAAGTAAAGCATCTGTCCAAGAGATGCAAGATAAAGGTCTTGTCTCTTCAAGACAACGTAATAGCAGAAGATACATGAAAACTGCAGGTGGTGGATTTGTTACACCTCAACTATACTTTCAAGGATTGAACGGACACAAATATAGTAAGCAAATGACTGAGTTGAGAAACAAATTCAACGAATTAATTGAACCAATAACAACAACTAACAAGAAATAGAGGTGCATCTTGATTGAAATGTCAGATACAGTATATGATGAAAGAACAGATGGCGTAATGCCTATTGTAGCTGGAGTATACCCAGCTCATGTCTCTGGTTTTGAAGCTAAATTACTTCAAACTAAAATTGGAGAACAAAAGGTATTTAATGTAAACTTCCAAATAGCTGAAGACGTGGATAATATGACAATAATTAAACACGAATGGGAAGATGAAGTATTAATCCCCAGCTTAGATAGCGATGGTAAAGAAGTAAAAGTGTCAGCTTCATTTATGAAGGGAAAACGCTTTAACTCTAGAGGTATATGGTTAACTGAAAACCCAGCAGAAGGTGAAGGATGGAGAAATAGAACATATGTTGAGTTCTTTGAAGGTCTTGGTGTCGCTTTTCCTAAAACTAAAGAGGGGAAGACACAATTGGCAGAGGTGGAAGAAAGCGATGTGATAGGTCAACCAGCTCTCGTTAAAATAAACAGAGAAGTTTATACCAATAAAGAAGGCGAAGAACGTTCAGTTTGGAAAGTTTTCACCGCATCTCAATGGAAAGATGGGGAAAGACTATCACCTGAAGAGGTAGGAGATGACGTACCCTTCTAAATAGGAATTATTCCTAATTAAATTGAGGCTAGGCATTGCCAGTAGATTGTGCTAACTAGCGATTCTATGCTATGGCTCTAGCCTCATAAACTTGGAGTACCATATGAAAATATCAACATTAGTTAAACGAGCACTAAAAGATGGATTTAAAACAAAGCCAGCACCTGGATATAAGTACCTAAAAGACATACCAATAGGTTCTTTATTCGAAACAAGTGGTGGAACACGGGGAATATTATTAGATTCAAGTATAAATGCTAAAGTAGTTATTACAGATACAGAAGTAAAAGATTACCCTGAATATTATTTAGGTAAGAGTACAATTTCTAATGAAACAGAAGTAAAGGAGATAACATAATGGTAGAAATACTAGTAAAATTAACAGGTTCACTCTTATTGAGTGCATTTTCTCTTGTGATTATTTTCCTGGCTCTTATCGGAATAGTTACTATTCTGCAAGACTCAGGAATAATCAAAAGATGAAGACATCTTTACCAAATAAACCAAGAAATAAAAGATATCCAACACCTCCAGAAGAATGGTATTACGAAGAAGAAGAATATGAAGATGAAATTTCAGTAGCTTATTATAGATTAATGCAAATGTTTGGATATAATTATGAAAACAAATTTAACGATTTTCTATTGGATGAAGACGAATTATTATTTAAAACTGATTTAGAAGAGGCAATAAGAATTAAAGAAAAAGAAATACTATACGATAAAATAAAAAAGAGAAATGAATGGCATCGTGAAAATCGTAAGAAATTTAATGGGAGGTATAATGCCTAATCCGAATCATTGTTTAGACTGTGAAAAACCAATTCCTGACTTAGAATGGTCACATCTTTGTGAGCACTGTGCTGACAAGCATATGAATGAATTAATTGAGCATAACGAAGAAACAACTGCAGATAAATACAATAAAGAATATTTAAATAGCCTGGCAACTGAAAAAGTGTAACTGGGAAGCCTTTCTCCAGTGATTGTCTAGGTTGGTTATTACTAGATAAATAAGGAAGCTAGGTTTAAGGGCGTTGGTTTGTTGGTTTTTCTTCCGACGCCCGAACTTTTGGAGGTATCATGAATAAAAAAGAGAAAATACGTATTCAAAATGAATATGGTAATTGGAAGAAATGTCCTAAAAAGGGATTTCCATACACAGGAATAGATGACCCTAAATATTTAAAAGAGAGAAATGAACTATTTGCTGAAAATGGAAATGGCTGGTGGTGGTTTCAAGGGGCAAGTCAACAGCAGAGATATGGTCAAAATGATTTCAAAAAACGAAGACTTAAAAGAAAGAGAAGATAAAAAATGGAAACAAGACCAATATATCCTGCTTTATGCAAAGAAGGAAGTTGTCTGGCACGAGCAGAATTTGAATTTACAGATGCAAAAATTATAATAACTGAACAAGAAGATGGATTACAGAAAGAAGAAGTTGAAAGATTTGTTTTAGGTCATGCTTGTGAAGAGCATGTTGATAGTGTGCAAAAATTATTAAAGGAGATACATACAAGTGCCGAACAAAGAAGCGAAGAACAGGAAGAGAAATAGATTAAAACTTAATGCCCAGCTACAGAGGCTGGGAAGAACTGCTAATCAAGTTAAAAAAAGGAGGCTAAAAGATGCCAAGAAAACGCAAACCCAGAATATTCAAGGTAAGCAGAGAAACAAATTCCTTTCTCGTTAGCGTAATGAGAGGATTTCGTAAGCTCTTTGGAAGTAAATACTAATGAGCAAAATGGGACAAATACACGATATGGCAATGAATGAAAAAGAAGAAGACTTAGAAGATTACTTACAATTATTAGGATGGAGATTGGGTGCATCAAAAGATGGAGCAAAACATTTTATCCAAGCAGCTAAAGAGATAAAAGAAGGTGCAAAAAAAATTAAATTTACAAATATAGAAGAAAGTGACAGTACTAAATTATAAATGCCCATGCTGTGGATATATAAAACAAACAGCTAAGACATTTAATCCATCTAGAAAAATAGCAGAATTAAAAAGAAGAAGGTCTAAAAGTGTTAGAAAAGCTATTAGAGATGTTGTTAATAAAATTACTACACATATACCAAGTGATAACCAATTAATAAAAGAATATTATTTTTATCAAAGCATTTCAAAAGTAGATGGCAGAATTGTCAAATGGGGTATAGAGAGATACGTTGAAGCAAGCGGTTATTTAAAAGGTAAGGGGTTCAAGTATCTAACCCAAATTATACTTAATCATAATTCTAATCGGGAATCAATGAAAAAGTATGAAAGAAAGATGATAGGGAAACCCCCATCAATTGTTAAATTAAAAAAGGAGGACTAATGATTGAACAAACATTATTTCCCGTAAGAGAAGTTCCCGCAACAGCAGTAGACAGTGAAAAAGGTGGTTTTGCTATAGCAGGAAATACTGGATATAAGTTTATAGTACGAGAAGATACTGGACAGGTATTAAGTTGTATGACAGATGACTATAAACTCGTACCTAACTCTAATATTATTAAAGCAGCTAACCCAATTTTAAAACAGCATAAAGCAGAATTGATTGAAGCGGTCAGTCTTGGTGATGGTCAACGCACAGTTTGGAAATGGCTAATACCACAAGTTAAGATTGAAGTATCTAAAGGTGACTTGATGCATCCAGAAATCATAATTAAAAATAGTTATGATGGAAGTCTTCAAGTTCATATCCTATCAGGAGCATTTAGATTAGTCTGTAGCAATGGAATGATAATTGGGAATACAATTGAAAAGTATAATTACAGACATAATAAAAATAATTTAAGTCTTAACAAGCTAGATGAAGCAATAGAACAAACAATTGAAAAAACTGTACAAGTAGGCGAAGAATTTCCAATATTAAAAGATACTAAATTAAAACAATCACATATAATAAAACTAATTGAACTATTCCCTTCCACAATGAGTGAATTTATAACTCAATATCTAATTGCAAACAAGCCAAAAACCTATTGGGATTTATTTAATGTAGCTACATATATAAATACTCATAAAATGAACAGAAAATATAACAGTACTCATAAACTAGAAGCTCAAATATATCCTAACATATCTAAGTGGGCTAAAGCATAAAGAATGACTGACATTAAGTGGAGAGACTGTCCTGTTATAATACCTTACTATGGTGGAAAATATCAGCTCAGTAAGATACTGATACCAATGTTACCGAAACACCAGAGATACATCGAGGTATTTGCAGGAGGTCTTTCCATGTACATGAGAAAAGCCAATGCAGAGTTTAGCATTGTTAATGACTTCGACAATGATGTTGCAAACTTATATCATGTAATATGTGAAGATTTTGATGCTTTTAAAAAATATTGCAGAATGATACCAAAATCACGACACTTATTTTACAATTTTAGATTAGAATTAAATGAAAAACACGATATAAAATTTCCTGATTACAAAAGAGCTGCTAAATACTTTTACATAATAATGAATGCTTTTAATCATAATTATCATTGTCCAATAAGCAAAGAAGACAATTGGGACACAGATGCTTTAGATTTTATACATATAGGTAGAGAAAAATTAATGCATACAATAATAGAGAATTTTGATTTTAGAGAACTTCATAAAAGGTATCCTGTCAAAAAAGGTGATTTTTGGTATTATGACCCACCATATATTAGAGCAGGAGAAAGAGGAGATTACTATTTCCATTCATTTGATGAAGTTGACCATAGAGAATTAGCAGAACTGGTTAAAGAAGTAGATAAGGCAGGAGGAAAGTTTATGGTAAGTTATGATGACAGAGAATTAGTTATGGAGTTATATAAAGATTTTAGAATAAAAAAGATACCAACAAAATACTCAGGGCAAAATCATAAAAAAGATTACAAGAATGAAATAGTAATTACTAACTATGAACCTAGAAATACACAATTAACAATCCTGTAAGGAGGACTAATGGGATGGCTGAAATAAAAATATTTCCACATTCAACTGACGCAGAAGAAGCTGTTATAGGCTCAATTTTATTGAAAGGTAGCAGTGTATTTGAAAAATGCAACGGATGGATAAGGAAAAGTGAAGCTTTCTATCATACAAAACATAGATTATTATGGGAAGCTTTTGAAACAATGCACAGAAATAGTGAAGTAATAGATACAGTTACAGTATTGCAAAATATAAAAGACAATGATTTGATAAATGAAGATGATGGATTAAATGCATATTGGCTAAGTGGATTACCAAGTAAAGTACCAACAACTGCAAATGTAGAACATTATTCCAGAATAGTATGGGAAAAATATATAAAAAGAGAATCAATTAAATCTGCACATAAGTTATATAACACAACATTAGATAAACAAGAAGAGAAAGCAGAAGAATTATTACATAAACACGCAAAACTAATAAATGAGTTAATGGAAATTGCTCCTAGTAAAAAGAAAGAAATAGGAGATATAGTAAATGATACAATTGATACTCTCAAAACTGGTAAAAATATAATAAAATTTGGATATAAGCCTTTAGATAACATAGCAGGTGGAATGACAAGAAAAGAAATTACAGTTATAGGAGGAAGACCAGGACATGGCAAAACAACTTTAACAACAAATCTAGCAAGAAGTTTATTAAATCAAGGGTATAAAGTAATGCTTTTCAATAGAGAAATGAGTAACGCAGAAATGATAAAGAAGTTTTTCGTAATGGAAAGTGAAGGTTTATCTTACGAAGACTTAAGAGTTGGCGATATAGAAAAAGGAAGAATGGAAGTTATAGAGATGATGGCCGATGAATTAAAAGAAAAATTAAAAAACCTTATTATGTACGATGATATAAGAACTCTTGCTGACGCTATGAGAGAAATTCAAAGAGAAAAGCCAGATGTTATAATTGATGACTATATACAGCTAGTAAAAGTTGAGAATAAAAGAAATAAAGACAGAAGATTTGAAATAGAAGAAATACTTACTGAATATAAATGGGTATGTAAGAAAGAAAATTGCAGTGCAATATTAGTATCACAATTAAATAGAGAAATAGAAAAGAGATTAGAACCAAGACCAAAGATGTCAGATTTCTCTGAAAGTGGCGCAATAGAGCAAACAGCAGAAACTGCATTATTTGTATTCTATGGATATAATTTTGATGATGAAAAATATGATAAACACATGATAGAAGTAATATGTGATAAAGCTAGATATGGAAAGGTAGGGAGTTACATTATGGGATTCAATGGTAGTAAATGTAGATTTTATAATCATATTGAAACAGCAAGAGAAGAAGCAATGGCATTAAAAAATAAAAATAAAGTTCAGATAAGTCCAGAAAGAGCCTTAGATTTAAAGGCTAATTTCTAATGGTGTCTACAGCCACAATAAAATTCACAAAAGCAGAAATAGATTCCCTTATACGGACATTAACATTATACTTAAAAGTGGCAGATTTCTTTAATATTTTAAGCAAAGAAGAAGATAAACAACAGTTTTTAAAGTTGAAGGAGGATTTACTTAATATTAAAAGGGAATTGGATAAGGGAGAACAGGAGAAATTAAATGAACGTAGATAAACATATGCATATTATAGGGATAGACCCTGGAAAAAGTGGAGGAATAGCTGCCATATCGCAAATAATAAAACAACCTCAATTTACAGCTATAAAAACACCAGACTCTGTGAGAGCTATGGTAGAAATAATAAGAGTAATGAATAAACACGCAGTAAAACCAAAATGCTATTTAGAAAATGTCCATGCCTTTCCAACAGATGGAAGAAGTTCTGTCTTTAAGTTTGGTACAAACTTTGGAATGTGGCAAGGAATATTAGCATCATTCAACATAGAAACAATCTTAGTAGACCCAAGAGTTTGGCAAAAATCTTTTGGTGAGCTACCAAAGAAAAAACAAGAAAGGAAGCGTAAGTTGAAAGAAATAGCCAGTAAAGAAACTGGAGTTAAAACTACTTTAAGCACAGCAGATGCTTTATGCATTGCATTGTACGGAGTAAAACAAGAGAATATAGAAAATGTCATATAGTATAGAATTACCAAAAGTTAAAGAAAGAATAAAATTAGGAAACGATATAATTGGCTTTGTAGTTATAGATGTTGAAACTCAAATGCAAGGATACAAATCAAAACAAAGAGAAATAAGACTGGGAATTAACCCAATCCAATTTGAAATAACGCATCATTTTAAACAGTGTCTAAAATTTGGACTAAGTTTAAATAGATTTGCACTCAGGACTGAATTTCAATATGGCTCTTACGAAAAAATATAGAAAAAATAATATTGTAAAAAATAGAATTAGAGAATTAGTAAATACATTAGTAGAAATTAAAGTAATGCTTTCCTCAGTAGTTAGTGGAATGAAACAGCTTTTGAGTGTGTTAGAAGAAAACGATAAAAATGATTAGTCCTCAGTAAGCCAATCATACGTATTCACTGCATCTCTCCAAAGCGCACCGAGGAGGACGGGTAAGAAGAATATAGATATTGAATCTAAAAATGAATCTCGCCCGTCTTCTTCTTCATCTCCATATCCCATTCCAAATGCAGCCCCCCAAACAAATAGCCTCATGGCTAATCCAAACGCAGGATTCTCTGCACTTCTCATCATATTAAATGTAGTATTTCCTATCCCAAAAAATCTAGCAATAGGTGACATAAGATGTGTTGCCCCCATCATAGATGCAATTACACTAGCAGTTGCCCTAGTAAATATAAATCTGCCCATAGCTAAAGCTTCCTGGTCAATATAGGGGTCTTTAGGGTCGTATTTTTTCCCTTTTTTAACTCTCATTATCATCGCATCAGTAAAAGCCTTAAATATTCTAGTAGACCCATCGACTGCTCCTTGATTCCCATCTGTAAACGCTTTCGTTATTTGAAAGTCATGTATCATTTGTAGAGTAGGATACTGTTTATATTGCCAAACAGCCCTTCCCATTCCATTAAACATTTCACCAAGATATTGTGGTGTCATACCAAACTGAGTATTATACACAGCATCTCTTGCTATTTTTACAGCATCTCTTGATTTATAAATGTTCATATCTTTACCGTCATAGCCTTCACCAAGAAGACCTCTATCTTTTGCGTCTAATAATGCCATAACAATAGTTGTCTTTCTTAAATATTCCTCTCCACCAGTAAATGTAAATATTGTTTCTAATGCACCAACATTGGCAGCCCAAGAAAGTTTCCATGATACCATTTGTTTAAGTCTTCTATCAGCTATATCCCCAACTAATTTTTTAAAGTGTGCTTTTACAACAGCCTCTGTTTGGTCTTCACCTAAAGTAAATATGTCATATAAAGCACCTTTTTTATCAGCCAACTCTTTGCTATTAACGAGTTTTCTAAGTTTGTTTATATTTCTTAAATCTCTTACATCTTGTTGTCCAGACCTACCTTTTGTACTAACAATTAGCTTAATAAGAAAATCATCAATACTTTTATCTGAAGATTCAATAAATTTATCTCTACCTTTTGATAAAAGTCTTCCAAATTTAATCATATTCGGCCCAGGGATAAGAGTACCAGGTAAAAACCCAAAATCTGTCCCTTTTATATCGCCACCCTGAAGCATTATATCTTGAAACATTGTAACAATATTTAATACACCAGTATTGTCAATAACCTCATCCCATCCGTTAGTCTTTGATTCTGATACTAATTTTCTAGCTCTTAGCCAAGTCCGAAAACCTGTTCTTATAGCCATATTTAAAATTTGAGTATGATTTCCAACTGCAGCTTGTGAACCTAAAAATCTCATAGTAGCTGGAGTAGTAATCCACTTAACTAATCTTTCAGCAGATTCAGGCGTATGATTATTATTAATAATTAAACCATGTTTTCCTTCTTCTCTAACACCACCAACCCAATTGAGCTTTTGAGCAAGTGACCCATATCCACCTTCTCTACCATATGGAGTTGTCATTCTAGTATCACTATCTCCAAAAGAAATCTTAATTCTATTTTTTAAATACTCCTCCACACCACCAGGAATAAATCCTCTCATTCTTCCAATAGTATCAATCGCATCTAACATATCAACTATAATTTCATTCTTATGGTAAGCACTATACATATTGGATAAATAATCTGTATATACCTCACTATCCTTTCTTCTCTGAGTTTGGTCAGTCCAAGCAGTGATATGCTTTAAAGGTTTAACACTTTGTAAATCAACTAGTTTTTGAGGCTCAATATTATTATCCATATCTAGAATAATCTGTTGTAAATGTTGTTCTCCAGTTTCATATTGTGAAACAAGGTCATCATTTCCAGCTCTTTTTGCCCTTTGCTTCTTTGCCCTTATATCTTTTAACTGTTTTGGTATTTGAACATACATAATATTAAACTTCTCATATAAATGAGGAATATAATTTTCTGATTTCATTTTAGACCAAGTATTAGCAGTTCTTAGTTTCCCACCTTCACTATCCCACCATATTCTACTATCTATGCCACCAGCTGAATATAATTCATTAAAGAAAGCTTGAAGTTCATCCTCTGTCATATCAGGATTTTCTTTTAATTTTCTAGCTGCTATTTTATTTTGAAGCTTTTCTCTTTTTCTTTCTAATTTTCTTACCTTATTTGATATATCAACCCATATGTCTTTAAAAACTTGCCTTGTTTCAAATAGCATTTGATATACTTCTTCCATAAGAAAAGGATTTGGGTCAGCAATTTGTTCAAAATTAACATACTGTTTCTGATGAGTCCCATCAATTGGGTCTCCATTCCTATCCAGCCTTCTTCCAAAATCATTAATATCATTAGACTTATAGTAACCCTCTGGAATAACTTCATTTATTTCTTCTTGGCTATAATTAATTCTGGTAGTGCCTAGAGGTTCTCCCATAAAATCATATTCAGTTGTACTTCCTATATATCTAACTGTTTCTTGCTTCTGCTCTTTACCCATAGTCCCAACAGGAGCTTTACTTATTAGATATGCATTATAAGTTTCCCCTACTGAGTCTTCACCCTGTTTTATCATTATATATCTGTATACAAAACCATTGACTTCTTTTTCATGTATACCTGGGACTCGATTACCATCTTCATATTTACCCTGCTCTTGCATAGCCTCTATTTTCTTTTTGATATATCTTAAATCTTTTCCAGATGCATCAGTCACAACCATGCCATAGTCATCTAAATCCCAATTAAGCACTTTAGGAACAATCAATCTAGTTTGACCATCTGCTAATTCATTAACAAGAGCATCACTATATTGAGATATTAAAGCATTGTTAATATCTTCTTTATCTCCTAAAACATCATCCTTATCTATCCAAGATTCAGTTCCTATTGGTTCACCATTATCATCCAAATCTTTTATTTTATAACTATCAATACCTTCAAAAACACCTTCGCCAATAATCACTACTTCATTGCCATCTCTATCTAAAAATCCTTCGATACCATCTTCCATGACTGAATTATTTAAATTAAAATCAGAATTACCTACAATATTTTGAAGTCTGCTTACAAAAGGTTCTTTTATTTTATCAAATCTTGCTTTATATCTATTGACCATTTGAACATCTTTATCAGCTGTCCTTAATGCTTTATTAATTAAGTTAAGAACCTTGCCACCAGGGTCTACATATGATGCAACGTACTCTGGGGGTAAAAGAGAAATTTCCCAAGCTGGGATTCTTCCCTTCTTAATCATTTTTTCTCTTTTTTTAATAATAGAATCAACCATCCCATTCAAGGCATGAATTAATCTAGCCCCCTGTTGAGTTGTTTTTGGAGTAATCTCTGGTTTTAATCTTCTTGCAAACATTTGACGCCAGTTCTCCATAGCCCCTTTGGGGTCTATCATACCTCTATCATAATTAAGCTCTGATGCCCTCTCCATAATGTAGTCATTTAATTTTTTAAATAATTTTTTATGCTGCTCGTTTTTAGAATATTCAATTTCTAAATTTCTTTGTTTTCTTTTATTCTTTGGGTCTGCAGCCACAGCTGCTTCAGCTCTTTTTATACCTGCTCTAGAAACATATCCTATAACACTAGCAACAGCATTCTCGCACTCTAGCTTATATTGATGAATATGCTTTGCTTCTTCTGATGTAGCACCATCCATAGCTGTTCTACATACACTCATTTAGCATTCTCCATTTTTCTCAACAAGACCATCCTCGATTTTCTCATACCTCCCCCATATATCTTGCTGAATCTTTATATGTTCAGCTTCTATTCTAGTATCTTTAGCACTTTTCTTTTTAATCTTAGGACTCAAGCTTCTTAAACTGGATTCAAATAAGGGTAAATACCTACTCATAATTTTTTCATCCATCAAAGCCAAAGGAGGTAGTTTTAATATATTTACATCTGATTCAAAACCACTTAGCATTTCTATCGTAGCCCAAGTCTTAGCCATTTCTGGTAAATTAGCCCATTCATATATAAATCTCTCTACAAAGCCAGTCATATCTTTATTAAAATCAGAACGAGCTACAGCTGAAACATTATTCATTCTCTCTTGAAGACCACCCCATATTTCAGCAAAAGATACAGGCTTTTGGTTTTTACCTCCATAATGTCGTTTTTCATGTAAAAAGTTTTGCACTGCATTATTTATATCAGGTCTTTTCCCAAGAACATAATCATGATATGCAGGAGTCTGAGAGGCTCTAGTCACAAGCTCTTTCATAGCCATTTGATGAGCCAATCTTTGAGCATTAATATTACTATATACTCTTCCAAAATCAGTTTGTCCAACCATTGTAGAAAAACCAGAGATTAATAACTCAACTGGAGTTGGTTTATTTTTCATTTTTATAATATAAGGAATATCGTATTTATTACTCATCTTATGTTTAACCTCAGTAGTAAACCAATCAGAAAAAGAGGCATCATCTTTCAATTCTCCAGTTTGTGGCTCGTACATCCTCATATGCAATCTAGCACTGTTATTTATATTGGTATCGTAATCAGCAGATTTACCAGTATTAAGATTTGTACCTGCTCTTATCTTACTAACATTTTGTTCTTGCAAGACCCTCGATAAAGTTTTTCTTAACTTCTCATTCTGCTCACCAAGCAAACTCTTCTTATCTGACCTTTTGAATATTCTACTAATCATAAAATTCCAATTGTCTACACCAGATTCATTTACTATCTGTTCCCAAAATCTGTATTTAGATGAATCAACAGCCAATTGAAATAATGTAGATATTTCATGACCTTTTGTAGTCTTTAAATATAGTTTCGCATCTTGTTTAGATATTGAAAATGTTCCATTCGCATTAGATTTAATAGGAACTTCTACCCACTTTCTTCCTTCTTTCTTAACAATAGTGTCGCCATTATTAAAAATTATTCCAAGTCTATCAGAATTTAATTGAGGTTGGCTAAGTGATAAATAATCCATAATAACTTCATCGTCTGGGTTAGCAATTTCAACAAACCCCCCAGTCTTACGCAACCCCATTGTTTGCATTTTAAAGCCTTTGCTAAACAACTGAGACATTAGAGTCTTAGCATTGACCATTATACCAGTTGCACCCTCTGTCTTTGAATTACTAGAGACAGTTTTATATGCATCGCCAGTAGACATAACAGATGTTCCCTTTAGACTTTTGTCTTTATCTGTTCTTTCGCCAAATATATCAGCAGAAACAATTTTATCAACGATTCCATGTAAATCACTATTCTGCCACTCTCTCATAGCGACCATATGTTCATGAGATATAAATTCAAATGTAGCTTTATCACCATCCCAGTCGCCATCAAGTATATTCTGAACATCTTCTTTTGATAAAAAGATATTCTGCCCATGATTCCCCTTTACAATACTTCTAATTCTTCTTGCAACTGGACCAGTTACTTTAGCAATTGGATTTCTATGTATTAAAATATTTATTTCATGAGTTTCTAGCCAAGTATTTAAAGTGCTAAGTCTATAATCAAATGGAGATTGATTTTGAGGTGCATTATCTCTCCAATAATTTCTCCCCTCTGATGGACTAATACCCTCTTGTGCAAAATATTCCTTCTCTATTTGCCTAACAGCAACAGTATTGTCTCCACTAACAGCTACTTCACCCTCTTCTAATTTAAGATGAACTCTTGGCTTGATATAAACACTACTAGCTTTTCCTCCCCATGCTCTAGCTTTTAATATACCATCTACTACTAATCTGTTGTTAATTATAGGAAGTATATGTGCTAATAATGCTGGGTGAAATATTCCTCTACCATCCTCTGATAGCATATTGAAATAATTTTGCAACTCAGTAGGAACTCTTCCTTCCTGAACTTCTGTATTAACAAAATCCCTAAATTTTGAAGAATCTTCCCAAAAGCTATTAATCTTTGTAGTATAATAATCTAGAACTTCATTATATCTTCCTTCAATCAGCTTTAACAATTTAGCAACTGACTTATCATTTGAGTATGGAAGTAGCATCTCTGCTAATGCAATAGGATGGGCACCAGTTGTTTTAGTTTTATCTTGTATACTATGGACTACTATTGAATTTTCATTAATATCAATC
>VTLG01007011.1_pt1 | contig 34266 bp, 51 predicted proteins | sample 4694571 | NCBI WGS metagenome assembly VTLG01 (sample SAMN12604809, study PRJNA352737) | marine metagenome | biome: ENVO:00000447; feature: ENVO:00000209|ENVO:00000569|ENVO:01000036; material: ENVO:00002151; isolation source: viral sequences binned using virsorter ...
AAATATGAAAGTTGTTGCAGAAAAAGTTTTCCAACCATTAAGAGAATGGGCAGACCATCCAATTAGGATTAATTCAATGTACAGGTGTGAAGAATTAAATACTGCATTAAATGGAAGTTTAAACTCACAACATATACAGGGATACGCAATTGATTTAACATCTTTAGGAGAAAAAACAAATGGAGAACTTTTTGAATACATAAAAGAAAAATTAGAGTTTGACCAATTAATTTGGGAATTTGGAAATGAAGAATCGCCAAAATGGATTCACGTATCTTATATTAATAAAAAAACAAATAGAAATAGAGTATTAAGGGCAAAATATCGTGGCTCTAGCGTTACATATCATATAATATGATAAAGCGATACGAAGTTGCACTAATATTACAAGAGTCGATATCACTTATATTTGGGTTAACAATTCACCCAAAAGATTATGAAAATGATTTTTTAGAAATCAATTTATATTTCGCTTTTTTCGTATTACATTTTAAAATTTATTATTGATGGCTTTAATAAACAACTTTGTATCAAAGATATTAGTTAATTTGGAATCGTATAATGACTATCCAAAAGGTGCAAGAAATAATGCAAAAAGAGCTATTGATTGGAAAGAAAAAAATGGAAGTTCTTGTGGAACACAAGTAGGTTGGACAAGAGCTCGTCAATTAGCAGATGGTAAAAATATCACAAGAAGTACTATTGCTAGAATGGCAAGTTTTAAAAGACACCAACAAAATAAAGACACACCATATTCAGAGGGATGCGGTGGTTTAATGTGGGATGCTTGGGGTGGTTCAGCAGGAATTAATTGGGCAATAAATAAACTAAAACAAATTGACAAAAAATAATGGCAGACGAAATATTAAATAAAAAATTGGCAATAGATATTGACGGTGATAAAAAACCAGATATTAAAATAGATATTAAAAGCATAGCAATCGTAATTGGTTTTGTAATTAGTGGAACAATGGGTTACAATAATTTAAAACAAGAAATAGAAATAGCAAAACAATTACCAGAAGCAACTGTAATATCTGTTAATAAAGGAGAGGTAAAACAAAGAATGGATTTTTTACAAAAAGAAATAGATGTTTTACAAGAACAAGTAAAAGATTTAGAAAAAAAGGTTTATAGAAAATGAAGCAAATTTTGGCTAAAATATTTGGCAACGCAGGTGGTGGAATAGCAACGCAAATTAGTAATATAGTTGCTAAACATACATTTAGTAAAGAAGACCGAGCAAGATTTGAAAAAGAAATGACGCAGGTTTTTATTGATGCAGAATCAGATATGCAAAAGAATGTTACAGAAAGGTGGGGTATGGATTCACAAGCACACTCTAGTTGGTTGGCAAAAAATGTTAGGCCATTAACTTTACTTTTAACAATTTGTTTAACTTTGTTAATGATTTTTATTGATAGTGGTTCTATAAAATTTAATGTAGATGACGAATGGAAATCTTTGTTGCAATTGGTTTTAATTACAATAATTGGTGCATATTTTGGTGGTCGTAGTTTTGAAAAAATAAAAAGAAATGGCGAGAAAAAATATTAGTACTTATAAATATAAGCCAAAAAAAAAGAGACCAGGTATACATAGTAAGAATAGAAACACAAATCAAAAACAAGGTAAATATTACAAGGGCACGAAATATAGAGGACAGGGCAGATAGATTATGGAAACATTAAAACACTTATTAGGATTATGTGGAGAATCACACCCTAATATTTTTACTTTTTTATTAGTTATTGTACTAATTAAAGTTTTTTTATTATTTTTAACACGAAGCAGTCGCAAATCTGTTTAAGTTGCTACACTTCAGGTAACCACTCCTGTTGGACCTTGTAAATAAAACTTTTCTTTTTACCCGGGGGGGATTTTTCTTTTCTTTTTCTTTGGCTACTTTCTTTTTCTTTTCTTTATTTATATTAATTTAATTTATTATTAATAATATATAATGGCTAAAAAACCTACAAGAAAAAATATAATAAAAAAATTAGATACTATATTTAGTATTTATATACGTAGGCGGTTCGCTAAAAACGAAATCGCCGAATGTTTTACTTGTAATAAAAAAGCTCATTGGAAAGAATTACAATGTGGACATTTTCAAAGTAGGAAACATTATGCAACTAGATGGGATGAAACTAATTGTCAAGTACAATGTGCAGGGTGTAATGTATTTAAATATGGCGAACAATATGTTTTTGGTAAACGACTAGATTCCAAATATGGAGAAGGTACAGCAGAAAAATTATTCATAAAAGCAAGAAAAACAGTAAAGTTATCAACAGAAGACCTGTTTTCGTTAATAAATAAATTTAAACACTTGACAAATACATTAAAATAATTATATATTTGTGGCAGTTCTGTTCATTTTGTCTTTGTGAAAGAAAGGGTAACTAAATTAGTTGCCTTTTTTTTTGTCAAAAATTGTTAGTTATTAAATTTTTTGTTTATATTTATACTAAATAAAAACTTAATTATATGGATTTAAAAGACATTATCACAGAAGATACCCACGCAAAAAAATTATACAAAGATATAATGTGGGACATTAAATACTACACAGAAGAACGAGACAAATCACAACGCAAGTTGGAAAAAAGTCAATTGGCTCTAGAAAAATACAAAGAAAAATACTACATAGATGAGACACAATTATAACGAATCAATGCTTAAGTATTATAAAATCAGAGTAAATGCTATGAGCAGACACATTAGAAAACTAGAAAGTTTAATTGCATTTTACGAAGCCAAAATGGAAATAAATCAACCAGAATATGAACAGAAATAATCTAAAAGAACTATACGAAAAATATAATCTTACAAAAGACGATATTTTTAAACATCAACACTATGTTATTATTACAAGAACAGGTATTGAAAAAATTGAGGCACAGGAAAAAATACATATAGTATATAAGTGTATAAAATCTGAGCCAAATTTTGCCGTAGTCCAAGCATTTGGAACAATGGATGGAAAACAAATGGAAACATTTGGTTCTGCATACAAGGGTGCAACTTTTAAAGAAGGAAACACAAACACTTGGTATGTTACAGAAATGGCAGAAAAAAGAGCTTTTTCAAGAATAGTCCTAAAGCTAACGGGTTTTTATGCGTTAGGGGTATTTGGAGAAGATGAATCCGAAGACTTTAAAAAACAGAAAGTTAATATTGTTAAAGAATAAAAAAACTAATTATGAGTACATTAATAAATGCAAGTATTAGGGTTGATAAACTCCCTAAAGAAAAATTTATCAAAGGTAAAGATGGCGCAGTTTATTACAATCTGACTATCTCTGTGCAAGATGATACCAGATATGGAAATAATGTTGCACTATTTGATTCCCAAACCAAAGAGGAGAGGGAAGCCAAGAAAAATAGAAATTATCTTGGAAATGGTAGAGTTATTTGGACAGATGGTAACATTATTTTAGCTGAAAAAGAAGAAGAAGCTGAACTTGTTACATCAGAAAATGACAAAGATTTACCATTTTAAAAAAAAACTTTTTTTCAATTTTAAGGGGGTAATTTAATTTTTATCCCCTTTTTTTTTATATTTAGCCAATGCAAGACAAAGACAAAGAGCAACAACTATTAATGAAAATACTCGAAGAGGAATGTCGAGTTGAAACAGAAAAAATTGTAGATTACCCACCAGTAGCATTATCACTTGGAGAAAAATTATTAAAATCAAATACAGGAGACCAATTATTGCCTGTACCTATTGGCACATACGGAAATTTTTCCTTTGTACAAGCACCACCAAAAACTAAAAAAACTTTTTTCATATCTTTGTTAGCAAGTGCTTTCCTTAGTGGTAAAAATAATCACTCTGGAAATATTAAAGGCCACAGAGGGGATAGGTGTTTATTACACTTTGACACAGAGCAAGGAAAATGGCACGCACAAAGAGTTTTTAGACGAACTTTGGATATGGCTGATATGAATGGTAGCGAAAATATTTGCTATTTTACATACGGTTTACGAACTTTAGGATATAAGACAAGAATAGAATTTATTGAATATTGCATAAAAGCAAAAAGCAATACAGGGCTCGTTATCATAGATGGGATAGCAGACTTAGTTGGAGATGTAAATGATTTACAACAAGCCAACGATTGTGTGCAAAAATTAATGGAATGGTCGGCAAAAAATAATTGCCACATAATTTGTGTAATACATTCAAATTTTGGTTCTGATAAACCTACTGGACATTTAGGTAGCTTTTTGGAAAAAAAATGCGAGACACAAATACAACTTGAAGCGAACACTGTAAACAAGGAATGGGTAACAGTTAGATGTAAGCGAAGCAGAGGTTACGCTTTTGACACATTTAGTTTTGAAGTAAATGATTTAGGACTACCACAAATTATAGGCGATTTGTACGACCCATTAGGGTAGTAAAATGGTAGAAAAACAAATGCAATTACTTGCTAAAAAGCATAGTGATTGGAAAAATATCGTAAATTCTTTCGGTGGTAACCAAGCATTATCAGAAGACTTGGTTCAAGAAATGTATATCAAAATTTTTCGTAAATTAAAGGCAGACCCTAATTTTAATATTATGTATGGGGAAGAAATTAATTATGTTTATGTTTTTAAAACATTACGAACTTTATTTTTAGATTTACAAAGAAAACATAAAAACATATATTTAACCCCTATTGAAAATATTGGAAGTATGGAAAGTGATGTTGATTATACAGACAAATATAGAATGGTACAAGAATCTTTATCTAAAATGTATTGGTACGATAGAAAAGTATTTGAAATAATAAATAGTGGAGAATCAATAGCTTCATTATCTAGAAAAACAGGAATTCAATATTATTCTTTGTATAATACATATAGAAAAGTAAAACAAAAATTAATACAATTACTATGACACAACAAGAATTTGACAAATTAGTTAAAGATTTAAACAATTATTCCTTTGACATTATGAAAAACAAAAGACCAGAATATACAAACGAAGATGACGATATTCTAAACAATTTTAAAAGTACAGGCGAAAGATTAGATGTATCAGAAATGAAAGTTTGGGCAACATTTTTTGAAAAACAAATACAAAGTATTTATGCACACTTAAAAAATGCCAACTTAAAAAAAAGCGAACCTATAAAATCAAGATTTGCTGATGTAATAAATTATTGTTATTTAGGTTACGCATTATTTGTAGAACGTGATAAAATAAAAAAATGAAATTAGGAGACTTGGTAGAAACTATAACAACATACACAGGCATAAAATGGATAGTGAAAAAAATTTGGGGTGATAATTGTGGTTGTGATGAAAGAAAAGAAGCATTAAACAAAATAAAAATTAAAAGATGGTAACATTTAATCCAGAAGATTATGAAAAATGGAAAGCCTTTCGTGTGGACAAGAAATCATACTTATCGCAAGATGAGTTTACATTGGTTTGCGAATTACACGCAAGATATTACGAACATAAATTTTACAAACCCTGCACCTGCAGTCCCAAAGAAATCAAAAAATGGATACAAGATTTGAATAAAATTTGGGATAATGAAAATCACTGATGTACACAAGTGGGAAAAAGCTGTCTCATTAGTGCTTAAAATAGATGGTTGGGATTTGGAATGGGTAGGCGATAAAAATTTACCCTATGATGCAATTGGCACAACTCCAAAAGGATACGATTGTGTTATGGAAATGAAATTCCGTGATAAATATTACGAAGAAAAATTATTGGAAAAAAAGAAATATGATGAATTAATGAAATTAAATGTCGTTGCACTTTATTTTGTTAATGACCCTAAAGGCAATTACTTATATTGGCTTAATAAATTAGACCTACCAGAACCGACAGAACTTTATTGTCCTAGTACTACACTATGGAACAGTAAAAAGATTAAAAAACCCGTGTATTTGCTACAAGAAAATCAAGCAAGTATTATAAATCTTAACAAATAATTCACAAAATATTGTTTTTTATTAACAAAATTGTTTATATTTATACTATAATACTAATATAAATATAATGAACAAAACAAATTATTACACAATAACAGACATAGAGGTAGAGGGTATTTTACTAGAAGTGGAATACGATTATACAGCTGGAGAGGATGCAATTCCTTATTACCCAGATGGTAGCGGTTACCCTGGCTCTCCTGCACGAGTTGATATACATAAAGTTACAGCAGGTGGAGATGATATTATCCCTTTGTTATCAGATTATGTTTTAGAAGATATAGAAAACCAAATACACAAAATATATGACGAAAACTATGAGACTTAAAAAAATTGTAAAATTTTACAACGAAACTACACCAATAGAAAAATGCCAACTATTATTTATGATGGCAAAAGATATGTCGGTACCAGTAAAAATTGATGGTGTGGTGCATTGTCTTAAATTAGATAATGAGGTACCTGTGGTTCTTAATGGACCAATTTATCAAATTAACACAGAAAAACTATACGAAGATGAAAAACTTAAAGCAAATTTTAATAGCAATTAGAGACTTTTTATTTATAACATCAGTATTTGCATTATACTGGTTAGCAATGGTTATATACTACGGATAATGGAATATAATTCAGATTTTAAATATGACTTACAACTTGGGCAATTAGGTGAGCAACACTTGGCAAAAATACTAATGAACAAGAAAATAGAAGTCAAGACAGATTATCAAGCAACACAAACAGGTAATATATTTGTTGAGTATTATAGCAGAGGAAAAGCAAGTGGTATAACAACAACACAAGCACAATGGTATGCTTTTTTATTAAGCAATGATAAAATCATTTTAATTTCTACAGAAGAATTAAAAGACATTTGTAGAAAATATTTATGGACAAAGAGAGATGTAAAAGGTGGAGACAATAATACTAGTCAAGGAATACTCTTACCAATAGAAGATTTATTATGAGACATCAAGGCAGAAGCAAAAAACAAAGAGAAACCAACAATAAAATGGCATTTTTTAGCATAATTGGTTTATTATTAACAATATTTTTAATATTTTTAACAAAAAAATGATATTACTAGTTGACGCAGACAGTTTGATATTTGCAAGTTGTTACGATAAATACCAAGATGGAGAGCCACAATATTTTACAGACATAAAAGATTCAGTCGCAAAATATGAGCAACAGTTTTTTGATATTGTAAACACACTTGAGGATAGTTATGATATAAAACAAGTAATTACCTTTAATGGCTCAAAGGGTAATTTTAGAAAAATATTAAATAGAGATTATAAACAAAACAGGAAACAAAGGGAGTTGCCACCATTATTACACGAAATGCATAAGTACGTAAAAGAAAATTTTGATAGTGTATCTGGTTATGGAGTGGAAACAGACGATATGGTTGCAAGATTTTGGAAACGACTATCAGATGAAATTGGTAGAGACAATGTTATGATTGTATCGCTTGACAAAGATTATAAGCAATTCCCTTGTTTGTTGTATAATTATCATTTTAAACATAAAACAGTTTATGATATTTCAGAAAGTACAGCTATGTACAATTTTTACGAACAGATGATTATTGGCGACCAAGCAGATAATGTAAATTTTTTTAAGGGCAAAGGTAGAGTATTTGCCAAAAAATATTTGGATGGTTGTAAAACAAAATACCAGTATACAAAAAGAATGTACGAATTATTTAAAGATATATACAAGTCAAAAGCAAGAGAACGATATATTGAATGTTTTAACTTATTAAAATTAAGAACTAGATGAAACCGATTGAAATTGCAGAAAAACTACAACAAATTACTAAAGTAAATATATTTGATAATTCAAGAAAACAAGATATTGTAGATGTTAGAAGTCTATTATGTTATTTGTTACGAGAAAAATTAAATATGAGATGGACAAATATTGCAAGATTTTTTAAAGAGAATGGAAAAAATATGCATCACGCAACAGTTATGCATTGTGTAAAAAAATATCCAATCCATAAACAAGCTAACAAAGATTTAGCAAGATGGGAAAAAATATTTACTTGGAAAAGTGATTTAACTTATGACGAAATAGATAAAATTTATTATTTGGAAAGTCAGGTAACACACTTAAAAGAAAAAGTAAAAGATATTGAAAAGTACGATGAGTTATTAAAAAACTTAAAAGAAAAATTAGAACATCCATTAATAGATTTAATAAAAGAATTACCAGAAAAAAGATACGATGAGACATATGAAAGATTACGTTACATTGCCAAAAGTTACGAATGGAAATATAACGACGACAAAATTATCCAAGATTGATTTAAAGGAAAGGTCACTAAATAAATTGGATGCAAAAATTTATTTTCTTAAATTGAAATTGGTAGAGATAGTTAAGTTGTTTGATAATTGGGAAAATTATAGAGAACAAGAAAAAGATTTACTAAAAATAAGATACGAAGCCAACATTTCAGAACTACAAGTTTTAGAATATATTTTTAATCAGACAATAGGTAGATAAAAATGATTGGTATTATTGGTCAAGGGTTTGTTGGTAACGCTGTTTATCAAAAATTCATAAAATACTATAAAGTATACACATACGATTTAGATAAAACAAAATGTAATTCTGAATTCCAAACCACAATACGACAACCAATAGTTTTTGTTTGTTTACCAACTCCTATGAATCCTGACGGAAGTTGTAATATTAATTTGGTAACAGATACATTAAAACAAATTAATAATGCAAAAGAATGTAATATTGCAGTAATTAAATCAACCGTTATACCTACAACAACTAAAAATCTAAATAAATTATTTAAAAATATTGACATTGTATTTAATCCAGAATTTTTAACAGAAGCAAATGCAATAAATGATTATGAAAATCAATCAAGAATAATACTTGGAGGACCAAGACCGGCAACTACAAACTTAAAATATATTTTTACACAAGTTTTTCCAAAAGCAAGTATTATAAAAACAGATTCAACACACGCAGAAATGGTAAAATATATCACAAATACTTTTTTATCTGTTAAAGTATCTTATGCAAACCAAATACAAAAATTATGTGAATCAATTAATATTGATTATGACAAAGTAATTGAATATGCTACTTATGATGAACGCATAGGAAAATCGCATTGGGCAGTACCGGGACCAGATGGAAAATTTGGTTACGGTGGAAGTTGTTTTCCTAAAGACATAAAAGCATTAATACATTTAGCCAATGAAAAAGATATAGATGTATCTATGTTGGAGACAAGTTGGACTGCTAATTTAAAACAAAGACCAGATAAAGATTGGGAACAGCTATTAGGTAGAGCAATAACAAAAGATTAATTATGGTACAAAAAATTAAAATAAATAAAATAAAAACCAACCCTAAAAACCCAAGAGTGATTAGGGATTATAAATTTGATAAACTTGTAAAAAGTATTAAGGAGTTTCCACAAATGTTAAAAATCAGACCAATAATAATAGATGAAAACGATATTATTTTAGGTGGCAATATGAGATATAAAGCTTGTATTGACGCAGGTCTTAAAGAAGTATATGTAGATAAAATAGAAGATTTAACAGAAAAACAAAAGGAAGAATTTATTGTAAAAGATAATGTAAATTTTGGAGATTGGGATTGGGATATATTAGGCAACGAATGGAAAACTACAGACTTGGATGATTGGGGTTTAGATGTTTGGCAAAATTCTGATGATAATATTGAGATGATAAATAAAGGCGATGAATTTTCTGAATGGGTAGGAATGCCAGAGTTTGAAGCAAGTGAAAAAGACATTAAAATTATTATAGCATTTGCAACAGAAGAATTGAGACAAGAATTTGCACAAAAACATAATATGAAATTTTCCATACAAGGTAAAAAAGCTTGGAGTACAAGTTATCCATTTAAGGAAAAACAAGATTTAAAGAGTTTAAAATATGAGTAAGATACCAAAACGATTTATACGAGTATGGTTGGGTCCAAAACCTATACCAGAATTATTTGAAAAATGGTGGCAAGAATTTAAAGACATACACCCTGATTATGATTTTATTACAATATCAAGTTATACCAAAATAGAATTACCAGACAAATTAGAAAAAATCTATAATTCAGGAATCACATACGCAGGTCAGTCAGATATAATTAGAATAGTAGCATTATATAATTTAGGTGGAATTTATATTGATACCGATATGATGCCATTAAAATCATTTGACCCATTGTTAGAAGATAGTAGAACATTTATTGGTTTAAGGTCAAAGAGTTCTTTTGCGAATGGAGTTATTGGTGGTTGTAAAGGCGATAAATCATTTAAAGAATTATTGGATGCTTTGCCAAGTTGGTACGAAAATCATAAAGACCGTTCTTGTTCTGTAAGGACAGGACCAGCTTTTGTTTCAAATGTTTGGTTTGGTAAAAAAGAGATTAATCATATGCCTGTAGAATATTTTTATCCTTATAATGGATTTGGACAACCAAAACGAGATGTTAGATTAAAAATGTTTTCAGATAAAAGTAATTTTCCAGATGGTATGTATGCTGCACATTTTGGAAATCATAGGTGGGGTGGAAAAGCAGAATGAAATATCCTGTTTACATAGTATCTAAAGGTAGGTATGAAAATCCAATAACTGCTAATTGTTTTATCAGAGATGGTGTGGATTTTAAAATAGTTGTAGAACCACAAGAATACGAAGAATATTGTAAATCAGTGGGTACAAAATATGTGTTACAATTACCATTTGCAAATTTAGGTGTTGGTTCATACCCTGCAAGAAACTTTTGTTGGGAACATAGTCAGAAAGAAAAACACAAACGACATTGGGTATTTGACGATAACATAAGTAAATTTCGTCGTATAACACAGGGTAAAAGAATAGAATGTAACGCAAAAAAAGCAATAGAGATACTAGAGGAATTTACAGACAGATACGAAAATATTGCAATAACAGGATTTAATTATACAAGTTTTGTTATACCGGGAACATCTGATAATATTCCATTTCGTTTAAATGTACACGCTTATTCAGCTATGTTAATCAAAAATAATATGCCTTATAAATGGAGATTAAAATATAATGAAGATGTAGATATTTGTTTGCAAGTGTTACACAATAAATTATGTACAGTTTTATTTAATGCATTTACAGTAGATAAAACAAGTACAACTGCAAAGATGAAAGGTGGAAATCAAACAGAATTATATAAAGGAAACGCATACGAAAAAAAGTTTTTAAAGACAAGAAGTTTGGAAGAGGTATGGCCACAATATGTAACAACTAAAATAAGATACGACAGACCACACCACTTTATTAATTGGATGCAATTTAAACATTCATTAAAACGCAGAAAAGATATTGATTGGGAAAAAATTAAAAACAAAAAACAAGATATAAAACTTAAAAAGCTGACTAAAATAAAAAATAAAGAATTAAAAAAATTTTATAATAAATACAAATGAAAATATTAGTTACAGGTGGAGCAGGTTTTATAGGTAGTAACCTTATTGCGTATTTAAAAAAAAACACTTCGGCACAAATAACATCAGTAGATAATTATTTCACAGGCACAGAAAAAAATCACATTAAAGGAGTTAAATATATAAAGTGCGATACTTGGGATTTGGATATTGAAAGACAAGATTTGGTTTTCCATTTTGGAGAATATTCCAGAGTTGTACCATCATTTAAAGATATTGCTTATGTTTTACGAACTAATTTACAAGGCACAACAAGGATAATAGAATTGTGTAAAGCTTGGAAATGTAAATTAATTTATTCTGCTTCAAGTAGTAAGTTTGGTGGTAACGAAGATTTATCTCCATATTCTTGGGTAAAAGCAAAAATGGTTGAATTAATAAAGAACTACAATAAGTGGTTTAATTTACAATATGAGATTTGTTATTTTTATAATGTTTATGGTAAAAACCATATTGCAACAGGTGATTACGCAACAGTTATTGCAAAGTTTGAAAAGCAATACAAAGAAAGTAAATCACTAACAGTTGTTGGAGATGGAACACAGACCAGACAATTCACACACATAAACGACATAATTATTGCGTTATATAAAATACTAAGGCAAAACAGTAATAAAGAATGGTATTTGAGTAGCGATAAAAGTTATAGTATATTAGAGGTTGCAAAGATGTTTACAGATGATATTGTTTTTGTACCAAGAAGAAAAGGAGAGAGAGAACACGCAATAACAATGGTAAACGCCACAAAGGAAATACTGAATTGGGAAATTAAATATGATTTAAAAAAATATATTGATGGACAAAAGTAGACACATAAAAAAGGAAAGTATTTTAAAAGCACTTGAACAAAGTTTAGGTGTTGTAACAATGGCTTGTAAAAAAGCAAAAGTACCAAGAAGTACATTTTATAAGTGGTTAAGTGAGGATAATGACTTTGCTAAAAAAGTAAAGGACATTGAAAATGTAGCACTTGATTTTGCAGAAAGCCAACTGCACCAACAAATAGGTAAAGGAATACCAAGTTCAACTATGTTTTATCTAAAGACAAAAGGAAAGCACAGAGGTTATATCGAAAGGACAGAAATTACAGGTGCAGACGGAATGCCTAATAACTTTCAAATAGAGATAATTGATAAAACAAAAGATACAGACTAATATAGTTTATAAACACTTAGCCAATAGTGAAAAAAAAATAGTAGTTGAGCAAGGTGGTACAAGGTCAGGGAAAACCTACAATATTCTTATGTGGATTATATTTGATTATTGTGCCAATAACAAGAAAAAAATAATTACAATTTGTCGTAAGTCGTTTCCAAGTTTAAGGGCTACAGTATTAAGGGATTTTATGGAGATATTGGTAAATAACAATATGTATTCCGAATTGTACCATAATAAATCCAACTCTGAATATAATCTGTTTGGTAATTTAATAGAGTTTGTAGCATTAGACCAAGCACAAAAAATTAGAGGTAGGAAAAGAAACTTATTATTTATAAACGAAGCCAACGAATTATATTTTGAGGATTGGCAACAACTTATATTTAGAACAAAGGAACGAATTGTTATTGACTTTAACCCATCAGACGAGTATCATTGGATATATGACAAAGTGATACCAAGAAAAGATTGTGATTTTTTTAAAACAACTTACAAAGACAATCCATTTATAGAGGAAGCAATTATAAAAGAAATAGAAAGGTTAAGAGATACAGATGAACAATATTGGCAAATATATGGATTAGGAGAAAGGGCAGCAAGTAGGGCAACAATATTTAATTACATAGAGGTAAAACAAATACCAGAGGAAGCTAAATTATTAGCGTACGGAATGGATTTTGGATTTACCAACGACCCTACAACATTGGTTGCTGTTTATACATTAGAATATAACTTATATATACGAGAGTATTTGTATAGAACACAGATGACAACAAGAGATATACATTTGTTTTTATTGGAACAACAATTAGACAGGAATCCAATCTATGCAGATAGTGCCGAGCCAAGATTAATTACAGAATTAAGAAGTATGGGGCACAATATATTTCCAAGTATGAAAGGTAAAGATTCAGTTAATGCAGGAATCGATTTATTAAAGAGATACAAAATACATATATTAACCACAAGTAATAATGCCATACAAGAATTTAGAAATTATAAATGGACAGAGGATAGAACAGGTAGGCTAACCAATATACCAGAGGATAAACATAATCATATTATCGACCCTTGTCGTTACGCAACATATAGTATTTTAAGCAGACCAAACTTTGGTAAATACATCATACAATAATTAACAAAATTGTTTATATATAGGTATTTTGTTTATATTTATACCTATGAACATTTTTTACTTAGACAAAAACCCTTATATAGCTGCCAAATATCTTTACAACAAGCATATCTGTAAAATGATTATAGAATCAGCACAAATGTTATGTACAGCACATCATCATTACGACAATGGACACAATGTACCTTATGCAAAAGCGTATTATAATCATCCATCAACAAAGTGGTGTAGGGCTAATACAGAGCACTACTACTGGCTTTATTATCATTTAATAGGTATAGGTATGGAATACGAGAGAAGATACGGTAGAGAGCATCTAACAGCTTCTAAGTGCCTAATACCTTTACAACACGCACCAAGTGGTATGCCAACAACTAAATTTGTGCAACCTCCACAATGTATGCCAGACCAATATAAAGACAAATGCAGTATTGTAGCTTATTGGCGTTATTATAAAGCAGAAAAATATAAAATTGCTACAAAAAACGAAACAATTATTAAAAAAATTGTTAATAATTAGGAATATTGATTATATTTATACTATAAAAATTATACAAATGACATATACATTAGACAAATACAAACAGAACCTCAAAGTCATCAATGATGATGTTTGGAGTTACAACACACGAGTTGGTATCATAGCTGGTACCAAATTATTTCAATTAGGTTATTGGTCACAGACCACACAAAAACATATTAATTATGTTGCCAACGAATACGATTTGGATTTAATTAAACCGTAATTATGGATAAAATACAAAACCTAAGCGATATGGAATACTATGCAAATATGACTTTATGTTTAGGTCTATTAAAAAAATGGACTGATAAAAGCAAAAGCAAAGATTTGCAAAAGTTTACCACAGCGATTATTGATATATCTTTTTACACTATGAAGTTGCAAGATGAATTACAAAAACATAAAATTGCAGTTAGCGATTATCGTGAGCGTAAAAATAAAGCACTTTTGCAGTTACAAGATATTCAAGAAAAGTACCAAACTTTGAAAAAAAATATTAAATTAGTGTAAGTGTGTTTAGCACTTTGTAGTTTGGTGTAAGGGGGCTTAATCGGTCCCCTTTTTTTATTCCAAAAATTCTGCTTAAATTTCTGTACTAAAAAACACAATTAAAATCGTTATATAGTTATGAAAGCAAATTTAAAAGTTCCAAATAAGTTAAGTGAAATAACTTTAGGACAATATCAGAAATATTTAAAAATACAGGAAAATAATGACGACCCTTATTTTTTACAATGTAAGCTGATAGAAATATTTTGCAATTTAGATGGTAAAACAGTAAGGTTAATGAAAGTTGGAGATGTAACAAAAATTTCCAATATCATTAATAATATGTTTGACAAACAAAGCAAACTTATTAGAAATTTTACAATGAATGGTACAAACTATGGCTTTATACCAGACTTGGAAAATATGACTTTTGGAGAATATATTGATTTGGATTCTTATATAAACGATTGGCAAAATATGCACGTAGCAATGAATGTGTTATACAGACCAATTAAATCACAAGTTGGAGAAAAGTATCTTATAAAAGATTATAAAACTGATACGAAAGACAAAATGTTAGATATGCCAATGAATGTGGTTCTTGGTTCTATAAGTTTTTTTTTTCGTTTAGGACTGGACTTGTCGAAAGTTATGACGAACTATTTGGACAGTCATCAGAGAGAGGACTTGACGGCTTATCTATCTTCAATAGGAAATGGGGATGGTATCAATCAATTTATGCACTCGCTGGAGGAGATATTACAAAATTCCAAAATATCACTAAATTAGAGTTACACGAATGTTTAATGATGCTAACATTTATGAAAGAAAAACAAGAATTGGAATCAACACAAATAAAAAGAAATTTTAAATGAGCAATACGGGAATCAGAGGTTATTATTTAGTTACAAACACATTAAAAGACCAATTATTAAAAGATGCAAATGTCAATGAAGTTACATCTGGAGATATATCACAAGTTAATTTGCGAAAACAAAATATTTTTCCACTTGCACATATATTGGTAAACAATGTAGTTATAGGAGAACAAACTTTAACTTTTAATGTAAGCGTAATGGCGATGGATATTGTAAATGAATCTAAAGCAGAAACAATAGATATTTTTAGAGGTAACGACAACCATCAAGATATATTAAACACACAATTATCTGTTGTTAATGAATTAATACAATTATTAAGCAGAGGGGATTTACATACAAGTGGATACCAATTAGACGGACAACCAAATGCAGAACCATTTGTTGATAGGTTTGAAAATCAGTTAGCAGGTTGGTCTGTTACAATGGATATAACAATTAGAAACGATATATCGATATGTTAAGGTTTGAGGAATTAGAAAAAGAGTTAAAAAAATTTTCTGACTATGTTATCAGAGAAGCAAGAAAAAAATTAGTAGAAGCTGATAAAAAAAGTTCTGGTAAATTATATGATAGTATTGACGCAAATATAATACAAGAAAAGGACGCATTTTTGGTAGAATTCTTAATGGAAGACTATGGAAAGTTTGTAGACCAAGGTGTTAAGGGAAAAAATCCAAATCAATTACCACAAGGTGCAAAATGGTTTGGTACACAAAAAGCACCAAAAAGTCCATATAAGTTTGGTAGTATGAAAAGCAAGGGTTTGCGTAAAGCAATAAACAGATGGACTGTACAAAAAAACCTAAAGGGAGTTAGAGATGACAAAGGTAGATTTTTAAGTCGTAAAACAATGCAGTATTTAATTACAAGAAGTATTTATTTATCAGGTATAAAAGCTACAATGTTTTTTACTGAACCATATAATAAAGCATTAAAAAGATTTTCACAAAAATTTACAGAAGCAATTTCTTTAGACATAGAAAACAATTTTTTATACGGACAAAATAAATAGATATGGCAATAATAAAATTAAGAAGCCCTAGATACGAAGTTAAATTAACACCTGCAACAGCAGTATCGGCAAAATTAGAATTAACAATAGATAGTACATTACGATATACAATTGTAAAAGATTGCACAGCAGGTAGCAATGTTGAATTTGAAATTTCTGAATTATGTAGAGATTATTTAAATATTGGAGTTGCTAATAATCAAGGATTTAGTCACCCTTCAAATACTATTGCAATATCAAGAGCAATTAAATTTTATCCACAAGCCAATGCACAGGGAACACAAGTAGGTAGCACTGATACTGTTACACATACAGGATTAGATGGTTATGGAATATTTACAGATGGAGTTAATCCAACAATACATTCTGGTCAAGTTTTTTTAGTTAGTCCAAATTATATAGGAATAAATAGTTATAAAGTATATGCACCAACTGGTTATGAGGGTTCTTTTCCATATCTTGATACAAATGGTGCTGTGCGATATAATGAGTTTGATGCAAGTGAATCAAGCGTAACATTGCGAAGCTCAACAATGACTATTGAAAGATTGGATTGTTCAAGATTTACCCCTATTAAAGTTTTATTTTTAAATAAGTGGGGTGCAATACAAGAATTATGGTTCCAAACTAAAAAAGTAGATACCTTAAACACTAAACAAGAAGAATATCAAAGAAGTATAGTTACATTTGCTACTAATAATACAGCAACATTAGACACAGAAAAACATAGCGTAAAAACATTAAACAAACAAGGCAAAGGTAATATTAAGTTAAGTTCAGGTTATTATCCTGAATTTACAAATGAATGGTTTGAGGAGTTATTACTTTCTGAATATGTATGGATTCAAAAACCAAGTTATACAGAAACAATGAAAACTGTTCCTGTTAAAGTTGTTACAAGTTCATTTACAAGAAAAACAAAATTAAACGACAGATTAATAGAATATACAATAGATTTCCAAGAAGCATTTGATTTTATAAACAATATTAGATAATGCAAAAACTACAATTATATATAAATCAAAATATTGACCAAGATTTAACTCCTATATATGTAAGAATGGATTTATTTGCTGATGAAAGTGTGTCAATAACACAAACAATTCAAAATGTAAAAGATATAGCAAAAATATTTACTGAATTTACACAGACATTTAGCTTACCAGCTTCCAAAACAAACAATAAATTATTTAGGCATTATCATAATTTTCATATTGAAGGTACTTTTGATGGCAGGAGAAAACGAAAAGCCAAAATAGAATTAAATAATATTCCATTTAAAACAGGTTTTGTAAAATTAGAAGGAGTTGAAACTAAAAACAATATAGCACATACATATAAAATAACATTTTTTGGTAACACAGTTAACTTAAAAGATGTTTTAGGAGATGATGAGTTAGGAAATTTAAGTGGTTTAGGTTCTTTGGATACAGATTATACATATACACAAGTAAAAAGTAAAATAGAAGCAACATTATCAGGAAGCAATTTATGTGTTCCATTAATTACACACACTCAACAATTAATTTATGATAGTGCTGCAAGTAATGCTCAATTAGGTAATTTGTATTATAATTCAAATCCTTCTTATAATGCTAATGGTGTTTCTTGGAAAGAACTAAAATATGCAATACGATTACAATTTATTCTTGACCAAATAGAAGCACAATATAGCGAAATAACATTTAGTAGTGATTTTTTTAATAATGGTTCTGCAACAGAATTTTATAATTTATGGATGTGGTTACACAGAAAAAAAGGAAATGTAGAAGCAGAAACACAATTAAGTTTGGTTTTTGTAACTGCAGCACCTATGGGCATTGTTAGTGGTTCAAGTGGCTATTTTAGTGCATCAGGTAACGCTTTGATTTACCAACCCCTACCTGCAACATATACTTTAGAAACAAACGAATTAACAATTAATCCATCTACAAATGCAACATATAGTGTCAGAGTTTTACGAAACGGAAGTGTTTATTCAGAAGCAAGTAATGTAACTGGCTTACAAACATTTTTTAGTAATGTAACTGTACCAATAGGTTCTTATTCAATAGAAATAGCATCAGTATCAGGTGTAACATTTAATCAATTTAATATATCTTGGGAATTTACTGTTACAATAACAGAGGATGATGATGAACCACAAGGGGGTGGCAGTTCTGGTTTTACTATTGCATTTAAAAACTCACAAGCATTTACAACAAGTACGACTATTCCTTTTAATATTTCAGCACAAATACCACAAATAAAGGTTATAGATTTTTTAACAAATATTTTTAAGATGTTTAATTTAACTGCTTTTGTAAACGAGGAAAATAAAATTGTGGTACAAAAATTAGATGATTTTTATAATGCTTCGTCTGTGGTACATAATATTGATGAATATGTAGATTCAACAAAAGGTACTGTTGATGTAGCTTTACCATTTAAGGAAATTGATTTTTCATATACAGGTTTAGGAACATTTTTAGCAAAACAATATGAGCAATTAAATAACAGAAAATGGGGTTCGCTGGATTATTCTGATGATAGTAGTTTTGATGGACCACAAAACCAATATAAAGTTAATGTAGGTTTTGAACATATGCAATATCAAAATTTAATTGATTTAACTACAAGTGCAGTTAAAAATATACAATGGGGTTGGTCAGTAGATGATAACAAACAATCATATATTGGTAATCCATTAATTTTTTATGCAATAGAAGTTAATAATGGTACAAACATATCTTTAAGAAATGATAGTGGAACTATTGCCCCAGTAAACGATTATATTATTCCGTCAAATTCATTAAGCACTAATCAAGCAACAAGTAAAATAAATATAAATTTTAATGCAGAAATAAACGAATACAACGCAGAAAATTCTTATGCAAGTGCATTTACAGATACTTTATTTGAAAGAAACTATAAAACATACATACAAGATGTTTTTAAAAATAAAAGGCGTTTAACTAAGGTTAAAGCATATTTACCATTAAAAATTTTATATAATTTAAAATTAAACGACAAAATATCGTTAAATAATAACAATTATAGAATTAATAGTATTACAACTAACCTAATAAGTGGCGAAAGTAACCTAGAATTATTAAATATAGTATGATAAAACACATTTTAGATTTATTACAATTTGTCAAAGGCGAAACAGAAGCAATAAAAATTGCACAGGGTAAATATAAAATGCCAGAGAGTGTTAAAGAGATGTTTAAACAACTAAAAAATAAATAATGGCACAAAGTGTAGAGGTAAATTTTGAATTAAAATATAAAGAAGCTTTAAAAGGTTTAGACGATTTAACAAAAAAATACGAAGAACTACAAAAAGAAGTACAATCTGCTAATAAAAAAACAGAGGAATCATTAAAAGATGTAGAAAAAACAGCAGAAAATTCAGCAAAGGGTGTTAAAAAAGTAGGATTAACATTAAAAAATATTGCTGGGGCTGCAGTTGTTTTAACAGTTTTACAAAAAGGGTTTGAATTTGTACAAGAAGCGATAGGTAGAAACCAAGAAGTATTAGATGGTTTACGAGTTGGCTTTGAAACAGCACAAATAGTATTTAACCAAGTATTTGGTGCATTAATAGATATTGGTAAAAGTGTAGCATCAAGCAGTGATAATTTTGACGCACTTGGTAAGGTTATGAAAGGTGTACTAAATATAGCTGTAACACCATTTAAATTAGCATTTAATGGAATAAAAGCTACAATAGTAGGTGCACAATTAGCTTGGGAAAAATCATTTTTTGGTGGGAATGACCCAGGAAGAATTAAAGAATTACAAGCTGAACTAGAAACAATAAAAGAAGAAACAATTGAAATTGGTGTAAGTGCAGTAAAATCAGGAGTTGATATTGTAACAAATATTGGAGAAGCAGTATCGGAAGTATCAGATATTGGTAAAACAGTTGTAAAAGAGTTAGGAGAAGTAAGTGTTAAAACTGCTTTTGAAACAGCACAGACAAACGTACAGCTTAAAAAATCAGCAGATATTGCTCGTGTAGCAAATCAAGGGTTAATTGAGGAATACGATAGACAAGCAGAACAACAAAGACAATTACGAGATGATGATAGATTAAGTATAGCTGAAAGACAAGAAGCTAATAATAAATTATTGGAAATCTTAACTGAACAAAAAGAAGTTATGATGGAAAATGCCGATGCTGTATTAGCAAACGCACAAGCACAATACGAATTAACAGGTGCAGATGAAGATTATATAGCTGTATTAGAAGCACAAAACGAAAAAAAGGCTATTGCAGCACAAATTGAAGGACAATTATCAGAACAAAAATCTAATTTAGTTGCATTAGAAAAAGAATCAGATGCTTTACAATTAACAAGAGATGAAGCAACTGCGTTAAGACAACAAAACGAAAGGGCTTTTAATGCAGAAATGGAAGAAAACGAAGTCAAGAGATTACAAATGACTTTGGATAATTTACAAACAGAAAAAGAAGCAGAAGAAAAAAGATTAACAGAAAAAAGAGATACATTTAAAGCAGGTACACAAGCATTTATTGACGCAAATAATGAATTATTAGATTATCAACAAGCAAATGAGCAAGAGCAAATTAAAACTGAAAAGAGTTTAGCAACAGCAAAAGTGGCCGCAGTACAGGGTGCACTTGGGAATATTGCAAGTATCGTTGGAGAAAATTCTAAATTTGGAAAAGCAATAGCAGTAACACAAGCAATTATAGATACCTATGTTGGTGCAAATAAAGCTTTAGCACAAGGTGGTTTATTTGGATTCATAGGTGCTGCAGCAGTAATAGCTTCAGGTATCGCCAATGTGAAAACTATAACAAGTAAAAAACCACCACCAGCACCAAGTTTTGCAAAAGGGGGAAGCGGTCGAGGTGCAAGTGTACCATCAACGCCATCTGCTCCACCACCACCTGTATTACCAGATATAAATACAGTAGGTGCAAGTGGAATAAATCAGTTAGCTGATGCAATAGGTGGGCAATCGCAACAACCTGTACAAGCGTTTGTTGTTAGCAATGATGTTACAACAGCACAGGGTTTGGAAAGAAATATTATTGATGGTGCGTCAATATAAATACAAAATTGTTTAATTAAATCGTTATAGAATTATGAGAATTGTAGAATTAATACTTGATGAAGCAAAAAATGTGATGGGTGTTGACGCAATATCTATTGTGGAAAGTCCAGCTATTGAAAAAGATTTTATTGCTTTAAAATCAGAGGAATTAAAATTAGCAGAAATAAATAAGGAAAAAAAGATATTAATGGGTCCACTATTAATACCAAACAAACCAATCTTTAGAACACAAGAGGATGAAGATTACTATATTTATTTCAGCAGAGAAACAGTTGAAAAAGCAAGTCAGCTTTATTTACAAAATAATAATCAAAGTAATTCAACACTAGAACACCAACACGAAATTAATGGATTAACATTGGTTGAAAGTTGGATTGTAGAGGATAAAAAACAAGATAAATCAGCAAAATATGGTTTTGATGTGCCTGTTGGTACTTGGATGGGTTCAGTAAAAGTAAATAATGACGAGGTTTGGAACGAATATGTAAAAAGTGGTAAAGTCAAAGGCTTTAGTATTGAGGGTTATTTTGCAGATAAAATGGAAATGAAAAAACAAAAAAGAAAATATTCAGTAGAAGGATTATCCAAAGCACTATTAAAACAAATAGAAAATATTGTTAGTGGTGTCGATTTAGCCAGTATGGTTATAGATGAAAATTTTGCTGTAATTGATGATAGACTTGCTTATGCTTCAAAAGAAAAAGCAGAGCAAATCGCAGAAGATATTGGTTGTAGTGGTTCACACGAACACGAATTTGAAAATCAAGTTTGGTATATGCCTTGTGAATCACACGAATTAAAAGCACCTTGTTGGGCTGGATATGAAATGATTGGATTTAAAATGAAAAATGGTAAAAAGGTACCAAATTGTGTACCGATTGACTAATATGAAAAAAAACCGAGAATATTATCCAAGTAGAACAAGTCCAAAAGCAAGTAGAAGGGCTTGTCTTTGTAAAGAAACAGATTTATACTCAATTGAGTGTTGTGATGGTTCTTTATGGGCACAAGGAATAGGCACAATCAATAGAATTGCAAGTTAAAAATGCAAAATTAAATTTATAAACCGTTAATTAGTTAATTATGAAAAGTAGTGATATGATAAACAAAATTCGTACGCTTTTAGACCTCGACATAAAACTTGAGGAACTAAAGTTAGAAAATGGTACTGTTTTAGAAGCAGAATCATTTGAAAAAGGCAATGAAGTCTTTATTAAAACAGAAGATGAAAAAGTTGCAATGCCTGTTGGAGAATATTCTCTTGAAAATGGACAAGTATTACTTGTTGAGCAAGAGGGTATAATTGCTGATGTAAAAAACAGCGAGGAAAAACCAGAAGAAGTTGCAGAAGATTTAGACAAACACAAAGAAAAAGAAAAAGGGTATAATATGGAAGAAAAAGTTAAAGAGATGGACGAAAGAATTTCTAAAATCGAAATGGCTTTACAAGAAATGATGCCTAAAGAAGAAGAAGAAGTCGAAGCTGAATCTGAGGTAGAGGAACAAAAACCTCTTAAATCAAGAACAGTTAAGGAAGAATTTTCAAAAGAGAATAAAGAGGTTGAACAAAAACAGGAAGTGGAATTATCCGAACCTGCAACTCAACCAATTAAACATAGCCCAGAGGGTGGTAAAAAGAAAGCTCAACACTTATACGCACAAAAAAGAAGAATGTCTATAAGGGATAGAGTTTTAGATAGAATAGTAAACAATTAAATAAATAAATAAATTATGGCGACTACAGTAAGTATAACAAGTACATATGCAGGTGAGTTTTCGGGTAAGTATATATCTGCTGCCCTCCTAAGTTCTCCTACATTAGATAATGGTAACATTACAATTAAACCAAATGTTAAGTACAAAGATGTAATCAAAAAAGTTGCAACAGATGCAAATGTTATCAAAAATGCTTCTTGTGATTTTGCAGATACAGCTACGGTAACATTAACAGAAAGAATTCTACAACCAGAAGAATTCCAAGTAAATTTAGAATTATGTAAAAAAGATTTCATCTCTGATTGGGAAGCAATTGAGATGGGTTACTCTGCATTTCATAATATGCCACCTAAATTTTCTGATTTCTTAATCTCGCACGTAGCAGGATTAGTAGCAGAAAAGAACGAACAAAATATTTGGGGTGGTGTTAATGCAAACGCAGGAGAATTTGATGGATTAACAGTTTTAATGGCTGCAGATTCAGATGTCGTTGACGCTTCTAATGGCTCACAAACATCTTTTTCATCATCTAATATCGCAACACTTTTAGGAAATATCGTTGATGGTCTTCCAAGTGGTGTTTATGGTAAGGAAGATGTAGCAATCTATGTAAACCCAACTGCATACCAAGCATATATTAGAAGTCTTGGTGGTTTTGGTGCAAGTGGTTTAGGTGCTGCAGGTTTTGAGGATAAAGGTTCACAATGGTACAGTATGGGTAACGCACTTTCATTTGAAGGAATTCAAGTGATTAATTGCCCAGGAATGCCTGCTGACCACGCAGTTGCTGGTCAAAAATCAAATCTTTATTTTGGAACTGGTTTAGTATCAGATTTTAACGAAGTAAAGTTAATTGATATGGCAGACATAGACGGAAGTCAAAATGTAAGAGTTGTTATGAGATTTACAGCTGGTGTACAGTATGGAATCGGAAGCGATTTAGTGCTTTTAACTTTAGCATAATAACATAAAATAATGTGTAACATAAAAGGGTAGGTGGTTCGACTACCTACCTTTTTTTTTAAAAAAATAAATAATTATGGCTTGTAATTTAACAACAGGAAGAAAATTACCGTGTAAAACGGGGTTTGGTGGTATAAAAGCTGTCTATTTTGCCGATTTTGGCACACTGGGTACGGTAACCTATGATGCAGATAAAACTATTTCTGCCTTTTCAGGTTCACCTGCTTGGTTTAAATTCGATGTAAAAGGTAATTCATCTTTGGAAGTCGCTATTAATAGTTCAAGAGAAAATGGTTCAACATTTTACGCACAAACATTAAATTTAACACTAACATATTTAGAAAATGCAACTAAAGAAGAAATTCAATTACTTGCTGTTAGTAATCCACACTTAGTGGTAGAAGATTATTATGGTAACCAATTATTATGTGGTGTTGAAAATGGGGTAGAGTGTACAGGTGGCACAATAGTTACTGGTGCTGCAGCTGGAGATTTATCTGGCTTTACTTTGGTTTTTGAAGGCCAAGAGGAAAAAGCACCGTTTTTTGTAGATGCTGGAGTAATATCAGCAAGTGCTACACAAATCGCACCTAACTAATATTCTAACAATTAGTTTTTATTTAAAAGAGCCTTCTATTTCAGAGGGCTTTTTTTATTTTACAAATTAATCTATTTTGTTCGTTATATAGACAATGATAATATCTACTACAACAGCACAGCAAACGTTTACAGTTATTCCTCGTGAATTTCTTGCGTCAATGCGTGTTAATGTTATTGACGAATCATTAAATAAAACATTTAATTATTATGTTGATGGTGGTTCTGTTGCAGAAGACACAGAAGGTAGAAAAACATTTACTATTAATTATGTAGATAGTTCTGGTAATAGTATTTATAAAGAAGCAAGATTTTATGCTTTAGAATTATTTGCTGATTTTAATTATTGGAATACAAATTTAAGTTTATGGCAAATGTATGATGAATTATGGCAAACCGATAGCGACCAAAAACAAATGATTTTTAAAGATAGAATATTTGTAACAGACCAAGACATAGACCAATTAAACGACAACGAACATTATAACATTAACAATGGACAATACACATCAAATAATTCTTATAATAATGAGTATATTGTAGTATGAAAACACGAAAAAGAAATCAATTAGGACAATTTATTAAAAATAAACAAAGCGAAGTAAGTTTTGTGAATTTAAGTACATATACATCTCCAGAAGTTAAGGAAGTTGCAAGGAGAGATTGGGTACAATATGGAAAAGATAATAATTATTTCCAATATTTAATAGATAGATATAACGGAAGTCCAACAAATAATGCTTCCATAAACGGAATATCTCAACAAATATTTGGAAAAGGTTTAAATGCTACAGATGCAAGCGATAAACCAAACGAATATGCACAGATGATGACACTATTTAAAAAAGATTGTGTCAGAAAATTATGTTACGATTTAAAACTAATGGGACAATGTGCAGTACAAGTAATTTATAATAAAACAAAAACAGAAGTTGCACAAGTAGAACACTTTCCTGTAGAAACTTTAAGGGCAGAAAAAGCCAATGATGATGGAGATGTAGAAGCATATTATTATTTTAAGGATTGGAGTAAGCTAAAACCATCAGATGAGCCAAAACGTATACCAGCGTTTGGTCAAAGTAACGAAGCATTAGAAATTTTGTATATCCAACCATATAGAGCAGGATTTTATTATTATAGTCCTGTTGATTATCAAGGTGGATTACAATATGCAGAGTTGGAAGAGGAAATATCCAATTATCATCTTAATAACATAATGAATGGATTAAGTCCATCAATGCTTATTAATTTTAACAATGGAATTCCTAATCAAGAGGAAAGACAATTAATAGAACACAGAATATCACAAAAATTTAGTGGCAGTAGTAACGCAGGTAAATTTATATTGGCATTTAACGACAATAAAGAAGCACAAGCAGATATTACACCTGTACAATTATCAGACGCACATAATCAATATCAGTTTTTATCTGATGAATCAAGTAAAAAAATTATGGTTGCACACCGTATCGTATCGCCTATGCTTTTAGGTATTAAAGACAATACAGGGTTAGGTAATAACGCAGAGGAAATTAAAACAGCTTCGCTATTAATGGATAACACGGTTATAAGGCCATTTCAAGAACTTTTAATAGATGCGTTTGATAAAATACTTGCTGTTAATGATATTGCCTTAAATCTTTATTTTGTGACTTTACAACCACTTGAATTTACTGAAATTGACGAAGACGTACAAGACGAAGAAAGTATCGAAGAAGAAACAGGGGTAAAGCAAGAGGAACAAGTACAAGAATTATCAGCAGAAACTGAAGATTATATACTTGAAAATTTAAAAGGCGAGAAAATATCTGATGAATGGGTATTAGCTGATGCAAGAGAATATTCAGAAAAAAATTCTGACATTGAAACTTGGGCTAACGAACACATACAAGCAAAAGAAAATTTATTCCAACAATTAGCAAATGCAGTTACCAAAAAAGGTAAGGGAGATTTTTCTGTATTGGATAAAAGTTTTTACAAAGTCAGATATAAGTATGCGCAAAAATATAGCAGTACAAGTACAAGAAAATTTTGTAGAACTATGATGGCAAGAAATTTAGTTTACAGAATAGAAGATATTGACGCTGCAAGTAAGGCAGGGGTAAATAAAAGTTTTGGACACAAAGGCAAACCTTATGATTTATTCCGTTTTAAAGGTGGGGTAAATTGTGGACACTATTGGGAGCAACAACTTTATAGATTAAAAAAGAAAACAAATGGTAAATACATAGAAAAATCCGATAAAATGAAGGATTATGTAGAAGTTGATAGCATACCAAAAACATATGAAGGCAGACCAAGAGGTTGGAGAGATGCAAAAAAAGCACCAAAAGATATGGCAAACAATGGTCACCACCCAAATTGGAAACCTAAAAACAAAAAGAAATAATGGCAACAGCACTTTTTATAAATAGAACAGATTTAATTCGCAATTCCATAATGGATGGGAATGTAGATACTGACAAGTTCATACAATTTATAAAACTTGCACAAGAGATACATATACAAAACTATCTCGGAACGGAGTTATATAATAAGATTGGAACATTAATTACAAGTGGCGATATTGACTTAGTAGCAAACGCAAAATATAAAACACTTTTAAATGATTATATAGTTCCAATGTTAATTTGGTATAGTCAAGTGGATTATATTCCATTTGCAGCATATCAAATAAGGAATGGTGGAATTTTTAAACACACAAGCGAGACAAGTGAAACGGTCTCAAAGAATGAAGTAGATTATTTGGTTGAAAAAGCAAGAGATAATGCTCAATGGTACACAAGGAGATTTATAGATTATATTAGTTTTAGAAATAGTGATTATCCAGAGTATACAAGCAATAGTAACGATGACATTAATCCAAGTCAAGATGCTACATTTAATGGTTGGGTGTTATGACATATAAACCAAAAAGGAAAAATATTGAGAAATTAAAAACTTTTTTAAAAAAAGAGGATAAAAAAATAAAGATAAATTATGGCAAGTCTATTTAATACTAAAATATCGAATACTTATGTAGGGCTTATTAAGACCATTGATAATGCAGTAATTAGTTCTTCATTAAGAGAATTAACAGATGGTTCTGGTAACGCAACAGGAATACACCTAAACAACGCAGGGGATTTTAAGGTAACAAATATTTTAGAATTTGGCTCGTTAAAAGATACAGGGGAAAATATAACGATTACAAAATTTGTAGATGAAGCTGACGGAATAGGAAATAATGACAACGACACATCTATTCCTACAAGTGCAGCAGTAAAAGATTTCGTTACTTCACAAATAACATTAGAGGACTTAGATTTTAGAGGAGATGACGCTTCCGTACAATCATCAGTAGATTTAGATTCACAAGTATTTGCAATTGTAGGTACTGCTAACGAAATAGAAACATCAACATCAGTAGGTAGTCAGCAATTACAAATAGGTTTACCAACGAATGTAACAATAGGTGGAAATTTATCTTTTGGAGATAGTGGTAAAGCTAGATTTGGTGCAAGTAACGATTTAGAAATTTTTCACGATGGTTCAAATTCAAGAATAAACGAAACAGGAACTGGTAATTTAATAATACAATCTACAAATTTTCAATTATTAAAAGGAGATGGTGGAGAATATATAATGCAAGGTATATCTGATGCAGAGGTAAGTTTATATTATGATGGTTCTAAAAAGTTTGAAACCACAAATACTGGTGTAAAAGTTACAGGTGTAGTTGTTTCTGATGGTTTATCGATGGGGGATAATGAGCAAATAAGATTAGGAGATGGAGAGGATTTAAGATTATTCCATAATGGTACAGATTCTTCTATTAATAATTATAATGGAGATTTGTATATAACTAACCAAGCTGATAACAAAGATATTATTTTAAGAACTGATGATGGTGGTGGTGGTTTTACTCCATATTTAACAATAGATGGTGGAGATGAAAGAGTAAATTTTTCTAAAAATGCAGGTTTTAGTGATAATGTAAGAGCAATGTTTGGAGATGGTCTTGATTTAAGAATATATCACGATGCAAGTAATTCGTATATTCAAGCTGAGGGTACAGGACATTTATATATAGAACAAAAAACAGATGATAAAGATATTATTTTTCAATCAGATGATGGTTCGGGTGGTTTATCTACATATTTTTATTTAGATGGTGGTGGTACTTTAACTAGGTTTGAAAAACGACTTAGGATGCAAGATAATATACAATTCCAAGTAGGTTCAGCAGGAGATTTTGAAATATATCATAATGGAACAAATACAACTATACAAAATTATACAGGTAACTTAACATTAAGAAACGACCAAAACAATGGAATTATAGAATTTGCTTGTGATGATGGCTCAGGTGGTGTTACACCATATTTAAAACTTGATGGTAGTAATCCAACAGTTGTATTTAGTAAAAGTGCAATATTTACAGATAATATAGCAGCTTATTTTGGTACTGGTTTAGACTTACAAATATATCACGATGGAACTAATTCTTACATACAAGATTCAGGTACAGGTAATTTAAGAATTGCATCAGATATTGTGCATTTAAATAACGCAGCAAGCACTGAAGTTATGTTAAAAGCAATTGAAAATGGTGCAGTAGAGCTTTATTACGACGATAGCAAAAAGTTTGAAACTTCAAGCACAGGTGTTACAGTTACAGGTGTTGCAGTTACAGATGGTTTAGATTTAGGAGACAATGAAAAAATTAGATTAGGAGATTCACAAGATTTAGAAATTTATCACGATTCATCTAGTTCATACATAAAAAATAACACAGGTAATTTAAACATACAAGAAATAGCAGGTGGAAGTATTTTCTTTGAAAAAACTGATGGAGAAAATATGGCTGTATTTAGAACAGATGCAGAATGTGAATTGTATTATGATGGTACAGAAAAATTTGCAACTACAAGTACAGGAGTTAGTGTTACAGGAATTACAGATACAGATGGTATAACTTCATCAGCAGAAATTGATGTTAATTTAGCAACTGAGGGTACATATTTCGAGGGTGGTAGTGGTAATATTAGAAGATTAACAATAACAAGTGGTACAAATATTTCAGGACACGCTAAACATACCTTTAATATTGGTTCAGGTAATGGTAAATATGAATTTAATATTGGTGGGTCAAATGAATTTTCTCTTGATGCAAATAATGCTAGTTTAGGTGGTAACCTAACAGTAGCAGGAGATTTAACGGTCAATGGTACAACTACAACTGTAAATACATCAACACTAGCAGTAGAAGACCCATTAATATCAATGGCTAAAGACAACTCATCTAACTCGGTAGATATTGGTTTTTATGGCAAATATAATGATGGTATAAATAGATATTTAGGATTATTTGCAGATGCTAGTAATTCTAATAAATTTAAATTATTTAGAGGTCTTACTGCTGAACCAACAACAACAGTAGATACAACAGATGCAGGTTATCAAGAAGCAGATTTACAAATTCGTGAATTAATATCTAGTAGTATATATGCAAGTAGTACAGGTAATTTTCTTGGAAATGGTGCTGCTGCCTTAAAATGGGGTAATACAGTTGCAATAGGTACATTAACTTATGACAGTACACACCCAATAATAAGAGCTGAAAGTGGTAAAAGTTTAATTTTTGATACTAATGGTGCTAATACTGCTTTAACACTAGATACTTCTCAAAATGCAACATTTGCAGGGAATATAAATACAGGTAAAAATAAATACTTAAGATTTACAGGAGAATCAAGTGGCTCAGATGCATCAATATTATTTGGAAACTCAGCAGGAACAGGTGGTAGTTTAACGTTTAAAAGAAATTCAGATGCAAATGCTATATTAACTTTAAATGCAGATGGTAAAATTGATATTTCTGGTCACGGTACTGAAGGTGCATATATAAAATCTAAAGGGTCAATAAGACTTGATATTGATAATGATAATGACCATACAGATAGGTCATTTATTGTCTCAAGTAACAATGCAACAAGTGATTTATTAACAATAACAGAGACAGGCTCAGCAACTTTTACAGGAAGTGTTAATATTAACAACTCATCAGGAGATACTTTAACATTAACCAAAGGCACAACAGAGCCATCATTAAGAATAGAAGGTGATACTGACAAAGATTTTGTTATAACTGTTAGTGGAGAATTATTAACATTTACACAAAATGATGGTGCAACTGATATTCTAACTTTAGACCACGATACTAAAGATGCAACTTTTGCAAGTAGTGTTTCTGCTGTGGCAGATACTTATTCAAGTGGTGCAAGTGAAATAATATACAAAGCAGAAAGAACTGGTGGTGCAGTAGCAGGAGATTGGAGTTATGATGATGGCACTACTGATATGTCTTTAGGAACATCAACATCACATTCATTTTCATTAAAAACTGGAAATACAAGAGCTTTAACAATAGACACATCACAAAACGCAACTTTTGCAGGTAATTTATTAATTCCTACATCAGCAGGTGCAATATCAGGTAGTTCTTATCCTTATACAACTTATATAGGTTCTACTGCTAATGCTACATCTACACATTTACAAGCAGGTTCTAGTGATAAAACAGAAATTAAATTGTATGGTGGAGATGTAGGAGATAAAATAGAATTTACTACAAACTCAACAGTAAGAGCTACTATTACTACAGCAGGAGAAATACAAGTAACACAGGGGTTAAAAACAGTTGCTTCAAATACAAGTACAAATGCTACTGCAAGTAGTGATTTTGGATTGAAATTACAAAATACAAGCAATACAGATGGAAATTTCCAATCAATAGATTTCTTTAATTCAACAGGTTTTATTACTGGAAGAATTGGTGCTCAATTTCAAGATGCAGGAGATAGAAATACAGATTTGTACTTTGCTACAAGAGCAAATAGTGGTGCTTTAACAGAGAGATTTAGGATTGCAAGTGATGGAAGTTCAACTTTTGCAGGCAATGTAACTTTATCTTCATCAAGTAGTCCATCTTTAGCAATTACAGATACAACTAATACTGTAACATTAAAGGCATATTCACAAGATGCTAATTCACATATTGGTACTGTTACAAACCATCCTTTAATAATTGATACTAATAATACAGCAGCCATAACAATTAGTACTGGTCAACTAGTAACCTTTTCTGGTAATGTAAATTTAGCAGATAATAAAAAATTAAGATTAGGTGATAGTGAAGATTTTCAAATCTATCACGATGGCTCTCATAGTTTTATTGATAATACCAAAGGTTACACATATTTAAGAAATACAGGTGCTGATTCTCAAGGAATTATAATTAGGAATGATGATGCAGGAGATATTCATTTGGATAATGATTTTGCAGGAAATATAATATTTAGTACAAGTGCTACTAATAGAATGATACTTAATAGTTCAGGAGAACTTAAAATAAATAAAAGCATACATTTAGGGAATGACAGTGAAGTTTTAACTCCTTCACAATATTCAATGTTAATTGAAGCTCCGAGTGGTACGAGTACAAATATAAATATGTACACTTTTGGAGCGAGTGTTTTTAATATTGCATCAGATGGTACTACTGCTACTGTTGGTTGGGGAAGTACTCAAGAAAGAGAAGTAAACCTTGTAAACACAGGAACAGGCAATGTAAAAGTTGGTATAAATAACGGCGCTCCTAGTTCTGTTTTATCAGTTAAAACTTTACAAGATTCTAGTTTTGATGAGGGTATAGGTGTTATAAGAAGCAACTCATCACAAACAGGTTATATCAATATGGTTGGTGGTGCTATGAATATAAATGCACCTGCTGACATACCTATTAAATTTAGAGACAACGGTACTACAAATGTAGAAATAAAAGCTAATGGTGTTTTATGCCAAAAAGGTAAAGCTAAAACCGCATCAATCGTTGAGGATATGAAATATTTTACCGCAACAAATACTAACGGGTCAAGCGGTACTTCAACTAATATAGATTTTGATATAAGCGAGTATGGTATAGGGACAAGCGGTTATGTAAATGTTGAAATAAGTGCGTCGGGTTATGGTAGTAGTGGCTCAGCTGGTATGATATTCCAATACCAAGCCGGAGGTTATTCTAACCATACGATTGGTAACAGTTATCATCCTAATCAAGTTTTTGTAAATACTTCCTCGGGTTGTACTGTTAGCGTAAGAAACCCGTCGGCTAGTGTTTATGGTATTACTGTTAATAATGTAACCGCCGGAAATCAAACTGTAGCAGGGATTATAAGAATAAAAGTTACATCTAACTATTAACTATAATTAATTATATTTGAATATTATTAATAATTAAATTTTTAAAAATGAGTAAAATAAGTAAAGAAGAACTACAAGGATTACAGGAACAAGAACAAAAAAAAGGTGCTATCCTACACGACTTAGGTCTGTTGGCAACACAAAAGCACTCGTTGAATCATATGTATAGCCAAATCATTGCTGAACAAAATGAATCCAAAAAAGAATTGGAAGAAAAATATGGCAAAGTTAATATTGATTTAAAAGATGGAAGCTATACAGAAATAAAAGAGGATGAATCTAAATAATGAAGATGGAATGAACATTACTGATTTAAAAATTTATATTTTAAATGCTACAACATTTGGTATAAGTTTAACGGACATAGATTTAATGTTAAAGATAGTTCTGGTATTAGCCACTATTGGCTATACGGGACACAAATGGTATATAATGTATGAAAAAAACAAAAAGTAAAGTTGATGTTGCGATAAGCAAAAATATTTCTTATAAAGAAGCTACATATTCGCAAACAGCAAAAAAATTAAAGATTAAAAACATACCAACAACCGAACATATTAAAAATATGAAAGTTGTTGCAGAAAAAGTTTTCCAACCATTAAGAGAATGGGCAGACCATCCAATTAGGATTAATTCAATGTACAGGTGTGAAGAATTAAATACTGCATTAAATGGAAGTTTAAACTCGCAACATATACAGGGATACGCAATTGATTTAACATCTTTAGGAGAAAAAACAAATGGAGAACTTTTTGAATACATAAAAGAAAAATTAGAGTTTGACCAATTAATTTGGGAATTTGGAAATGAAGAATCGCCAAAATGGATTCACGTATCTTATATAAATAAAAAATCAAACAGAAATAGAGTATTAAGGGCAAAATATCGTGGCTCTAGCGTTACATATCATATAATATGATAAAGCGATACGAAGTTGCACTAATATTACAAGAGTCGGTATCACTTATATTTGGGTTAACAATTCACCCAAAAGATTATGAAAATGATTTTTTAGAAATCAATTTATACTTCGCTTTTTTCGTATTACATTTTAAAAT
>VTLG01009424.1_pt1 | contig 34265 bp, 41 predicted proteins | sample 4694571 | NCBI WGS metagenome assembly VTLG01 (sample SAMN12604809, study PRJNA352737) | marine metagenome | biome: ENVO:00000447; feature: ENVO:00000209|ENVO:00000569|ENVO:01000036; material: ENVO:00002151; isolation source: viral sequences binned using virsorter ...
GGAACCCTTATAATTTCGCTCTATATATTCAGCCTTTGATTTATCAAAAATCCATTTCTCGCCTTCCTCGGTAATAACTGACCCCGAATAAATCTGGCGAAGCTTGCTTAACTTCTTTGCACCCGTGTCGGCTAAGACAACATGATTCGAGGATGTAGAAAGTTCATAATCTTCAAGTTCAAAAGTGGAACTAATTCCGTCTGTAATAATATTTTTCGCAATCTCATAAGTGATCGGTTGCATCTGGACATACTTCACACTTTCCTCGATCTGCGTTTCAAAGCCCGCTTGCTTTTGCGTGATCTTGACGGTGTAAGGCTCAATCTCTTTTAAAATTAATTCCTTATTTGCGTTCGAGTAATCGTTTACAACTTGGCCCGTGCCTACTCTGCGTTGTTCCACCGATACGTATTTTTTAGCCCATTCGTAAAAATTGCTATACCGATGCCACAACCTACGCGTCAATTTAAACTGATGGAATAATTGACTGAAGGATTCAGGTGATGGGGTTCCACTCAATAAGCAGATATTTCGATAATTAATCGTGCATAAATTCTTGAACCTTAAAGATGGTTTTGGGTACGCTCCTAAACCATGAGCCTCATCAGCAATTAATAAATCCCAATCGCTATAGCGGTATTTTTTTAATTTCTCATAATTCGTCACGACGACATACAACCCTAAATTCAACGCATCTTTTTGAATGCTCGGAATAGCCTTCAATTTCGTTACAAATAAAATTCTTTTGTATCCAAGCCGTTGGGCAGCGGCCAAAGCCGTTAAAGTTTTGCCCGTTCGTACCTCGCCAGCAAGATAAGCACAACCTTCATTCTTTAATAAGGCGGCTATTTTGCTCGCGGCTTGCTCCTGATAGATTCGTAGCGTGACCACTCTTGACAGTGTATTGACTACTGTTATCCTACCCCTAGACGCTACATGTGCAACCCCTGATGGAAAAGACGCGTATCCAAATCTTTCTTGAACCCGACCAGCTCGAATGGTTAGACGAAAACAAAGGGCCAGAACTTTCTCGCGCTGGTTTAATTCGTACTCTCATCCGTAAAGCGATGGAGACAAAACCCGACGCTTATGAATACCAACTAACAATGGGACGCAAAGATTAACAATGGATATAAAAGAAGAACTCACGCGGCTGCCTAAGTCGTGGGGTTATGTTGCTGTCAATGGAAATAAACAGCCATACCAAAAAGACTGGCAAAACAAACCACTCTCACGGCTTGAGCTATTTAAAGAAATAACCGCAGGCAGAGCAAAAGCTATTGGCGTTGTTTCTGGGCCAAAGTCAGGGATTATGTTCCTCGACCATGATGGAAAATCAGCCTCAGAAATTCTTACCGAATGGAATCTTTCAGTCGGTTCTCTCCCTCCCTCTTGGATGGTGACATCTGGCCGCGTTGGCCGTTTTCAACTCATCTATAAAGTCCCTGAAAAATATTGGCCCAAAATAAAAACCCGCAAATTCAAAAGCGGTGTTATCGGTGACGACGGCGCGGTTGAACAAATAGAACTCCGTTGGGAATCGTGCCAATCGGTCGTAGCTGGCAAGCATCCATCAACTGACGGATACCGATGGATGGAAGGGCGGTCGCCTTCTGATCTTGAACTTGCAGAAGTGCCAAAAGCCATCATCGAGAAAATGATGGAACCTAAAAAACAAAAGCCCGCACCCGTTGAAGTATTCAACTCAGATATTGATAAAGCCCGTTCACTTCTTCAATCAATTAATCCTTCACGTTTAGACGATTACGACACTTGGCTAAAAATTGGAATGGGTGCTCATTCCGCAGGTGATTCACTTCTCCCCGATTGGATCGCTCTTTCACAGAAAAACAGCAAATACGAAGAAGGTGAATGCGAAAAAAAATGGGACTCCTTTAAACGGTCAGGCATATCACTCGGCACGCTCCAGAAATTTGCAAAAGAAGATGGCTGGGTTCAACCGCCTCGCGTTTTTCCTAAGTCAATCATTCCTACACCAAAAGAAGAAGCGACACCCATACCCACAAAATTAGAACAGCTCACCTCACAAGAATTAATTTCTTTCCTACGTCATCAAAAAGAAGAAATTCGCTTTAATACCTTCACCCATTCGATCGAAATGGATGGCAAGGTCATCCGCAATATTGAACTCTTTTATCTAACACTCGCAGAACTTGGTTACAAAGTTACCAAAGAAATGGCCATTGACTGCCTGCTCAAAGTTGCTCACGAAAATGAATATGATCCTGTCCGTTTATATCTTGAGCATGTCAGTTCAATTGAACCTACATACATCGATCAATTAGCAACAACCTATCTCAGACCGAAAGACGCAGCGATCGGAAAACCTACGATTTACGACGCGATGCTCAAAGCTACTTTGATTGCCGCCGTGCGCCGCGTTTTCGAGCCAGGTTCAAAACACGATTCAGCTTGCGTTCTTCAAGGGCCACAAGGGGCGAGGAAATCAAGCTTCTGGGCCGCACTCGGCGGACCGTTTTTTTCAGATTCTTTAGGCGATATCGCGGAGAAAGATTCGGTGCTTCAATTATCTCGCTCATGGATCTGCGAAATGGCTGAGTTAGATCATCTCACTAGTCGAAAACATGCAGGCCAAATTAAATCTTTTTTATCAAGATCAACTGACTTAATGCGCGTCCCATATGGTCGTTCTGTTGAAGAATGGCCACGGCGCGGGATCATCGTCGGCTCAACAAATAAATCCGACGGCTTCTTAGTTGATGAAACTGGCAACCGTCGCTTTCATGTCATCCCCGTTCAAAAGGATATGGAAAAACCAATTGACCTTGATTCTCTACAACTTGAACGCGATGCGATATGGTCAGCCGCCGTTCACGCATACCGCAATGGTGAATCCTCTTTCCTTACAACAGAACAAGAAAATCAAATTGCAAATGAAAACATGTCATACCTTGTCGATTCTCCTTGGCAGCCAGTCATAGCTCAATGGCTCAATGACCCGTCGAATAAAATGAAGGACATCACAATTGAACTTTTGCTTACAGAAGCGATCGAAAAATCAACGGAACGACAAACGCGCTCCGATGTCATGGCTGTCTCAAACATTCTCAAATCGCTCAATTATGAGCGCAAAAAGAAAAGAGTGAACGGAACGCCTCGCTGGGTCTGGTTCCCTCCTTGTTCCCTCCTTGTTCCCTAGGTGGGAACGCCTCAAAATCCCGTTGCCCGTTGCTTTCTTATACTATGTTCCCTATGTTCCCTATGTTTTATATATAAATATAAATATAGGGTATTTATGGGGATATATACCGTTTAGGTAAGTTTATAGATTGCATGGAACGGACGGGAACAGGGAACACCTTTATTAATCTCATTTCTGTCTCATGTCTGTCTCATCTAAGAACAAACCCGTAGTGGATCGCCTCATCCTTATCCTTGCTCATGCTAAAAATACTGCAGCCGCTATTGCTGATAATGCAATCGACGATCAAGACCCTATTGATGACGAATCTATAATGATGTTGTCACGCGATTTAAATTCAATAAAACAATATCTTCATACGGCTTATGAACCTAATTTCACTGAATAATTCAACTTTCTCAGTTATTATCTAGTTCATGGCTAGAAAAGCAACTAAAAATGAAGTTCATGATCGTGTAAACGTCATTTATAAACTCTTATTGGATGGGTATTCTCGTAATCAAATAGCTCTTTACGCCGCAGAAACTTGGGGAATTAAAATGAGGCAGGTGGATGATTACCTGACCAAGGCTCGTGAACTTCAAAAATTAGACTCTGCTATCGAAAGACCTCAATGGCTCCTATCCGCATTGGGTCGGTTACAGAATTACGAAATGAAAGCGGCAAAGCGTGGGCAATTTCAAGCGGCAACAAGATCGATTGAATTACAAGCGAAACTCTTACGGTTTGAATTAACTTGACTTCCTTGATTTCAGGGATATGCAATGACGAGCCATTAATGGCGTTCGCGGAATCCGCCGCGTTTAACAAACCGCCAACAGCGCAAGAGGCGATTGCGAAAATATACGAGGGTCTTTTACCGCATCAAAAACAGTTTTGTGATGACACTGAACATAGAAAGCTCGCTTTAGTTTGTGGTTTTGGAGCTGGTAAAACTCACGCTCTAGTTTCTAAAGCCTGCATATTGGCCGCCATGAATGTGGGTCATGTATCTGCAATTTTTGAACCTACTGCGCCCATGCTTCGCGATATTTTGCAGCGCACAATGAACGAGCTTTTAGAACAGTGGGAAATTCCTTATACGTTTAGAGCTTCGCCTTTACCTGAATACACTTTGCATTTTGAAGAGGGCAATCATTCGATTTTGCTTAGAACAATTTTGACTTATCAACGTTTACGCGGTCAAAACTTATGCGCGGTTGGATTTGATGAGGCTGACACAGTTGGGCAATACGACGCTTGCCAAGCCATGAATATGGCACTCGCAAGATTACGTTCAGGAAATGTTCAACAATTTTTCTGTAGCACAACGCCAGAAGGTTATGGCTTTGCATTTAAAACATTTGAGAAGGAGGCAAAAGAAGACACTGCCTTAATCAGGGCGCGAACGGCTGACAATCCTTTTTTACCTGATGGCTTTATTGATAGTTTGATGGAGAACTATCCAAAGCAATTAATTGAGGCGTATTTAGAAGGAAGGTTTACAAACCTGACAACGGGCGCGGTCTACGATCGGTTTTCTAGAGACAAGCACGTTTTCGATGAGCCTTATGATTCTCACAATGAAATCATCAGGGCGGGGATTGATTTCAACATTGGTAATATGAGTTGTGTCATTGGGGTGCGTGACGGGGAAAAATTAGTCATAATCGATGAAATTTCAAAAGCGCATGATACCGATGCGCTTGCTCAAGAAATTAAACGCCGATACCCAGGCCAAAGAGTTCTCATTTACCCCGATTCATCTGGAGGCAATCGCTCAACCAATGCAACAAAAACAGATATATCCATACTCGAAAGTTATGGATTCACAAATCAAAGCCCAAAATCGAACCCCCCAATCCGTGATCGAGTCTCGTCTGTACAGGCTTTGCTTGAAAATTCAAAAGGATCCGTCCGCTTGGCGATATCTTCCCGTTGCCAACGCTTGATCGAATGTTTAGAACTTCAAAGCTGGACGGAAAGCGGCGAACCTGATAAACAGAACGGCTACGATCACATGAATGACGCGCTCGGTTATATGATCTGGCGTGAATTTAATCCGCTTTACATGCGGGCAGGACGTGGCACTGGCGTTAGGATCTATTAAAGTGTTAATTATTTAATGCTGTGAGTTATAGCGGTTACAGTTTCAATACTAGGCAGGCAAGTTCAAAGGTTGCCAGCCCTGAAGATCCATGCGCGGCGTGGATGAATCAGGAAGCACATTGGGGATTGATTGAAGATTTAATTGCGGGTAGTTATGAAATAAGGCGACGGCATAGAAGGTATCTCCCTCAGGAGCCACGGGAGACGGATGAAAGTTATGACAACAGATTAGCTCGTTCAGTTTGTCCGCCGTACTTCTTGAGACTTGAGAGAATGTTGGGCGGGATGCTGACCCGCAAGCCTGTCAGATTGACCGACGTTAATGATGCTGTGCGCGAGCAATTGTTCGACGTCGATCTGCAAGGTAATGATCTTAATATTTGGACTTATAACACTGCTCGTCAAGCTATTCGATATGGCCATGTTGGTGTTTTAGTTGATGCACCTGCATCGGGAACAGAAGGCCGACCATATTGGTGTGCTTATACACCGCGAGATATTTTAGGCTGGAGGTCTGAAGTTGTAGAGGGTAGGCCACAATTAACACAGCTCCGATTATCAGAACGTGTTATTGAACCAGAAGGAATGTATGGCGAAGTTGAAGTTGAACAGATCAGGGTCTTAACTCCTGGCGCGTTTGAAATTCATCGCAAGGGTGAAGATGGCGAGTTCAAATTGTTCGATGAAGGGACAACTGCTTTAAGTGAGATTCCATTTTCTGTTGCGTATGCGAACAGGGTAGGAATTATGGAATCACGGCCACCGATGGAGGATATTGCCGAATTGAATTTAAAGGCGTATCAAATCCAAAGTGATCTGGATAATATGCTCCATATAAGCGGGGTGCCGATGCTGGCATTTTTTGGTTTCCCGCAAACAGGCGAGGACGTTAGCGCGGGTCCAGGTGAAGCGTTAGCTTTCCCTCCTGAAGGCAAGGCTGAATATATCGAGCCAGAGGGTAAAAGTTACGACGCACAATTTAAGCGTTTAGACCAACTCGAAGGTCAGATTAATAATTTGGGTTTAGCTGCGGTATTGGGAATGAAGATGGGAGCCGAAACGGCTGAATCTAAGCGGATCGATCGAAGTCAAGGCGATAGCACTATGCAAGTGATCGCTCAACAGATGCAAGATATGATCGATAACTGTTTAGTTTTCCATGCTCAATATTTAGGCATTAATGAGTTTGGTAGTAGTTTCGTTAATCGTGATTTCTTAGCTTCTCGGTTAGATTCGCAAGAGATTGGTAGTTTGCTGCAACTTTACACAGCAGGAACGATCACTCAAGAAACTTTATTAAAGCAGCTCGAAGAAGGCGAAGTCTTAGGTGATGAGTTTCAGGTGGAAGAAGAATTGGAGGCGACACAATTGGCAGGTTTGGAGATTCAAACGGAACCTCCCGAACCTGAAGAGGATCTTGATGAAATTGTGGAAGAAGTGGAAGAGGACGAGTAAGTGAATGGAGGATTTACCAGAAGGTCTATTTAGAAACGCGATAGACCTAAACCGTTTCAGTAATGGAACCTCTAAAAAGCTAATTAATTCTTATAACCGCATCATTTTGAAAGCGGTTGCAGAATTGAAGAGAATCGAGGCAATGCCAAGTGCAAAACGTCCAAAGGTTCGAGCTGCAAGATTGCGGGCGTTATTGGCACAAACAAAATCAAGTCTCAATACTTGGTCAGTTAAGAGCGTCAATGAATTAGCGAAGGATTTAGAAGGAATTGCACAGATTCAATCGGATTTTGCAACGCAACAAATATCAAAAGCTTTGTCACCTAGCGCGAAGCAACTTTTATCTGTTAATTCGGTAGAGGTCACGCCAAGTTTTGCAAAGGCGGTTGTCAATGCTGACCCGTTGGATATAAGCACAAACGTTTTAAGTCAAAGTCTGGATGATGCGGTCAGAGGTGCAACGGGCAATTTCAAACTAACGGCAACTCAAGGCTCTCAAATCAGGATGCCAGGAGGGGAGAGCATCACCAAATTATTTAGAGGGTTAGCGGAAAAGAATGCAGAATTATTTGCAACGAATGTGCAAGATGGTCTTTTAACAGGTGAAACAACACAACAAATAGCAAGGCGATTAGTTGGCAATTTGGATTTCGGTCAAAAAGCGATGAGCGCAAGACAACTCGCAATGGCGGGAGGGGAATCGACGAAGATGGCAAATCATCAGATTATGGCAATCACTCGGACAAGCATTAATCAAGTTGCGAACAAGGCAAGTCAAGAAGTTTATAAATCGAATTCTGATCTAACTTCTAAATATAGGTACGTTGCAACGCTTGATTCAAGAACTTCTCCTATTTGTAGAGAGCTAGATGGGAAAGAATTTATTTATGGGAAGGGTCCAGAACCAGCGCAGCATTTTAATTGCAGATCAACGACGGTTGCTGTTATTGATTACGACAAGATTCAAGAGAAACATCCGAACGTAAAACCACCAAGCAAACCATTAGGGAAACGGGCAGCGGCGGGCGGATCAGTACCGAGCAATACGACTTATGGGAAATGGCTTCAAAAACAACCCGCAAGCGTCAAAGCAAAAACACTAGGAAAAGAAAAAGCTAAATATTTCGACAGGCTTTCAAAAAAATATGGCCCAGATGAAGCGATGAAAAAGTTCGTCAGGGATGACGGTTCTGAAGTCTCATTAAAAACTTTTAAGGCACGTTATGGGAAGCCAGAAAACATAAAGAAAACAACCAAGAAAAGCACAAAAACCACCCCTGCTCCTGTTCAAAATAAATACATCAAAAAATTCAAGAAACAATCCGATGATATTTTTGAGGAAGAGTATGAATTTAATAAGGGAAGGCTTGAAGTTAATAAGATTGCGGCCGCTCAAAAAATCAGAACAAGCAAAAGTACAAACGTTATCAACAAAGCAAAAATGCAATTAAAAGAATCAGAGGAGGGTTTGAAGTATTTAGAGAAGCGACATATATCAATCAAAGAAAAATGGAGGAAAGACAACCTTCCCTCGACCCCTAAGACAAAGGCATTAAAGAAATTAGAAACAAAACAGATGGGCGCAAGCCTTACAAAATACGAGAAGGAACTTTCTATAAGAGAAAAAGCTTTAAATCCAAAAGATCCTCTGTATGAGAAGAAATTAGAGGTAATTAGAGATCAACAGTTTGATATTGAAAAAATGAGGAAGCGGTTAAAAGCTGGGTTGCCTGTCAATGATTTTGATAACCCCACTCCGCTTGGTTATATTTACGATCGACAAGGTTTCAATGCAAAGCCAACAAGAGTTAAGACTTTTGAAGAGTTGAATAAATCAAAAGAACTTTTAAAGGGAGGTAATGGGGAAAATCTAATCCTTTATAGAGGTGTGACAGAGAAAGAGTTTGCATTGCAGTTTAAAGGGATAGGAAAAGACGGAGGGCAGCATTTTCCAGGTTCGGGGATTTATGGAAGCGGGACTTATGCGGCAAGTCGGAACTTCCACTCAACAGGTAAAGCCGCTATTGCTCAGACAAAAAGAGCGAGGGGAACAGCAGAAGCTTATGCAAACAATTTGCCTTGGGTTAAAGGAAAACCAAAAAAACTTTCTCTTGTACAAAAAAAGGAAAGAGTCACCGCCTTCGGATTTAAAAAAGACGCAAGGGTGGTCACATGGAAACAGAAAGACATGGATATTTGGGAGGGTGCTAGCAGAGAATGGACAGAATGGGAAGAAATGATCCACGAACGAGCTGGAAAATTGACAGGATTAACTTTTGACACAACAGGAGAAGCAGCGGCGGCTTTAGGCATAGATGCTTATCAAGTGCCGAATGCTGGCGGGATTGAGGGGTTAGACGAGGATTATTGGGTTATACTGAACAGAGGAGCCTTGGTTGTTTCTGATGAGGCGGGCTATTAAATGAACATAAACGAACCTAGAATTAGTCGTGAATTGGCTCTGTTAATGAAGACTAAAAGGATGACTCCTGTTCAGCGGACGCAATTCATTAGGGCTGCCATAAAATCGAAGGGAATGGAGGAGTTCAAGAAAGATTTTGGGAGTGGAAGTATTTATAATGAACCTATCCCGTCACTTTTCGAGGCTTAGGGTTATGTACAAAAAGGGCAAAAAGAAGAAAAAGGGTAAAAAGAAGTAATATGAGGACACAACCCGTTTTGATTTATGGCTGAAACATTTTTTCAAAAGCTTGCTAAGAAAAAAGGCAAGACTCCAGAGTGTGATATTGCGCCACCTAAAGTTGTAAAGGTTCCAAAGAAAAAGCCAAAATCTAAAAAATCTGTAGAATAGTCATTAACCTTTTAACCCTGCGGGTTATTTATGTCAGAAGAACAAGTTCAAGAGGCTGCGCCTGTTGAAGCTCAAAGCGACGAAACAGACGCACTTAAAACTAGCGTTTCAAACCTAGAAAAAAAGAACAGCGAGTTAATCGCTGAATTGCGGGCCGCAAGAAATAGCAAGCCTAAAGCTCCTAGTGATTATGAGGAGCTGGTTGAGTTCAAACGAAAAGCGGAACAATCAAAGCTTGAATCCGAGGGGAAATATAACGAAGCCTTGCAATCGCGAGAGCAACAGTTTAGAGAAGCCGTCAAAGAAAAAGATGAAAAGATTAAAGGGCTAGAGGCGCAGTTAAAAGAATTGCAATTAATTACACCTGCTGTCTCTGCTTTATCTGAATATGTAAGGGATACAGATTATGCGTTGAATAAATTGGGCAAGGATAAAATCAAGATGGATGCAACGGGTAAAGTTGTCGTTTTATCAGAAGATGGATTTACAGAAACACCATTAAAAGAAGCGGCGACTTCAATGTTGCCAGATTGGATTTTAAAAAAGGAAGCACTTCAAGGCGGTGGCGCACCGATTGGTAAAAGTTCAGGCAAAGGTATTCCACCAGGATCTAAAAATCCATTTTTGCCAGAAACTTATAATTTGACAGAGCAAGGAAGACTATATAAAACAAATCCTGATTTATATGAAAAGTACAAAACGGCCGCGAGTGGTTAAGATATCATCAATGAGTTGCAGAAGGCTGCGCCGATGTGACTAGGGCTGCGCCCAAACTGTAAAAACTTTTTCTTGGAGACTTAATTCGTGGCGACATTACGCTCCGATGTTGTCATCCCAGAGGTCTTTACGCCCTATGTAATAGAGGCCAGTACACAACTAGACGCGTTTTTGCAGTCTGGTGTTGTTCAGCCTATGGCGGAATTGAATGCTTCTGAAGATGGCGGCGATTTTATAAAAGTCCCATTTTGGTCTGCGAACCTTAGTGGCGATTTTGAAGTTCTATCTGATAGTTCTTCTTTAACTCCTGGCAAGATCACAACTGGTCAGCAGATAGGAGTTGTCTTGCACAGAGGACGTGCATGGGAAAGCAGAGATTTAGCAGCTCTTGCTGCTGGTGCTGACCCAATGGCTGCAATCGGTCAAAAAGTGGCGGCTTACGTTGCAAACCAAAGACAGAAGGATCTTCTTTCTGCTTTATCTGGGTGCTTCGGAAGTATTAACGCTAACGATTCAAACAGTGCTTTCTTCCCTCTTTGCGTTGATTCAGAGAGTGGCGATTCACCAACAGCTCTAAGTCCAAGGCATATTGCAAAAGCAAGAGCCATTCTTGGAGATGCTGGCGAGAAGCTTTCTGTAATTTGTATGCACTCCAAGGTTTACTACGACCTTGTTGAGAGAAAGGCTATCGATCGCATTTACGACAACACTGGTACTGCTGACGGATCTGCAACAGCAGGTTCAACCGCGGGTGCTTTTGGTGGCGTAGGTGTTCCGACATTCATGGGTCTTCGCGTCATCGTTTCTGACGATGTTGCAACAACAGGTTCAGGTTCAAGCACTGAGTATTCAACTTATGTGTTTACACCTGGCGCAGTTGGGACAGGCGAACAGGCAGCAATGAAGACTGAGACTGACAGGGACATCCTTGCTAAGTCCAGTGCTTTAGCTATTGACTTGCATTATTGCTATCACCCTGTTGGTGTTAAGTGGGCAACTACTGATACAAACCCAACAAGGGCTGAACTAGAAACCGTAGCCAAGTGGTCGAAGGTCTACGAAACAAAGAACTGCGGCATCGTGAGAATCACGAATGTTAGCAATCAGGATTGAGGTACTAACTAATGGCATCAATCTTTGAAGCAACAGCGGGCAAACTAATCGGCCCGACTACTGGAGGCACAGTTACTCAAGCAACTTCTAAAGCCACTGGGGTAACGCTTAATGCAGCTTCTGGTCAGATCACATGTGATGACGCAACCCTCAATGCAGGTGTTGAAGTTTCTTTCACAGTGACCAACAGCGAAATTGCAGCAACAGATGTAATCGTGGTTAACCACGCATCTGGCGGAACTGCTGGGTCTTATTTGGCTCAAGCAACCGCAGTTGCAGCGGGTTCATTTGCGATCACTATCACAAATACATCTGCTGGAAACTTAGGCGAAGCAATTGTCCTGAACTTCGTTGCACTAAAGGGTGCATCTAGCTAATGGGCATGGCCGCATTTAGGCGGATGAGGGAACAAAATGAGGCCGCTGCCAAAGCGGCGGCTTCTGTTCCACCATCAAAGCCAAAAAGAAAACGTAAACCAAAAGCCAAAGTATTAACAAATGGCGATCACGATAGTCGCGACGGCGGGATCAGCGACGGCGAATAGTTACATCACATTGTCGGATGCAGAAGACCTTATTGATGGTCTTGTTAAAGATGATGATGTTGTTGCTTGGGCCTCTGCCTCTACTGATGATAAAAACCGCGCTTTATACACAGCGACGCAGCGGATTGATCGCGAAAGATTTTTAGGCGCAAGGGCTGATGATACTCAAGCATTGCAATGGCCTCGAACTGGCGTAAGAAAACCAGACACTTATATCAACACGTATGCGACGGGGTTTCCTTTTCGTATCACAACCGATTACTACACAGACACAGAAATCCCAGATCAAGTAAAAAAAGCTGAGATCGTTTTAGCGTGTTTTTTAAATAACAACAAAGCAGCTTTAAATCTTACAGGGCTTGAGGCATATAGTCGCGTTGGAGTTGCAGGTGTTGCTGTTCAACCGTATAGATATGGCCCAGTTTGGGCTGACAATGTTCCCCCAATGTTTGAAAGATATTTCACTGGCCTTAGAATAGGAGGACCAGGTAACGTTTCCATCAAACGGAGTTAATTTTTTCTTCATGTCTTATCCCGCTGCAATCATCATCACTGATACATCTGCCCATACTGGCAGATTTGGCAAGGTTCATTGTTTAGCCGCTGCTGAAGCAACTTTTGTTGCAGAGAACCTTACAGAAAACGGATCTGCCACAATTAATGGAATCACGATGGGCGTTGGTTCTGAAGTTGAGGGAGTTATCACAAGTATTACTTTGGCAAGCGGCCAAGTTATCGCTTATAGGCTCTAATGGGATTTCAAAAAGCGATTCAAAAAGCAATCACAAAAGTTCAGCAAGTCCCTGGCGTTGGTGAAGATGTAACAGTGCGAAGCGTTTCTACTGGAACTTATAACGCAACAACAGGAGCGATTACAGAAACAACTTCTGACACAACTGTTAAGGGTGTCTTCTCGGATGTCAATCAAAGGGAGGTTAACGATTTAGTGCAAGCCGATGATCGTAAATGCAATATTCCAGCCGAAAGTGTTTCAAGTGTTCCTACAACTGCGGATCGTATTGTTGCGGGCGGAATTAATTATCAAATTATTAGGGTTCATACAGTCAGTCAAGCGGGGACGGATTTGCTTTATGAATTATTTTTAAGAGCATGAGAGACGTACCTTTTGACAAGATGCCCGAATATTGGAGCGAGAAAGGTGATGAATTTATGCGCTTATTAATTCTTGAGGCGGATCAAGCTATTAAGGAAAATACCCCTGTTGACACGGGACGGATGCGGGCAAGTTGGCAGGTTGCACAAGGTGGGGCAGTCTCAGGCGAAGCACCAAAGGGGAAGCACGGCGGGAGTATAAGCAAGCCTAAGAAAAAAAATTATCAGAAAGAAAAGTTCGGCGAAACTTATAGCATCCATAATAATTTGCCTTATGCGGAAGCAAATGCAGGGCGTGGGCCATATCCACCATCATGGGGCGGGCAGTTTAGAAGCAAAAATAATCAAGTATCAGAAGGTTGGTTTGATTTAATTGCAAAAAACCTTGAAGATAGAGGCAAAGAATTATGGGGGCAAATGGCTGATTAATTATGGCTGCAATTGATCTCAACACAGTAAGAGCAACAATCGAAGGACGATTAGCAACTGAGCTTGCTAGTAGTCCTGCCATTCCTGTTGTGTTTCACAATATGCCTTACACGCCTACACCCGCTTCAAGTTGGGTGCAATGTTTAATGAATTTCGCCGAAAGCACTTATTTAACAATGGGCGATTCATCAACTTCAGAGAATAAAGTGAATGGAATTGTTTTAATTAATATTTTTTCTGCAGCAGGAGTTGGCCCAGGAGCTAACTTAACTATCGGCAAAAGGGTCCGAGACTTATACAATAGAATCATTGTATCGGGCGTTCACTTTGATGCACCGATAGGCCCAGAAGTGTTGGCTGCGCCATCGCCAGAAGGGTATTTCCAAACACAGGTCAGAATGACCTTTGAAACCTTCGAGGATCTTTAATTATGGCGTTTTATCGGGGCCAACAAGGCTCAGTAAAATTTGACGACGGAGGCAGTTCAGCGGCTGCTATTACGTCAACACGGTCATGGTCTATGACTGTTGAAAAGGCAGTTTTAGAATCAACCGCATTAGGTGCAACTTATGCTGCAAATGTTGGTGGCCTTATTAGTGGTTCTGGTTCTGTCGAACTTCTTTATACAGCTAGCTCATCTGATGAAACAAACGTTTTCATCGAAGCGGCGAACACTTCCGCTGATGCTGGGGCGGCATTGTTTGAGCTTTATTTAGACACAACAGGGACTAAAAAGATCTCTTTTGATGGCGTTATTACTTCGGCTGATTATTCGGCTACAGTTGGTGAATTAGAGGTTATCACCTGCAACTTCGTCACTAACGGAACCATTACTCTGGACATTTAATCATGGCTTTTTATAGAGGACAGCAAGGCACAATCAAATTTGATAAGGACGCCGCTGGCGGTGCTTTATCTGAAATTGCTGCTATCCGTTCATGGAGTGCTTCTTTAGAAAAAGAGTCGCTTGACTGCGGCGCACATGGCGATACTTCTAACAAGTATGTTGGCGGGCGAGTCGGTGGTTCAGGATCTATCGAAGCGTTATATGACGCGCCTGGATCTGGCGATAAACTTGACTTGTTAAAAGAAGTTGTCACAGCAAATGATCCCGCGGATGCAAACGTCGAGTTATATCTTGACGAATCAGGCGGCAAGAAAATAACAGGCGCGATTCTTGTGACGGGTGCTGATTATGCAGCTACTGTTGGAGAGCTAGAAGTCGTCACTGTAAACTTTACGTTTAATGGTGACATAACCCTCGCTATCTAATGACAACCCAACCAACCCCACCCGCCTCCAAAAAAGAGCGCACTGTTGATCGTATCTGCGGTGCATTTGATTTAAATCAACGCCGCAAGTTTGAACTAACAGATTCAGAAGGGGATTTGTTAGTTGAATTATTTTTTAAACCTATAACACGTTCTGACCGTTTAAGAGTTCAGTCCATTGCTCAGAGTGATGACGCTTTAAAGCAATCGACGGTTATGCTGTGTCAGCTTGCAGAGCTTGAGGATGGATCGAAGGCTTTTGCTTTAGCTGATGTTGCAAAGTTACAGCGTGAATTACCTGAGAAAGTTTTAAACGAGGTCGAGTTGTTCTTATTTAATGTAAATGAGGACGGTGAAAGTTTGGACGAGGTAAAAAACGACTAAAGGGGGATAACTGGCTTTATTTTGAGTTCTTCCTAGCAACAGAATTAGGGATGACAGTGAGTAGGCTCCGCACTGAATTATCAGAGGAGGAGTTTCTGCATTTCGCCGCTTATTATGACTTAAAGAATGAAAGAGAACGGCAAGAAATGGAAAAGGCGAAGCGTTCTAGGTAGAATAAAAATTATGTAACGCAATACAACGTGGCAAGAGTCCCATTAGAGCTGGTATTAGTTAATAAGGTCAGCGCACCTTTGAAGAAGGCGAATGCGGATGCTAATAAATTTGCAAATACGATCAAGGGAACGAATGGGAAGTTAAGAAGCGCGGCGATGGGGTCGAAGAAAATGGCAGCGGGCTTTTTAGGGATAGGAGCTAGCGCGGGAGCTGCTGGTAAAGCTGTTCAGTTGTTTGGTCAGAAGTTAAACGTTGCTTTACTTGGGATTCCTGCCCTTCTTGGTGGTTTTGCGGCGGCATTCCAAACAATTGCTAAACAAGATTTTGCAGAAGCAAAATTTGAATCATTGGGAGGCAATAGTGAAAAATTAACTAATAATTTGAAAGTCCTTTCTGCTGAATTAGCAGGGCAAGCAAGTGTAACTGAATTAACGGCTGCGGCTTATGATGTTGCTTCTGCGGGCTTTACTGACGCGGCTGACGCGGCGATGATTTTAAAGGCGGCGAGCTTAGGTGCAACAGGTGGTTTTACTGATATCAATACAGCAGGCGGCGCAGCGGTTAAGGTCTTAAACGCCTACGGGAAGACTGCTGATGATGCTGGCTTTTTAATGGATCAATTCGCGCAGACTCAGGCGGACGGTATTATCACGATCGGGGCTTATTCTCAGAATATAGGTAAGGTCGCATCAACAGCGGCGGGGTTAAAAGTTCCATTATCTGAAGTCAATGCGATCATTGCTCAATCAACAGCGGCGGGCGTTCAAACTGAAACTGCTTTCACGGGATTAAATGCGGCGTTAGCGAAAATATCTAGCGGGCAAGCAGGCAAGGCGTTGGGGATAGAAATGAACGAAGCCACTTTAGCGGCGGATGGTTTAGGTGGAACGTTAGAAAAATTAAAAGGATTCTCGACGGGTGAATTACAGCAAGCCTTTGGTATTGAAGCTTTTAAAGGTATTCAAACAGCGATTAATGACACAGAAAAATTCAATAAGCTTTTAGAAAATCAGAAAAATGCACAAGGCGCAGCAGCAAAAGCCGCCTTTACGGCCAGCGATACAATCAACAACCAGTTAAAAAGACTTGGGGCCGCTTTTACTAATATATTTGCGGATCAGTCAGCATTAGGGGAGATTTTGAAGTTTACAATTTCAGCCGTTGCAGTAACAGTTGAAGCACTCGCGGCGGCGTTAAAAGTCGTTCAAGTTATAGGCAAAGGTGTTATCGGAATATTCCAAGGGTTAGCAAAGGGGCTTGGATTAACAGAGAGCAAAATGGGCCCAGTTCAGGCATTAACAGAAGCATGGACCGCACAGCTCGTAAAAGTTGAGATATTTTGCCAAAGAATTATTGCAGTCAGTCAAGTATTAGGAGAGATAGTTGGAAAAGTGTTTAGAAAAATAGGCGGATGGGTCGTAGGAGCTTGGAGTCAAGGCTCTCAAAAATTCACGGAATTTAAGAGTCATATTGAGGGCAACATGGAGAGAATGAAGGAGATTGGAAAAGGGGTAGCAAAAGCGTTAACAGCTCCTGCAAGATTAGCCTTTAAAGGGCTTCAATTTATTTTTGATCAATGGTGGAAGAAGATCCAGTGGATTGTTGATCAAGTAATGAAAATACCAGGAATGAAATGGGCAATTGAGAAGATGACAGGCGCGGCGGCAGATATATCAGAGGCATGGAAATTAGGGGCAAAAGGAGCAGAAGAGGGAGGAGGTAATAAAGGAGAGAAGCAAGAGCAAGAGGAGATCAATAAGGCATTAACTAAACAAAAAGATCTTGTAGCAGAACTCGACAAGCTATGGAAGGATATTGGCAAGACCATCGGGGAGGGTATTCATAGCGCAATAAAAGGAGTCATTCAAGGAACGCAAACTCTTGGGCAGGCGGCGATGAATGTTTTAAATAGCATCGCAAATAAGTTATTAGATGCTGGAATCAGCATGGCCTTAAGTGCCGTGTTCCCAAACACAGGGGCTAATAGCATTGGCGCCTTCCTTGGTTTTGCTAATGGAGGCAAGCCACCTGTCGGGAAGCCTTCAATCGTAGGAGAAAAAGGGCCAGAATTATTCGTTCCAGGAACTTCAGGGACAATTATCCCTAACAACAAAATGGGAGGAAGTACAAATAATATTGTGGTAAACGTAGACGCGTCTGGTAGTGCTGTGGAAGCTGACAGTGCTCAATCTAATGAACTTGGTAAAATGCTAGCAGCGGCAATTCAAGCCGAACTTGTGAAGCAACAACGTCCAGGTGGTTTATTAGCAGCTTAATTTATGGCAACCTTCCCCTCAATCACAGCCCGTTATGGGATCTCTAAAACGAGTTCTCCAAATACTCTAGTTGTTCGATTCGGAGATGGATACCAGCAACGACTGACCTACGGTCTGAATCAAAATCTAAAAATCTGGAACCCTGAATTTCAAAATATCTCGGAAACAGATGCCGACACAATCGAAACATTTTTAGATGCGCGAGCTGCTGATAATGCTTCCTTTGATTGGACCCCACCAGGAGAGAGTTCAGCTTCAAAGTTTATTTGTCTGTCTTGGTCCAAGACAATTCCTTACAACAATAGAGCGACAATTAGTGCTTCATTTCAGGAGGTAGCAGAACCCTAATGGCTTTTACAGCGTGGTCAGAGGATACCGAGTATAATCTTGGTGATATCCGCCGAGCAGTAGCAGCACAAGAATCTGGTCTTGTTTTTAAAGTAACCGCTGTTTCTGGGTCAGCTCCTTATACAAGTGGAAGTAGTGAACCTAAATGGGGAACAGATATAGGTTCAACGGTTGTAGATAATGAATTAACTTGGACTGCAATTAGTAGTGTTTATGAAGAACTGAATGTTTTAAACCCAAATGCAATTATTGAGTTATTTGAGTTACATTTAGACGCGACATTACATGGATCGACTGATATCTATAGATGGCATAATGGTTGTAACGATGCGGTAACGGGTAACTTGATTTGGAACTCAAATACTTATACAAGACAACCGATAGAAGCTGATGGATTTGAATATCAGAATGGCGGAGCTTTGCCACGTCCGACCTTAACGATTTCAAATTTAAATGGCATAATAACAACATTATTATTGTTAGTGAATGGAACAACTGCAGGTAATGATCTAGGAGGGGCAACTGTTAAAAGAATTAGAACACTTAAAAAGTTTTTAGATGGGCAGGCAACAGCCGATCCGTTCGCATCTTTCCCTGAAGAGGTCTGGTATATAGACAGAAAGGCACATGAAGATCGGGCTATGGTTTCTTTTGAATTAGCATCAAAATTTGATCTTGCAGGCGTAAAGATTCCCAGAAGGCAATTAATAGCAAACGTCTGTCAGTGGGAATATAGGTCCAGTGAATGTAGTTATTCAGGGTCTAATTATTGGGATGCACAGGATGAAGAAGTCCCAACACTTGCTCAAGACCGCTGCGGGAAAAGACTCTCAAGTTGTAAGAAGAGATTTGGCGACAATGGAGAGTTACCTTTCGGTTCATTCCCTAGTGTAGGTTTAACAAGATGAATCTAAAAAATGAGATTAAAAATGCCGCTTTAGCTCATGCTAAAGACGAATTTCCTAAAGAAAGTGTCGGTTTAGTTAGTATTATAAAAGGTCGTCAACGATATTTTCCTTGCACTAATCTCGCAGAAACACCAGACGAGCATTTTGTTTTAGGACCAGAAGAATACGCAGAAATAGAAGATAAAGGGGAGATCGTAGCAGTTATCCACTCGCATCCAAAGACAAATCATGAGCCAAGTCCTGCGGATCGAGTTGCTTGTGAAAAATCTGGATTACCTTGGCATGTTGTTAATCCGAATACTGAAAAATGGGGATATTGTGAGCCTTCGGGATTTGAACTTCCTTATGTTGGCAGAGAATTTGTTCATGGGATTGTCGATTGTTATTCCTTATGCAGAGATTTTTATAAAAAAGAATTTGACTTAAATTTAAGAGATTACAACCGCAGGGACGAATGGTGGAACAAGGGTGAAAATATGTATTTAGATAATTTTAAAAATGAAGGATTTAATGAAATAGAAATAGATGACTTGCAATTCGGTGACGCCTTTTTAATGCAACTTGAATCACCAGTACCCAATCATGCAGGAATTTATATAGGGGAAAATTTAGTTTTACATCATGTGCAAGGTCGTCTATCAAGTCGTGATGTTTATAAGCTGGGGGGCTATTATCACAGAGCGACCGCTAAGGTTTTAAGACATGAAAGTCGTTAAGGTTTACGGAGCTTTAAAAAAAAGGCTAGGAGGAATTGGTCGCTTTGAATTTGAAGCACAAAACCCAGCCCAAGCGATTAAGGCTCTATGTTCAAATTTTCCTGATCTAGAGAAGTGGTTAATTGATAGTGAAAAAGACGGAGTTGCTTATAAAGTCACAGTTGGGAAAGAAGAAATTGGAGACTCAAATTTTAGTGTTTTAGGAATGCCTTGGAGTGAGAAAGATGTTTTTAAAATTGTTCCTGTAATGACAGGTTCAGGTAATGGAGGATTAGGATCGATTCTTCTTGGAGCGGCATTAATAACGGCGGCAGTCGTCTTTGCACCTGCGGCAGCAGCAGGGGCAGGCTTTATGGGATTAGGAGCAGCAGCCACGGGAGGTGTGGCAATAGGTGTTGCTACGCAGATTGCGGGAACGATTGGTATTAGCTTAGTCTTAGGTGGAATATCGCAGATGATCTCACCAACTCCGCAAAACAGCCTTGGTTCAGGGAAAGAAGCCACTAAATTACAAAATTACAACTTCTCAGGGATTGTCAATACAAGTCAACAAGGTCTCCCAGTTCCTATAGCTTACGGGCGAGTTTTCTGCGGAAGTGCTGTAATTAGTTCAGGCTTAGATGTAGATCAAAAATGAGACAAATCCAAGGATCAGGCGGCGGTTGTTTTGCAGGGAATACCCTTGTAAAGACTGGCGACACAGAAAAAAGAATTGATGAAATAAAAGAAGGTGATTATGTTTGGAGTTTTGATGACCAAGGGCGAATCCATGAAAGCAAGGTTTTAAAAGTCCATAAACACGAAGACGAGAAAATAGTGGAATATAAATTATGGGGAGGCATAAAGCTTTGCGCGACCCCTAACCATTGGGTCTTAAATCAATACAATGCTTTTGTTGAAATTGGTAGTCTTGGTTTTGATGATTGCTTAGTTAATACAGATGATCATTTATTGCCAATAGTCGGAAAGAAAGAATTAGAAAATGGGACGGTTTACAACTTAACGGTTGAAGATCATCATACTTTTTTTGCTGGTGGTATTCGTGTCCATAATGCGGGATTAGGAATCGCAGGATCAGGAGGAGGAGGAGGAAAAGGCGGAGGCGGAAGTCATACGCCAACGGAAGCAGATGATACTCTTCAATCAAAGCAATTCGCTTCAGTGTTGGATTTGCTCTGTGAAGGCCCGATTGAAGGTTTGGATGATGGGAATAAAAGTATTTATCTCAATGGAACACCAGTTACAAGTGCTAGCGGGAACGACAATTTTAAAGGATATGAGGTAATCACAAAAACAGGAACACAAGATCAGGCTTATATCTCTGATATGGTCGGCGCTCAAAGTGAGAAGGTGGTTGGTGTCGCTGTCACAAAAGATGTTTCGGTTACTCGAACAATTACAGACACGGATGTTGATCGAGTCAGAGTAACGATGAAAATACCGTCACTTCAAATCATAAAAAATAACGGAGACATAACAGGACACAAAGTCGAGTATGAAATCAAGGTTCAATACAATGGCGGTGGGTTTAACTCTGTCAAAAACGTAACAGTTAAAGGTAAGACAACAAACGCTTATCAAAGAGATCATATATTCAAACTAGATGGCGCTTTCCCTGTTGATATAAGGGTTAGAAGAGAAAGTCCTGACGATTCAAGTGCCAGAAAACAGAGTGCAACTATCTGGACAAGTTATACAGAAATAATTGACGAGAAATTGCGTTATCCAAATTCAGCTCTTTGTTATCTCAGGTTTGACGCAAAGAATTTCAATTCTATTCCATCTAGAAAATACTTAATAAGAGGAACAAAAGTTGCAATCCCGCATAACGCAACAGTTGACACAAGCACTCATTTAGGACGCATCACTTACGCAGGAGTTTTTAACGGAACACTTGGGGCTGCTACTTGGACAAATGATCCAGCATGGTGCTTGTGGGATTTGCTCACTAATACTCGTTATGGGGCATCGATTCCCGCAAGCTCTCTTGATGTATATGACTTCTATACAATTAGCCAATATTGCAATGAGCTTGTAGATAATGGGAAAGGAGGTCAAGAGCCTAGGTTCTCACTGAATATTCTAATAAATTCAAGAGATGAGATTTACAATGTTATTCAGGAATTAACTTCAATATTTAGAGGAATTAGTTATTACTCAGCAGGTTCACTTGTTTTACTACAAGACAAACCTCAAGACAGTCAATACTTGATCGGACCAAGTAATGTAATAGATGGCAATTTTCTTTATAGCGGTACATCACAAAAGGCAAGGCATACAACCGCTGCAGTCGCATATCAAAGTTATGACAATTTAGGGGAAGTTGAGGTCGAGTATGTAGAAGATGCTGATGCAATATCGAAATATGGAGTGATTAACAAAGAGATCCGATCGGTAGGATGTTATTCACAAGGACAAGCTCATCGAATCGGTAAATGGCTTTTATTAAGTGAACAGAATTTAACTCAAACCGTTAGCTTTTCGATTTCACTTGAAAGCGGAATAATCTTAAGACCAGGGATGGTGATAGATGTAGCTGATCCCATGAGGGCGGGCACTCGAAGGTCTGGAAGATGTTCTTCAGGTTCAACAACTAGTCAAGTTATCCTTGATAGTTCTACTGATTTAGCTGTTGACCTTGGTAACAGTCCGACTATTTCTGTCTTGCTTTCTAATGGATTAGTTGAGACAAAAACAATTACAGAAATATCTGGAACAACAGTTTCAATTGACGGAACATTTTCTGCTGCGCCTGCATCTCAAACTGTTTGGATGATCCAAACGACGGACGTTCAATCACAGCAATATCGAGTAATGAGTCTTATCGAGAATGGAGACGGAACTTATTCCTGTACGGCTCTCGAATACAACAGCAGTATTTACGGATCTATAGAGTCAGGAATTGACTTAACGCAAAGAGATATCACTGAATTATCAACAGAACCAGACCCTGTTAGTTCTTTAAACTTTACCGAATTTTTATATGAAGATGGTCAAAGTGTATTCTCTGCTATCGATGTCTCTTGGATTAGTCCAGAACAAAGGGTCTCAGAATTTAGGCTTCAATACAAAATAGATGATGATAACTGGACTGAAGTCGTCACGACCTCGCCTTCTTATACGATAAGACAAACTAGGCCAGGAGAACTTTCGGTTCAGGTTCAGGCTTTTAACTATTTAGGGAAAGGGAGCACCTTTACAACAGGAACAACAACTTTATATGGAAAGACAGCACAACCTGCCAACGTTCAGAATTTAACTTTTGAAGCTATTAGTGCTAACTCAGGAAGATTACGCTGGGATCCTGCAACTGATTTAGATGTCAAAGTTGGCGGAAAAGTAGAGATTAGACATAGTTCAAAAACAGATGGCTCTGGAACTTGGGCCAATAGTGTCACTTTGATTCCTGCTAAATCGGGTGTTCAAACAGAGGCAATTATTCCACTTGTAGAAGGTGAGGTACTTGCTCGATTCGTTGACGATTCGGGCATTGTTTCTGCTTCTTCTGCAAGTGTGCTTATTAACTTGCCAGACACATTAAATCAATTATCAGTTATTACAGATAGACAAGACACTGACAGCCCACCATTCCAAGGGACTTTTTCAAACTGTCATTACAGCGATGGTGAAGATGCAATTGTTTTAGATGGAGAAACAATTGACGCTCAATCTGATTGGGATGCGATTATCAACTTCGATGTTATAGGAGATGTAGCAGCTTCGGGCACTTACACTTTTGACGACAAACTTGATTTAGGTGCTGTTTATTCTCTTGATTTAAAACGTCACTTATCAACCATTGGATATCTTCCTGCTGACCTTCTCGATTCTAGATCAGCAGAAGTTGATACTTACGCCGATTGGGATGGAGAAGTCCAACATGTAGACGCGAAAATGTATATCAGAAAAACAGATAATGATCCTGCTTCTGGCGGTGCAAGCTGGTCAAGTTGGCAAGAGTTCGTTAATGGAACATTTAAAGCAAGAGGATTTGAGTTCAAAACAACGATGACAAGTTCAGACGCAGACGAATCAATTAAAATTACTGAGCTTGGTTATTCAGCAACACTTCAAAGAAGAGTCGAGCAAAGTGATGGTGTTATTGCTTCAGGTGCAGGGTCTAAAACAATCACATTCTCGAAGCCGTTTTTTGTAGGAACCGCAGGTTTAGGTGGGGCAAATAGCAAGCTTCCAAGCATCGGGATTCAAGTTAATAATCTTGCGACAGGTGATTATATTGACGGGCCAACTGTTACAGCAAACAATTTTAGTTTCACCATAAGGAACAGCAGTGCGGCGGCTATTAATAAAAATTTCACATGGCAGGCCGTTGGATATGGGCTTGGAGCCTAAAAGCGTCTATTATTGAACCAGCTTAAGGAAAGATTTTGGCTGAACACGATTATGTGATCGCTAACGGCACAGGTGCAGCCGTAAGAGCAGATATAAATAATGCACTTGCCGCTGTTGTTTCTAATAACAGTAAATCCAGTGATCCATCAACTACGTTTGCATATCAATGGTATGTAGACACTGGAGACAACACCTTATACATCAGAAATGCAGCCAATAATGCCTGGGTTGCTGTTTCTGCAGTCGGTGGAATTGGTAATGCAAATTTAGGATTAGCAACAACAGCAGCCCCGACTTTTACAGGTGAAGTTGTTTTTAATAGTACAGGAGCTGTTCAGATTCCATCGGGGACTGATGCCCAGCGTCCAGGCAGCCCTACCAATGGAGATTTCCGTTACAACAGCGAACAGAATAAGTTCGAGGGTAGAGTTAATGGAGCCTGGTCAGATATTGGCGGAGGCGGAGGTGCGACTGGCGGAAACAGTGGAGCAAATGCTGTCTTTTGGGAGAACGAAAAAGCTGTGACCCATGATTACACTTTGACCGCAGCAAGGGGGGTTGGTAGCTTTGGAGAAATTACTATTAACTCAGGGAAAACAGTGACAATTCCTGCTGACAGTACTTGGACTATCGTCTAGACTCTTATCATGGCTATTACGTTAAACGGCACAACTGGGATAGCGTCTGTTGACGCTAGTGTTTCAGCTCCTTCTGTAAGGGGAACTGATGGCAACACTGGTATTAGTTACGGGGCTGACTCTATTAAATTCTCAACGGGTGGCGTTGAGAGGATGGCAATATCTAACAGTGGGATTACAGGCTTAGAAACTTTTATAGTTGATTGGAAATATGTTAATAAAACAGATGTCTTTAGTGAAGCAAGCATAGCGGCGGGCGGTGTATCTGGGGCTGCCATATCAATAGCTTATACCGCAGCTTCGACTAGTAATAGGTTGTTAATCACTGCCACTTTAATGATAAATACTTCATCTAATGCAAGGCATGGTGTTATCGCATATAAAGATGGTTCTGCATTTGCTAGAGGTGATGCACATCCTGACTCGCAAAATAACTTAGCGAGAATGTCGGCATCTGGTTATAACGAAGGCATGTCTTATACAATGGACTCTATGCCATTTCAATTTATAGACACACCTGCTGACACAAGTGCTCATACCTATGACTTTAGAATATGGAACGGTAAGAATGGCTCTAACACTGTGTATTTAAATAGGACATCAACCAATGACAACTATGCGTATTTGCAAGGAACAGGTATGTCTTCAATAAGCATTATTGAACTTAAACCTCAACAGAGTTAAATCATGGCACTAGATCACGATGCAACTTATAAGGCTTATCCCAATGTCAAGCGTATTGATGGGGACAAGGCTTATGATAGCAGCGGTAAATTGGTTACTATCGCACAGTCAAAAGTCAATACAGCCAGAAAAACTTTAAATACAGAATTGAAAGCTGTTGAATATAAAATCAATCGCACAACTAACGGTTCAACTATCTATGACACAGTAGGCAATCAGCTAGACATGTTGTATGCAGACCTAGTAGCTGGAAAGCTCGATGCCACGGGTACTTGGGCCAAACACATTAAAGCCGTCAAGGACGCTAATCCGAAACCATGAGCAGTATTAAACTCAAGCACAGTGGTGGCAATGGTGTTTCAATCGCTTCACCAGATACAAACCCCGCAAGTGATAAAACAGTAAAACTGCCTGCGACAAACGGGACGTTATTAACTACTGATAGCTCACCTTCGTTTAGAAATTTGATAATTAACGGTGCATTTAACGTGGCACAAAGATCGGCCTCAAGTACATCTGGCGGATATGCAAGTGTTGATAGATTTAAAGTAGTTGATAACAATACAAACGTTACAATTACTCAGTCTCAACATGCTTTAACTTCTAGTGATACTGGACCGTGGGCTAAAGGTTTTAGAAATTCTTGGAAGCAAGAGTTAAGCGCAGCAGGTAATAGTCTTGATGGTACTACTTATCTTTATCTAGTACATTTAATTGAAGGACAAGATATAGCGTGTTCTGGTTGGGACTATACATCTGCTTCTAGCTATATAACATTATCTTTCTGGTTTAAAGCAAGCACTAACCAGACATTTTATGGCAGATTGATGGCAAATGATGGTACGACACAAAATTATCCATTTAGTTTTACTGCCACAGGGAATGACACTTGGACGAAGATCACTAAAACAATTCCAGGTGCTTCAAATAATCAAATTAATAATGATAATGGTGCAGGACTAAAGTTGGAGATTGCTTTATATGCAGGAGCAGATAGGACAGATTCAGGAGTAAGTCTTAATACTTGGGCAGCTTATGCTTCTGGAACTAGGATTCCAGATATGGCAAACACTTGGATAACAGCAGGTACTTCTTCATTTGAACTGACAGGCGTTCAGTTAGAACCAGGAGAAACAGCTACAGAATTTGAACATAAATCTTATGGAGAAGAATTACGAAGATGTCACCGTTATTACTACAGGATTCATCCAACAGCGAATGGTGATGTTCTAACTGGTTCAGCATGGACACCTTTTCAAAATGTAGCTCAAGGCATAACATTTTTCCCTGTAGATATGAGAACAAGAGTTACTGCCTTAGAGCAATCTGGAACCGCTGCTCATTATCAAGTTTCATATGGATCAGGTGGGGGTGATTGTAGTGCAGTCCCAACATTTCAGCATGGCGGGTTAAATTGTGCTGCGACAAGCTTTACACTCTCTGGAACCCCTTGGACTGTAGGTGACGCAGTAAGACCATCCAACAAGACTACAGATGGTTTTTTAGCATGGAGTGCTGAACTATGAAGTACAAAAAATTAGCCTTAACAGGTGCGCATGGAGAACAGCAGATTTATGCTCGTATAGAAGATGACGGTAAAATATACGTCACCTGTAATGGCGACAACCAAGACCTAAAGGATTGGATCGCTGAAGGAAACAAAGTAGAGGAGGCTGATTAATGTCAACACTCAATACTCAAAACATCAAGCACGAGACTAGCGGTATTAATACGCTGATCTTTGATAATGGTGGAACGTCAGGTGGTAATGGTCGAGTAACGACTAAAGGAACTATTGGAGAAATTTCTGCTCTTGGTAATAAAACAGGAGACGTTCTACTTGATATGAAGACGGCTAATAATTTCAGCCTGACATTAACTGGAACGATTGCATTAAAGAATCCATCAACAGTTGCGGCAGGTCAGAGTGGAATTATCTATCTGAGCCAGGACGGGACGGGTGGTCGTACCTGGTCGGCTGAATCGTACTGGGACTTCCCTGATGGAGGGGCTTTGCCAACACTTTCAACAGGAGCTAATGCAGTTGATGCCCTTGTTTGGCACGCTCGAACGGGGACTAAAATTACAGCCCAATTAATAACAGATTTACAATAAACAATGTCTTCACTTGGTTCTCCTAATCCTCTGTTATTTGGCGGGGCTAAAGATTATTTAATAGAAAGATCAATAAGATTTGATGGTAGTAGCAGTTATTTTAGAAAAAACGATTTCTCAGGTGATCCTGATAGCAAAAAAATATTTACATTTTCTGCATGGATTAAACGAAGTAAAGTTGACGATTGGTTTCCTATCTTTGGGGGTCATTCAGGAAATTCTGCTTTTAATATGTTTGGTATATCTAGTAATGACCGTTTGATATGGAGAATTAGAAACTCTTCCAGTAGTGATCTTACAAGGTTAGAAAGTACAAGAGAGCTTAGAGATCCTTCTAGTTGGTATCATTTACTTTTGCAGAGAGACAGTACCCAAGCAACTGCAGCTAATAGGGCAAAGTTGTGGGTAAACGGTGAACAAATAACAGAGTGGAATCAGGAAAATACTGATGAAGAAGATCAAGAATATTCAAGTGATTTCTTGACAGATTTACATATTGGCCGAGGGAATATAAATTCATCTACTAATTATTATGCTGATGGTTATATGGCAGAGGTTTATTACATTGACGGCCAAGCTTTACCACCTACTAGTTTTGGCAAAACCAATCCAGTAACAGGCCAATGGATACCTATAAAATATACAGGGACTTATGGAACTAACGGAGCATATTTAAACTTTTCGGATAATTCAAACACTACCGCAGCAACATTAGGGAAAGATTCTTCTGGCAATGACAATAACTTTACCCCTAACAATTTCTCAGTTGCATCAGGTGAAGGTAATGACTCGGTAACTGATAGTCCAACCAATAACTATTGTACTTGGAATCCAATAGATTATATATGGGGAGGCTTTAATAACTACCAAGCTAATAATCGTCTTCGTCAGGGTGCTTTAAGTACTCCCAATGGTTCAGGTAAAAATTCTTTTATGAAAGGCACTTTTTATGTATCATCAGGCAAATGGTATTATGAATGTAAAGGTGTAGGTCACGGAGGAGATAAAATAGGCTGGGCAAGATCAGAAGATGCGGATGGTAGTGAAGGTAGTGGAAGTGATCATACTACTCACCATGCTTATTTATCTGGTAATGGTGAGTTCCAATCTAATGCAACTACTGCAACACCTTATGGTGGTACAACCTATGGCGGATCTATAGCTGATGGAGACGTTATTGGATGTGCTATCGATATGGATAACAATACCGTTGCATGGCATAACGGTGGACAATGGGGAGATGGTTCTGGTAACTGGGATGAAACCTACGATAACGCAAATAAAATATCTATATCAAATAAGAATTGGGCACCTGCTTATTTAGATAGTTCTAGTTCTAGTGGTGGTGATATTCATACAAACTTTGGTCAACAAGGGTTTGTTCATACACCTCCTACAGGATTCAAAGCTTTGTGTACAGCTAATCTACCTGAACCCACAATAAAGAAAGCTAGTACTAACTTTAATGTTGTTACTTACACAGGAACAGGGGCAGAGCATGCAATAACAGGTGTTGGTTTTTCACCTGACTTAGTATGGACTAAAGGTAGAAGTGACAGTGATAATCATTCTTGGTTTGATACTGTAAGAGGAGCAACTAAAGAATTAGTCAGTAATTCAAATGGTGCTGAAGCTGCAGATGCACAGTTACTTAAATCATTTGATTCAGATGGTTTTACACTTGGTACAAATGCAGGTGTTAATGGTAATACTGAAACTTATGTAGCTTGGAACTGGAAAGAATCAGCTTCGGCAGGGTTTGATATTGTTTCTTATTCTGGCACAGGATCAGCACAGACTGTCTCACATAGTCTTGGTGTAGCTCCTGAAATGATGATAATTAAGAATAGAGATTCTACTTATCATTGGGCAGTATATCACCATAGTCTGACTGATGCTGCTGAAAATCATTTAGTATTAAGTGATAACGGTGGAGCCGCTGGTGGTAATACTTGGTGGAATGATACAGCTCCAACATCTTCTGTTTTTACAGTATTATCAGCAAACGAAACTAATAAATCTGGTGATGATTATATTGCTTATTTATTTGCCAGTGTAGACGGATTCAGTAAGTTTGATTATTACAAGAGTCAGGGTGGGTCAGATATGTCAGGTGAATTTGTATGGACTGGCTTCAGACCACGTTGGTTAATGATTAAAAGAAGAGATAGTGCAGACGCTTGGGCTATATATGATTCTGCAAGAGAACCTACTAATGAATTAGATGCAGTTTTTTACGCTGAGGATAGTATGGCAGAGTATACCCATTCAGTTTTAAGATTAGATTTCTTATCTAATGGTTTTAAAATTACAGGTACATCATCAATTCTAAATACAAACGATAATATCTATCTCTATGCAGCTTGGGCTGAAGCACCATTCAAGTACGCCAACGCCCGCTAAACTAAACTCATGGCTTTCCAACTCGAATCAAAACCTCTAGCTGTAGGCGTTGCTTTTAAAACGTCCGATGGTACTCAATACCCTGCTAACTGGTTAAGGCTTGCAACTGCTGATGAAAAGAAAAAAATCGGCATTACTGAAGTTGCCGATCCAACTCCTTATGATCGACGTTTTTATTGGTCAGCAAGTAAAGCAAAAGATTTAGCAGAGTTGAAAAAACAATGGATCGCAGAACAAAAAGAGGAAGCAGGTAATCTTTTGTCTAAATATGATTGGTACGTTGTACGCAAAGTCGAGAAGACTACAGCAATTCCAACCGCAATTACAACTTATAGAGATGGAGTAAGGACTGCTTGCAAAACAAGAGAAGATGAAATCACAGCTTGCTCAGATGTAGCAGCGTTAAAGAAATTAGTAGATGAAACTATAACTGCTTGGCCTGATGATCCGAACGCAGAAGCATAACATTACCAACCATATAAAGCGGTAATAAAGCAGCTAGGCTTGCAAAGGTAATTACAATTATGGGTGTAAGAGCTTTAAAAAAAGCTTCTCTCCAAATTCCTTCCATGCAAAAATTACAGCCTATTTTTAATATCTTAAGTCTAGTCTCCTTTTTGCTTGTTGTTGCAATCTCAGGCGGAGGGGTGTTTGGCTACCTTTGGATTACAAATGAAGAGAACCAAGAAAAGCTCAAAAAAGAAGTCATAGGAAATTTAACAGGATCGCTCCCTATACCGAAAACTTTAACTGGCCCTGCCATCCCCACGGCTCCCATACCCAAATTCTAATGAAACCACCAAGCAGAGTTAGTTGCTGGAACTATCGAGTTCATTCAGTAGATCGGGTCGTTGATGGGGATACGATTGATGTGACATTTGACCTTGGTTTTGACCTTCTGAAGAAGGAACGGGTCCGAGTTGCTGGGGTAGACACTCCAGAGAAAAGGACGAGGGATAAAGAAGAGAAGAAGTTGGGACTAGACGCAACTTTGTGGATGGAGGACAAACTTGATGATGCAAAGAATCTTGGTGAAGCTCTGATGATTCGGACGGAGTTGGATAAAGGAGCAACTGGAAAATATGGAAGATTATTAGGATGGATATACGTCGGGAATGCAGGTGTTTCACTAAACGAGCTGATGATTGCGGAAGGCTATGCGTGGCCGTATGACGGGGGAACAAAACAGAAAGACTTTGAAGAACTAAGAGAGATTAGACGCTCTCTTGGTACTTTACCCGCTTAAAACAATGGAAGCAGCAACTAACGCTTGGCACTCTATGAGTTACGCCGAGGGGTTTTTATTTACCCTTTGGATTGTCGCTTTGTACTATGGAAAGAAAAGAATCGACCTTCACTTTGACCGTAAAATGAAGAAGTGAGTGAAATACCAGACATTCAAATTAAAGGGATCAATATCCCAGATATTCAGTCAGGAATATATATACATCCATCTTTAAACGCTCCAGATGTTCCTGTTTATGTTCCTCTGGGGTTTCCAATTATTGAGATGCCTTGCGTTACAACGAGGCAAGGTAATTATGAGAATGATGCGCTAATAACGAATGATCCTGAAGGGAATGTCACGCTTTGTCCAGGGGGTGTCCCAAGTTTCAACGCAATGGACTACACGCCAGAAAGCATTGTTCCAATTGAGGAATCACAACCTCAGAGACACACAGAACCAGAAACACCCCCAACAGAAGAGCCGCCACCAACCCCCGCAAAGAAAACAGACTGTCCTCCCATCGATGCCCTCGAAATTGGAACCAAGGTTCCTGACGGGAAGGGGACGAAAGAGATAACAGGATATGAATTAGTCGGGAATAGATGTGTTACTCAGTATTCAGAAGTTTCATTTGTTGAACAGATTACAGATGCTATCCCAAGTATTCCGCAGGTTGTTCAAGTCGGGGGGATTGCCATAATCGCAACCTCAAGTGCAGCCGCTACGCCTCTCCTTTTACGGGCTGTACGTCCAATCGTCAAGCAAGTAATGACCAGAATACAAAAACTATTAGGCAAGAATCCAACAAAACCAACTTTGTCAGAAATCAGAGCTAACGCTTATCGGAAGAAGAAGGATTTGCCACCGTTGAAAAAGAGGAAGAATAAGGTAAAATAAATTCACCGCATTATGTCACTTAACCTCTGTACCTGTGAGAGCAGAAGCAAGTTAAGCCGCATAAGTCCCTTCGGTGACGACTGACCAAGGTTTCCTTGAGTATCGGGTTGAGGCGGTAACAGAGAACAGACTACCTTGTGCTGTTGGCCTTGAAGTAGTCACTGTTCTCGATCCAGAGAATACACCGTGAAAGCTTGCGTCGCCTAACAGGTCAATGTTCTCGATCTATTTAGAAGAAGTGACTGGGATATTATGTCGGTGCGGTAGGACTTGACCCAACTTAGGTTTTACAACAACGTCTTTACAAAGGTCTGCATAGGGTGAGTCTGGAGCGAACTCAATTCCCGATAGCTTGAGTTCCCCACAATTTTTCAAGCGAGCGATATGCCAGTTCAATTCTGAATCTTTCAGCATTTGTGCTGTTCTTCTTATCTGATTATCAGCAGCTTCTTTACATCTCCTTTGAAGTGAATTATCTAATGGAATAGAGAAAGTCATGGAGAAACCGAGATTCAAACTATGGTTGTCCTTCTGTCCAGTTCTTGTCGCTACATGGTGAGTTACATTCCCGTCGTCGTCATATTGTGGAGCGTCATACCAGTACTCTCTCGGCATTGCATACTGATGAGAGTCGGTAACAAATGGGCTAAAAGTTAACATTGGCCCCTGACATAAAATATTACCGCCGTACTGATTTTGTATTAAGTTCCCTTGCAAGGATTGTATTGCCATATTTGTCACTGAACCACTAGAATTAGCGACAGGAGCAGCAGTTTGAGAGGTATTTGCTAATACTTTAGGCGATAATATAAAGCCAATTATTGTGAGAATACTGAGGTAGTTTCTGTAACGCTTTCTATGTTTGTGGTGCGTATTATATTTGTCACGTTCGATAGCCCTGGCCCTGTATAACTCTCTACGAATTGAAATGGATTTCCATTTGTTGTGAGAGTTACTGTTGGTTTGTTGTTGAGATTGGCTCCCGTCCATGTGTAATTAGTGCCGTTGATTGTTTGGGTAGTTGTTGTTGGAGCGGGTGAAATGTTGCCATCAATTGATACACCTGTACCATTTAATGTATAAGTATGTCCTGTATTATAGTCGTATGACGAGATTTGCTCCGTAACGATACTTGTGGTTCGAGTAACTGCGCTCATAGTGCCGCTACTAAAGTTCGGAACTACAGGCACTGCAAGGGCTTCCGAGGGAATTAATAATATAAATAGTAGGAAATAACGCTTCAAAGCTAATCAACAAGGGTTTCAATTATGCTCGTTGCAGTGCAACTAGAGCCAGCTCCCATTGTTCCGCCACAGGTATGGACTCCCGAAGTGAGTGAAGTTATGGTTCCACCTGTAACTCCGCCAGAGCCTGTAACAGTAGAACCAAGAGAAGGAAGTGAACCCACTACCCCAGAACTAACGGTTGTAGCGGATTGAATTGCATCACCTTGGGTTAGCGATTCAACCGCTGAGAACGCAGATCCAGCAGTGGTAACAGTGAAGTCAGTATCTATGAATGCAGGGACTCCTGCTGTAACTGAGCCAATATTCAGCCCTCCAATTGCCCCAGAGGTTGTTGTTCCTGAAATTGTCTTACTTGGAGTTACATTCGATCCTGAGACTGAATAGGTTGACCCTATTCTTGTTGCAGAAGAATAAGCAGGATCAAGAGTAATAGTTGCACTCGATTTTATGGAGTGACGAACATCGGCTTGTGCTGGTAAAGCCAATAAGAAAAGAAGTGGAAGTAATTTTTTCATAAATAAGCTTTTGAGATTTGTGCTAATAATCCTAATAGTGCCAAACCTGCGCTGACAACCGCAGCGGCTTGGAAAACTCTTTTCTCTAATTGTCTAACTCGATCCTCAAGGTCAGAGATTTTTTCCTCTGCCCTTTTCACCTTCATGTCTAAACAGACAATTCGAGTTTCTTGGGTTGCGTCTAAAGAGAGTCCTGAATCAGTCATTTTTATCTCCTGGCCCGATAATACGAAGTGGCCCTGACTCTACTCGAATAATTTGGGCGGGTGTTGTATTTGCAGCTTTAGCGATTAATGCTTCAATTTCTGCTTTTTTAATTGGTTTTTCTTCGTCGCTTTTATATGTTCCATCTCCTTTTTTAGAAGCGGTCTGAATGCCTAGAGAACTTAAAACCCCAGTGAAGACACTAGCAATAAAGGTCGGATCTATTTTTTGTTGAGGTATTCCTGGGATGGAAACGTAATTTAACGTGAGTATTGCGCCAGACCAGGCAAGAACGGTGATGCGGACAAATGTGCTGACGATAGCAGCGGATTCCTCTTGGTCTGGAATCAAGGCATCTTTAAGTTTACCGATCGGGCCTTTCTTTTTAGGCTTCACTTCTGGGTTCTCATCCATAAAATAAAAAAGCAAGTCATACTAAGAATACTTGT
>VTLG01010476.1_pt1 | contig 34263 bp, 36 predicted proteins | sample 4694571 | NCBI WGS metagenome assembly VTLG01 (sample SAMN12604809, study PRJNA352737) | marine metagenome | biome: ENVO:00000447; feature: ENVO:00000209|ENVO:00000569|ENVO:01000036; material: ENVO:00002151; isolation source: viral sequences binned using virsorter ...
GTAGTTACGCTCAGCCAGCTTACGATAAACAGTAAAAACAGTCTGAGGAGTCCCGAGATACATAATACGGCTATCATCTTTTGGCGTGAGGATAGATTCAGCTTCGGTACATAATTGTAGAAGTTTTTCACGCATTAATTCGGTCATACTATTGCCAGGAACTTCAATGTCGTCTAGAATCATTAAATCGGCGCGACTTCCGGTGAGTTGTCCAGTGATGCCCACCGACTTTACGCTTGGTGCCTGGTGAGGCGAACAGTTTACGTCGAAGCTTATACGCGACCATCTGGATTCGTCCGATTTGGGTTGTAAGTGATTCAGCCATGGGGTTTCAATGATTAGTTTCTGTAGGAAGATAGACATGTTATCCGCCCGTTCCTTTGAGGCGGATATAATCATTATTTTTCGTTCTGGATCTTTGAAAAGAGTCCAAAGCACAAACGCTCCAGTAATCCAAGATTTACCAACACCACGGAAGGCTTGGATCTGGAGACGTTTCGGACCATTCTGTAAGTAGTCAGCAATTGAATATTGTGCTCTGGTTGGATGTGGTAAGTCAAGTTGTTCCCAAAGTGCTTGTAGGAATAGTTTAAAGTCGTCTTGAAGGGCGGTTAGGACGTCTGTCATAACGGTTCAAATAGTTCGTTTAAATTCTTTTTTATTAGCTTATCTAACTGCGCTATCTCTTCATCTGTGAATGGTTCATTCTTTACCACCTTCATAGGTCCAAAGGAGCTGGGTGGTGCAGCCTTACGAGAGTACATAAAGTTCTCTCCTGCTGCTGTCATTGCTTGGGTTGAAATGCTCATGGAATTGTTAAAACAAAGTGGTCAATACCTCTTTTTTCTAGTAGTGTTGCATCACCACCAGGTGTTATGCGAGGATCATTTTTAAACATACGTTTATATATTCGATATTTCTGTGCAGTATCAGCTTCTAATGTCCAAGTAGTACCAGAAGGTAGTCCATCAATTTGACTAAAGAATTGTTTTTTCAATGAAGGTACATCTTTATCTGCTACTGTATCTTTAATTATATCGATGTAGCCACGATTATCTGCTTTACTCCAAGTGAATTGAGTGTTAGCTGAACGCCATCTAGTTTCATCACGACCTAATTCTGCGTTACGTCTGATGTTCTTCTGGATGGCTTCACTAAAATTTGGGGAAGCACCTTGTTTAACTCTTCCAAATTTTAAATTTATATAGTCTTCTAAAGTGGTTGGAATGTTTAATTCTGCTATTTCTTTTGCGTCATCGTGTCGAGATGTACGCGCATAGTTACCAAGTTTTGAATTAGTACTTTTACCTATTTCACCCTTTATATTTTCAGCTATATCTAACCCTTTATTTGCTAAGGATTGAATATGACCTTTAGTTAATCCTTCAGCTTTAATAGCTGCTACTTTATCAAGGTATTCCCGACGCATTAAAGTTATTAGCTCATTTAACCTGTGACCTTCACCACGTTTCTCTAAAATAGCTTTAATTTCAGGTATTCTAGTAATCCAAGGTGATTCACGGCTGGCTCTTAATTTGCTATAATTCTGTTTTTTACTTTGAGGTACTAGTTTTAAAGATAATGGGTCTGTTCTTTTATTATTTGTTTTAGCTAACCATAAATTACCTTTATTATCTACGAATCTACCAAAACCTTCTAACTTACCATCAGGGTTATTTCTTTTATAGATATAGGCATCACGCATGAATTGTTCTGCAGATGCTTGTAATTCTGGATTATCTTTGAATATCTTACTCATTGGTTTAGTACTTATTTTATTTTTAGCACCTATCACCATTTCAGGAACTAAATCACTTTTAGCACCTATTTCTAACTTTTGACTTACTCTAGCAGCTAATGGAGTGCTTTGAGCAAGATCTGCACCTAGATTTGTACTTTTTTCAATTAGTAATGGATTTGCCTTACCTAAATTTGCTACATCATCTAATTTAGTAAGACCACCAGTTCCAGCTATGGCTAGTTTAGGATCAAGTACATCAGAAGTTTTTTGTACTAACTTTTGACCTGCTCTTAATACATCAGGTCCAATAGTTGCTGCAGTTTTAGCAGCTTTAGTTAGTTTACCAGCACCAAAAGCTAAATCTACACTTTGTGGTAAAGCTATATCTGCAACAAATTCAGTTGCATCACTTGCTGTATTTGCTTGCTCATCAGTGCCTCCTAGAACTTTTGTAGCACCCCAAGCTATATTACCTGCACCACCTGCTGTATGTTTCCGCAGGTCATGATAAGAATAATCTAAGACTTCTTCAGGTAAGTGTTGTTTAAGACTTCGACCGATAATATTTTGTTCTAATATATTACGGACGCTTATTGCTTGATCTATATCCTCAGTTCTTTCACCAATCCAGTTAAGTACTTTCATGGCGGCGTCAGTGACAGTACTTCCGTGTTCGTCCCACAAAGCTTGACCACTGAAATGATGCAAAGTATTATTTAAACCTAAACCAGTAAGGATTCCATTATATTCTTTATTCATTTTTTACCTCTATTTCTAGCACGGTTTTTACTCCTGGCTTCTAAAGTTGTACCACCTTTCTTCTTATGTGATACATCCTTCTTATCACCTACTTTAGATTTACCCTTACGGTGGTTCTTACGGTTGATTCGAGTTAGTTCAGCTCGCCGTTTCTTTTCAGGTGCTTTTTTATTATACTTTTGATTATAGCGCCTTTTAACCATCAAGGCGCGTCTATTCTTTTTATAGTACCTTGTTGATTTTTTTGCCATAAAGCCTAGTTTGTACAAGTTCGGGATCTACATTTGGCATAATATTTGCTAACTTATGTAATGGGTTACCTTCTAAAGCAACACCACTAATATCATTCTTTACTAGCCAATCACAGGCAGCCTTTAGTTCATGAGCGGTAGCTTCACCGCTCTTAACCCTCTTAAGAAACTCCTTAGTGACTAGATTGTGTAATTCATTAAATTGGTCTTCTGTAGCTTTCTTAGTCATTACGTTCCGGCTCTTCGCTCGGCTTAAGTTTATTGAGTAGAGTTTGAATACTTTGGATGACACTGTTCTCCTTAAGTGGAGACAAAGCGATCAGTTCTGATGCTAAAGCAATGATCACCCAAAAGGCTGGTTCAGATAAAAATAATAGTTCCATTTATTTAGTGGTTTGTTTGTTTAATAGTGCTATAGGTACAACATCATTACACATGTGCTCTACCCGTGATCCTGGTCTAAATGTAAATCCTTTCTGCTGTAATTCTGCACATTTAAGTGCTCTTACAAGTTCATAATCTAGCCGTAGCTTTTCCTCTTGACGTTTAGCAATAGCTTTACATCTGTTAATGGTGCCCCAGTCAAGTGGTACCATAAAGTTAAGTTGGGCACCCCAATTATTACTTGTTACATAACTTTCATTGTCATAGGGTATAGTATCATTACCCATATAAAATGGTGTTACTGTCATGGTGGGACCATTACATGCTATCCCACCACCATAGTTCTGTCTAGACGGTGCCCCATTGTTCTGAAATTGCACCGCCTGGTTAGTTACGTTCCCTGTTGCAGTACTTGTTGGTGCTGCATTATTGTAAACCTCAGCTACTGCTGGGTTACCTATTGCGAGAATACCGACAAGGATGTAGTAACAGCGTTTGTAGTAATTGTTCTGTCTATATCGATTTGCTCCACTACTCCTGCAGGTCTGGTTACAGTCTCTAACTGAAACTGTTCCCCTGCTGTGTGTACTGAATAAGTAGTGTTGGAGTCTGTTATATCCCCGCTTGGGACTACGTTGGTTCCTGACCAGCTGTTGTAAGTACCTCCAAAGACTTCTTGGTCTATAACTTCTGTTATTACCTGTGTTGTCGTTGTGGTAGCTTGCATGGACCCTTGGGTGAACTGTGGTGTTATTTGAGCTGCCCTTACTGCTGTTGGAAACAACAGTAGGAGTAAAAACCATTTGTTCATTCTTTTGCATTGGTATTGGACTTAGGCGGTTCAACAACTTCTGCTCCGTTGATTTGGAGGGGTGTAACTACTCTAATAGTTTGATATCCTTGAGATGCACCAGCATTGGCAATCATCTTTTCCATATCAGCTTTAGTTACAGTATTTTTATCCTTTTTATTGATATTCAATCCGAACGACCCTATCACTGAAGTAAAAATACTAGCAATAAAGGTAGGATCAAACTTTTGTTCAGGGATAGCTAAATAAGCTGGTAGTTGAATATAAGCTAGAGTTAGGATGGCTCCACTCCATACTAATACTACTAATCTCACCATTACGCCGATGAGGGCTAGCTGTTCGTCTCTATCGTCAACAGCATGTTTAATTTTGTTCAGTAGTCCCTTCGGTTGGGTTTCCGTCTTTTCCAAGTTTCTTTTGAATACGTTTTACAGCCTGCATAAATACAGGTTTAAAGATCTTAACTAAGTAGTTAAAAAGTGAAGTAGCTGTTAAAGTTGCTACCACAGAGACTGCAGCAGTGGTCGCTGCCGTTGCTACAATCTCCTCTTTTGGAACTGGGATCTCTATATCAGTCCAAGGTATATTAACCCTACGAACCTCAGGTAGAGGGTTCTCCTGCTTCGTTTGTGTTTTCTTATCCTCCTTTGTCTCTTCCTCACCTTCCTTAGGTACACCAACGGGAGGTCTTAACTCATCTGGTGGTGCAATCATTGGAATATATTTAGGAATATCTGCTTTAGGTATTTCTAAGATAGGTCTAGGAAGATTGGGTGGATCGGGTAGTATTTGTGTTGGAAGACTAATGGATGGAAAGACAGGTGGTTCCGTCATTACTCAGTAGGCCAAACCTCTAGAGTAACATCAGCTTCATACTGTTTTGGATCAAACGACTCATACTTCTTAGGGTCGTAGGAGTTACCTTCTGAATCCTTTACTTCTTTGGATGTATCAAATTTTTCATCACCCTTGCGCTTACCATCACCAATCAGTGCGGCAAGCTTGTCAGTAGTGTCACATGCGTTGATCTGATCTTCTCGCTTATTACACTGAGTCCTAACAGCCGTACGATACGTCTGTGTGGCGCTAGGAACGGCCGTACCGTCCTCCTCCTTACGAACGATCATCCAGTCACTTTTAGATAGCAGAGAGCCTGCTGTAGCCTTCTGTCTGTCAACCCATTGTGTCTTTAGATCTGCAAGGGTTTTAGGGTTACCCACTCCCCAATAGAAACGTTTATCGTACCAAGCGGGATCTGATACTTCAGTAATCCCGATTGCATTCTTTTCACTTAGTGAAGCGTGCCGCATCCAGTTAGCTGGAAACTGTCGTCCATCTGGTAATGTAAAGGCCACATCTAAGGCAAGTGGCTTGCCATTTAACATAAACATAATTAATTAACGTGCGTTACTGTACTTAAAAGGCGATTCTGCAAAAGCTGCGAAGACGTATACACCACTACTTGTGTTAGTGGCTCCCCAATTTCCACGTAATTTAAACCCATTTGATAGTATATCAACTTCACCAGAACTATAATCTTCAAATTCAGCGTTACTAATATTCGCATTGAGGGGGTCATCTGCTTGATTAAATTCACTACGTGATGTATCATAAATAGCCCAATGTTCAGAAGCTCCAGAGTGCTTTAGGCATATCCATCTTGGTCTAAAACCACACCATACGAATGGTCCATCTGTGGACGATCCATCTCCGGTATATGTGCCGAATTTAGAATATCCTGCTACTTCAGACCAGCAGTAGGCCACGAGGGCGCCATCCCATCTAGAGGAAGCTCCTATACTAAATACACTACTTGTTGGTGATGTGTTATTCCAAAGTGCTGAACTTGTTTCAACAGAACCATTTGAATTAAGTTGTAAACCTTTAGTATTACCAAGTTCTTTATGATAAACTTGCCAATCTTGATTGTATCCATTTCCTGCTGTTACACGTAGTTTTGCAATTATAAAATCAATCGAGGCATTGAGACCATGAGCTACTGTACCTGCTGAGGATGAACTACCTGTTGCAGTTACGATACTGAATCCTGTATCAGTATTAACTCTGTATTCTGACGCGATGGATGGCATGTTTGGTGGTGTTACGTTACTATCCACCAAGATCTTTCCGTCGATTTTTACGCCTCGGATCTCGTCACCACTAGATGCAAGTTTAGCTTTTAACGTACCACTGTTTGAACCAGATGGAACTGTGAAGTCTGTCCAGCCAAACTTAGTCGCTGGTTGCTTCGTATATGTAGTTCCGTTGTATTCTATGCTGACGGCAATGCTGCCAGGATCATGAACCCAAACGCTAATCGTAGAAGTAACATCAAATGCTACATCAGTTAGACTTAGAAAAGTACTTCCTAAAGCTGTCCCAGTAGCATCGGTTATACCTCTAAATGCTTGACCTACGTCAGTAGTGTTACCAGCTCCATTTGCGAAACTTGCACTCCAATCTTCAGATGTATCATATGTTGCACTATTCAAATCACCAGCACTTACTGAAGTGTTAGATCCTGCAGATCCTGCATCCCATGCCCAACCAACTGTTGTAGTGCTAGTTGCGTTAACATCTCCACCATCACCTAGCCTAAATCCATCACTGTTGAATTGCTTTAATTCATCAGTAGTGGTTACTTCTGCGTCTGGTTCGTTAGTACGAATTGCTTTGTTGGCACCACGTACTATATCGAAGACATGATGATCTCCTGTACTATTCCGTTCTTTAATCCAAACTAGATCAGGGCTAAAGAGGTATCCATCTATATCCCTATCGTCAGTAGCGTTACCTGTCCATTTCTGTATATCAAATCCAGAATTACCCTTTGCAACCGTTGGCTCTGATATATTATATGTATTTAGTCCTTTATGATCGGTTCTTGGTGTATATTTGAAGGAGCGTTGTCCGAAGTTGATATTTTCCCATTCCCACGTACTAGTAACACCGTGGAATATTGGAGCCCAATCACCTGTTAAACCTGTTACGACCGGATTACCTGAATTCTCAATTACTCCATTTTTATATACATAACAGCTTCCGTTATCGTATGCTATAGCAATGTCATCGCCAGCAGCATAGGTACTTATAGTAGTGCTGTTGTAGTGACCACCCCAATAGATCTTACCTGTGTTCTGTTGAACACTCCATGAATCTGTATTTGCATACCCAGGTAAGGTCGGCTCTAGCTCTGTACTGGTGTCCCACATACCAAAACATATGTAGTCTGGGCTCAACGCTTTGATCGTAGCTTCCCACCACCATTTACCTGATGAAACAGCCATACTTGCAGCCACAATCTGATGACCACCAGTACTTGCTGCCATACCTAAATTTCCGTTTTTAGTTGGCGTACCATCGCTACATGCCAATGGATTTAGCGTTGCGTAGTTACCACCACCATTCAATTCATTATCGTACGGTGCTCCTGGTACGTCAGCTAGGAGGTCTAAGTCTCCCTCTGGGTTACCTGCGAAAGCTATGAAGATATAGTTTCTACCTGCGTAATTGACTGGACCTTGACCACCATTTACTGAGAAACCATTAGGTAAGAAGTTAACTACTCTGGAAAATGTCTCTTGGCTATGGTGATGTGCCTGGAGTTCGCCTGATCCTAATGTTTTTGTTTTAATAATCCATTCTTGACCGGCTGTATCATGACATTTAATCAATACATATGCTGGTGCAAATCCACATTCAAAAGTTAGAGTACTACTTGATCCTTCAAATGATCCGAATTTACTGACACCTTCTGTCTCAGCCCAACAATAGGCGATTGCATCTTGACTTGCACCTATTAAATCACCAACTCTAGTACCAAATACAGTACTAGTTGGAGCTGAAGCACCCCACATTTCTGCAGAGTTAGTAGCTTTAGCAGCGTCGGAGTTAAGCTGAAGGTAATCCTCCATGTCAGTAATAACGGAGCTATGATATACCCACCAGTTCCCAGTGTCATCAGTGCGTTTATGGAATATAAGATCAGGCGCTTTTCCAAGACCATGGCCTACAGTGTAGTTGCCAGTTGATCCTCCTGAATTATATTTAACAATACTGAATCCAGCTTCAGTATTAGCTGAAACTGTACTATCAAGTGTACCAGTATCATTAGCTACTCCAGTTCCACCAGCCTTCCAGCACCAAGCTACGAAATCTTCACCACTCTGATTGGCATCAATCGTGTCACCAAGTGTAAAGCCATTAGTATCAAAACTTGTTACTTGGTTTGTAATAGTTTCATCACCATCGTCCGTATTACTTTGGAGTTGCAGGTTTGTACCACGAATTACATCGTGCCACTTATGGTTAGCTGAACCTCCCCTTTCTTTAATCCAAATTAAATCAGGTTTAAATCCAACATTTATAGCATGGCCTGAACTACCTGTACCTACATAACCAATTGCTTTAAAGTTCTCGTTAGCTACTGTATGTTCACTACCAAATATGTTATTCTCGTGCCAATGGTTATTATTGCCAGAGCTGTCATATCCGATTGTGGTGTGGTCAACTAAGAGTTTGTCATCAATTCTTATACCACTGAAACTTGCGCCACTTGTACTAGCCCTTTCAAATTTCAATGAGGTCAATGTACCTGAACCACTAGCAACTGTTACCCAGGTATCAGCACTAATACTTTGTAATGTTCCACCGTTAACACTTACTTGATTTGCAGTATTAATGATGTATACTTCTACTTTCGAGGAGTATGCAATACCACCAGGAGGGGTAAATGTTATTGAGTTAGGGTTTGATGCACCAGTTACTTGGGCGTAACCTGCACTACCACTACCTATAATTCCATTAAAACCAGCATCCTGATCATATGGTGATGTATGCCAACCAGTTGCATTTGTTATGCTTAACTGATTACTATAACTAGTACCAGCATTAGCTGGATCCATCGCAAGATGGACTCCATTAGTACCGTATGATCCTGTGTATTTCTTAGGTACCCATTGACCAGTGGTTGAGTCAGATTCACCAAAGTCAGTTCCTGCTAACTGTTGACCGTCAATGACGTGTATATCAGCTAGCGTTGCTGCTAAAAGACCGTTACCAAGAGTGTCGAGAGATCCGATGTGAAGCTTTTCAGCTAAATTCCATGATAGATCTAAGTCTTCATCGGGATAATCTTCATATGATGAGTTGAAACTGGTTTCTTTTACACCGTTGATATAAATATTTACTCTATCTGATGCTGTACTTTGCTCCGTGTCAATAGCAACAACAAAATGATACCATGCTGATGGATCACGGAATTGTGCATTCGTCAACAGAACATAAGAGGAACCTCCTGTTCCAGTCCCTTGAAAATAAAAATGATCAGTGGGGTCAAACATTATATTGAATTGATGGCCCGCAGCACTTTCAATTCCAAATACCCGTCGATTGGAAATAGTAAGCTTATTTCGTTTAATCCAAAACGAAAAAGTCATCTTTCTCCTATTACCGGCGGCACTAGGGGTCCAATGTAAATAGGCAGAGTCAAGATCTTCAAACCTAGCTGAACGTTTAACTATATAAGGATCAGCACCTGCACCTGAGGCACCCGCACGGATGCCTGTATTACTTAGTACTGCCATCAGTAATTACCTGTCCAAACCATGTGTATATTGCTGGCGTCATAGATGATATAATCTATACGATCATATTTAGTAGCATCAGCTGTAATTGTTGGTGCTGCAGGAGTACCCCATTTAAATACAGCATTCCAACCAGCCATAGTATTAGTTCCATGACCTTTAACGATAATACTTCCACTTTGACCTGCAGTAGCATTAGATGCAGTAATAGTAGTTATAGCAGCAGTTGCCATATCTATATAGAAGTTATTACCAAGATTAAAATCAAAGTTTGTTGTAGTAGCGGCAGTCACTGTTGTAATAGCACCACGTTGTGCTCCTGTCCAGCTTTGATCAGTAGCTAGTACTGCATCACCGTTACCTGTACCAGCTCCAATTGTTGTCCTTACTGCACCTGCATCAGCATCATCTAAGATAGTCTTAGCGAATGCTGTTAGGTCATAAGTACCTGCTGTACCAGATCCAGTGAATTGAATACCTTTATCAGCTGCACTAGTAAGACCAGCAATAGCTGTTAAGTCAGCATCTGCGTCTTGCTTACCTGCATCTGCTGGTACCGTAGTGCTTACTAATGTACCGCCTTCCTTAACTTGTACTCTATTTAATGTTGCATCCCATACAATCTCACCTTCTTGAATGTCTGAAAGACCTGTATTCAAAGCTGTCGTTGAACCACGTGCAACACGCACTGGTGTTCTATTAGTTGGTGTTCCCATTTAAGTAAAAGTTCCTCCGTCGTAAGTTGTTGTTGTCGATACAAGCGAAGCACTAGTATCAAAGTTCCCACCGTCAATTATAGCTTGGCCTGTTGCTTCTTCCCAGGTCAATGTACCACTACCATTAGTTGTCAAAACTTCATCTGCATTGCCATCAGTAGAAGGGAAGTTAAAGGCTACCCCTCCATTATAACTGACTCCATTTGAATCTACTTTGAATTTCTGTACGCCATCACATGTGATAGCTACTACACCATTTGAAGGACTATAAATACCAGTATCAGAATCATCTGCATAGAAGAAACCTGGTGTAGAAGCTGTACCATCAACTGATGGACGTATTTTCCTTCCAGAATATCTTCCAAAATTAATTGAATAAGTTGTTGCTGCCATAATAATTTAAATTCCTAGTATTGTTTTAGTGTCAGCAAGTGATTTGTTGACCCAAGAAGATCCATTATAAATAAGGAAATGTTCGTTAGCTGCTCCTGCTATAGCAGTATCTGTTAATCCAGTAACAGTATTAGAACCTGCAGCTCCAGTAGTACCTTGTATACCCTGTACACCTTGTACACCTTGTGCTCCTGTAGGTCCTGTAGGTCCAATTAGTGGTCCAACATTAACCCAAGCTCCAGCAGCATCCCATACCCAAGCATCTCTTGGTGATTCAGTAGCCGCTTCAACCCAACAATGACCTACGGTAGAACCGCTTCCTGCTGGTGGTCCTGCGCCTGCTAATACTCCTTGAATACTTACAATTGAAGTACCAGTAGCACCTGTTAATCCTTGTATACCTTGTATACCTTGCACACCTTCAGGTCCTTGTGTACCTTGTACACCTTGAGCACCTGTTGCTCCTGTAGCACCTTGTGCTCCGGCGGCTCCAGCGGCTCCCGTTGCTCCTGCTGCCCCTGCAGATCCTGCTGCCCCTGCTGCACCAGTTAAACCTGCTGCTCCTGTAGCTCCTGCTGCTCCAGTTGCTCCTGTGGGTCCAGCTGCTCCAGTTGCTATACCTGATACATGTTGACCTTTTAAGTCCTGTAAAGCGTATAATAGTTGGCTAAAGTTATTATTTAGATCATCTACATTGATTACATTATTACCACTGAAGGTAGCATTTGGATTGAAGATATCAGTAACTCTACCGATTTTTATATTCGGCCGTCCTACTGTTAATGGTGCTGGTGGTGGTGATACGAATGTAATTGTCTTTGTTCCTGCATTCAGTGACCAAGCAGGTAAGCCTAAACCACCTGCAGCTGGCCATTCCATCCATAGATATGTTGGATCAACTTCACCAATCTGAAATTCTGAGTATACCACTATGTCACTGCTTTCAAAGAAATCAAAAGTAAAAGTGAACTGAGTAGCAGACCCATCTCCTGTATGTAATTGTGGGGGTAATACTGACATTATTTGTTCCTCATAGTTAATGGATTGTTCTCAGTTACTGGTGGTATACCAGCTTTATTTTCATATGCTGTACGCCTTAATTCAAATTCAGCTTGTTGTACCCTATCATAAGTTGATAGTCTACTTACAGCAATCCTCATTGCAGTTCGTAGAGCTTCATTTATTTCTACATGTATGTTTTCCCACTTCTCGGTATCTACACGTTCACTAGAGATACCACTCCTTCTAAATTCTCTTAAAGTTTCAACGAATTTAATTGCTTCAGAACGTCTCATTATTCCTTGTAGCTCTCTTTTAAATACTTCATCTTCACCTATCATGCTAAGTAGTTCTGCTTGCTCAGATGGTGTAAATCCGACACCACCACTACTTTTACTAAGGGTTGGTCTAGCATCAAATTCAATATCTTCTAAGAATTGACGTTCAGGTGTTGTCTTACCAGTAGTTTTGAATGGTGTGAAAGCATTAGATAATCTAGTAATCATATTATCTGGTACACCAATTTTACCACCATCTACCCAATCATATGATTCAGGTACTTTAGATGATTCATCGATAATATCAAGCCAATTATTTCTATTTCTTAATTGACTGAATACATCCAGATCTAATATCCTTAACTCAGGTGAAAGTAATTTATTTAAATCATTACGTGCTCCAGCAAATGGGAACGAACCATTGATAATACCAGCAGACCACCTATTAAATGCATAGGAGTTGCCTTGTAATACATCAAGTAGTGGTTCAAGGTTTGATAGAACAGACTTACCTGTTAAGCTAGCTGCTAATACAAACATTAATTTCTGTCCTGCATTTTCAATAGCTGATTCACTGATTTGATCAAAATTATCAACTAAGTCAGCAGCTAAGAATACCCAGTCACCTAATGGACCTAAGAATTCACCGCTATGCCATCTACCATCTAAACCTTTAAATGCTCTACGTTGCCATTTAGGACCCCTAGAACGTTGTATAGCTTGATCCCAGTGACCATTACCATGTAATCTGTCACTTAATGCCATATTAAATCCTAAACCTAGTATGGTCGAACCAATAGCTACTTTACCTGTGATCTCTGCCCTTAATGTTTTAAATCTCATTAGTGCATGTTGATCAACTGGTATACCTTTTGATTCAAGTATTGTAGATATTTCATCAATACTAAATGATTCAAGAGGACGTTTTACAATATTATTCCAATCCCCAGCAAATAGGTTTGTAGGACCCCATCTATGGAATGCTTGACCCATGTTTATTGTAGTCTTAGGGAATGTAACAAACGCTCTTATAGCTGGTACATGTCTAATTAATGTTGATATTGATTGAGTAGCAGGATTATCTAAGTTTAAAGCAATCTCTTGACTAGCGTATTTAACTTGATCATCTTCAATAAATCCTTTTTTATTGAACATGCCTTCATATAATTTATTCGAAGCTTCTCTAAAATCTTTCTTAGTGAATACTTTACCTTCTTTAAATGAATCTAACCATACATCACCTCTAGCTTTCCAATTACCTACAACAGCTCTTGTAAAACCATCACTAGCTGTCATACCATTAGCACCATAACGGAACCAAGGAGAATTGGCTAGAGCTTCCATATCGTTAACACGTTGCATTAAATATTTAGGACCATACTCACCTTCTAATTCAGCTGCATCAGCAAATGAATTTAGAAATTCTAGCTTTTTAGCGTTTTGTATGGTATTTAAATCATCCCTTACAATATAACTAATATCATTTGGATCAGTTGCTGCCTTTCTAAAGACCTTACCCCAATGGACAAGACCTTTTTCCATAGTATCATTTACAGCAGAGAATTGGGCAAAGCCATGTTTTAAAACATCAAGGTCTCTATGTAATACACCACCTACAAAAGTAGATCCTATTTTACCTAAAAGTCCCCCTGCATTACCTATACTAGCTCTAAAGAATGTACCAGTAGAAGATAAGATCGAGTTGAAATAATTAGACCATACGGATTTCATTACGACTGAAGGTATCTCTGGTGATCCATCAATAAATGCTTTCTTCCATACTTGTAGGCTTTTCTCTACTGCATCATTTACTTTATGCATTGAGTTGATGTTACCATCACTGAACTCTAATGCAAGTAATAATGGTTTAAGGAAAGCAGGTCGTTCTTTAGATATGTTTTCTAAAGTTTCTATGAACTGATCTACTTCAGGTATTATACTATCCATCTTCCTAGTATGTGCTAGGGTAGCTTGTTCAGATAGTTCTTCTAATGCTTTAGGGTCATTTAAAACTCTAATACGTTTCCATACATTAATGTTACTAAGACCTGAACCACGTTGCCAAGAACTTAAACCTTTCTCTACCATGAGGTATTTAACACGTTTAAGTATTTGCTCTTGTGCAGCTTCTACAGCTGCGGTACCCTCTACAAGTCTAGCACCTTGTGCTAAATCTGAGACTTGTCCAGCTAATGATGTATTGAGATAAGCTTGAGCTTTCAATACATCCATATTTAGATACTCATCTAGGTATTTATTAATAGATTTAAATGCAGCATCGTATCCTACATCATCTATGTATTCTAAACCATCAGCTATATTCTTAAATTCACTTAAAACCTCCTTTAACATACCAGGTTCCATAGTAGGATCTAGCATGATCTCAGCTAATCTAGTACCAGCTGTGTCAATATCTTTCCAAGGTAGTTTCCTACCTGCAGCTGTAACAGCATCATATTCACCCATACTGGTGATCTGCTCTTTAATCTGTTTAACTAGAAAACGTTTTGTCAGGTTCTGTGGTTGAAGCCCTTCTTCTAACGCAGCTTCTGTAAACATAGAACCAAGTCTACCATGTTGTGTATCGATGTTTTTAAAGATACGTGCAGTATCTACAGTAACACCAGGTACACCATCAACATCTACACTTCTTAATCCTAGTTCATTGACATCATATAAATCATGAACACCTTTTGTAGGTTGATCTAGATCTATATCAGAATTCATTTTAAATTGACCCATCTCATCTAAAGCAGCTTCCTGTGAAGCAGCTCCTCTGATGACAGTATCTTCTAAAGGACTATCAGATAATTCATCTAATTGTTTGACATTAGAAAAGAATTCTGTAGCTTTTTCATTCTTTGGTACCCATTTAGTAGCTCTAAATACACTAGCACCAGCATCTACTACTTTAGCAAGTCCATGGAATAAATGTCCAATACTACCTAAGGCGACACCTTCGGTAATATTCTTTGCTTCTTTGGTGTCTGGACCATCATCATCGTTAGTAGCCCATCCTTCTGGTATCCATTTATATGTATCTGGCCAGGACTCCTTCAAAGCACCTGCTAAATTGTGATCAGTCTCTTGAATACTAGCTACTTTATCTACAAATACACCAACACCAATATCTAAACCCCATTCAGAAAACCATTTAAATAAGTTATTCTTACCTAGTTGTTTTAACGCTGGTGTACCTACATTTTTAGCTTGTAATCCTTTTACACCTGCACCAGCAACACCTCTTATTAATAACATTGGACCAACAATAGAGGAAATTTCTCTGACTGTTTGGTTTATTTTATTAGTAGAAGGTGGTGGTTTTTGTGTATCAATCCCTGGTATTTGATTTACTAAATCTGAAGTAAAGTCAACAAAACCTTGTCCAATCGATTCACCTAGTAATTCATCGCCTGGTTTACCACCAAAGGCTGGTCCTCCACCATAAAAGGCAGTGAAAGGATTAAGAGGTGGATCATTTGGATCAGCTTCTGTTTGTTCTTCAGGTTGTTGGGTAGGTTGTTCTTCAGGTTGTGGTTCTGTTTCTGTTACTGTAGGCTTAAGTAAATTATTTAGGTAATCATAATCCAGTTCTAAAGTTAACTGCTCTTGGTTATTAATAGGAACATCAGGTGCTTGTTCTAATAATTCCGTAGAATTAAGTTCTTCTTCATTCATACTTCGTGCGTCCATTTTTGTGCAGAGCTTCCCCTATATCGTTTTAATATTTTATTATAGAAGTTTTGCAGTTGACTCAAACTCTTACCACCCTGACCATAGTAACTAGTACCAGTACCTACTCTTCCTTTGTGATCAGGTCCAAATAGATTAGGCATGGATGCCCATTCAGGAGCTAAAGCATCAATTATATTTGCACTTAAACCTTCAGTCTTTAACCTATTCATGAATGTTTGCACTCCTTGCATGTTTTGTGGTAGTCCTAACCTAGCTAATGCTAATCTCATAGCACCCCAATCTTGAGCTTCTGGTGTCATTGCACCACCACCTACATTGTCCCATGTAGTGGAGAGGAATTGATACCTACCAGATGCATCTGATATTTGTCCTTTAGGTTTAACTCTATCATGACCTGCCATGTGATCAAACTGACCGAATCCTACTTTAGTACTATATCCACTATTAGGTTCTCCATAAGTACCTTCAGCAAAGGCTATCATGTCAAGGAATGCTCTATGTTCAGGTATATATGTGAATTTACGGTTGTCATAGTCAGGAGTAGATCCACCAATCATTGACGATTCAGTAATTGCTCTGTTTACACGGTGAATTGAGCCAGTTTCACCCGCAAGAAGGCGCTGTACATCTTCAGGAAACATTGAAACATTGAAACCTCTTGTACTCACTTGTTTCATTTCTATACCATGAGCTTTCTTCAGATGGTCTTGCCATAATTCTAAGCTATTCATCCCATGTATTCGGGCAAATTCTTTTACTGCTGGTGGTACTTCCATATTGTTTCTTAATTCCTCATGTGTTAAGTTAAATAATCTTTTGTCAGTTATAGCTTCAGTACCATTAGCATTAAATAGATCATTAGCAGTTTCTACTCTATCTTGAACAGTTGCAGGTAGTCCTTTAGTTAACTCCTTGATTATATTAGGGAAACCTGTGCCATCCTGATAGAATGCAGCATCTTTGTTATCTTCATCCTCACGTAATCTTTCGTGAAACGAATCGATAACACTCTGAGCTGCTTGTTGTTGTACTAACTTTATTTCTTGTGAAGTAAGCTTCCTACCTTTTGCTACCTCATTTTCCTTTATTAACTCAGCTTGTTTAAGTAGATATTCTCTTTTCAGCTGTTGTTCAATAGCATTACCGTGCAGTGAGTTCTTTCCAGTCTGACTTATCTTTGCCTGTATTTCAACCGCATTTTCAATGCCTTCATACTCATGTTTATGTTGAGCATCACCGCTTTTTTGTAGATCCTTCAAGGCGTTTGCTGCAGCGCGCCTAACAGCTGGGTTGACACCGGAGTTATGCATTAACTCTCTTAACGCTTTCTCGTCTTTATAAATATCGGCTTCGGTGAAACGTTTCCAGTCTTCTCTATTAGATTCTTCCCTACCCCTTGTGTGTTCATTCTGACTCAATCTAACCCAATTGGGAAGCGGAAGAGTGGAGTCATGGTGATTATTTATGTAGTCGTCGATTTCTGCTGGACTTATGTAACCATCTTCACTATACTGTTTTAGAAATTTTCTGGAAGCTTCGTCACTTGCTTGTTGTTTAAGTGTTTGTTCTGTTCTATAATCCTGAACCTTAGTTGAGTCAGCATCACGTTTCCATTCTTGTATAAGATACTTTCTATGTACTCCGAATTTTTTACCTTTACCTGGACCGTCAAGTATTATAAAGTTTTCTATTGCTTCCCGAACTTCTGGTGAACCATTTACATACATACGCTTCATGTAGTCATGGCGTCTTTTTACAGCAATTGCACGTGATGTGTTAGCCTTGTTGACGAAGGCAGCAACCCCAGCTTGATGGTATGCTTTACTTACTGCAGTGTAGTCACCGGTTTCTGCAGCCTCATCTATTGTAGTACCTAATATGTTAAACGCTTGCTCTTGATTCGCACCAGCTTGCATTAGATCATATCTTGCAGTATGAGTAGCAACTGCGCTCTTAATAGCTTTCTGCGCAGTTTGATGTAATAACAGTTGATTATCAGGATTCCAATATATAGGTTCACCATCTAAACCTGTCTGTCGTATGAAAGCAGCCGAAGCTTCTTTCATTGCAACCTGGTATTCTTCAGGTGGTAATTGATCCCAATTGTTATCACTGGCAAGTTTCTTCAAATATAATGGGAGTTCTTGCATCGTCTGGTTGAAGCGTCCTTGCTCCACACCTCGCTGCCAACCGAGACTTGCACCAAGTAGCTGATTAACTAGACCTTGAGGTTCACCATTTTTGTGAGCTTTGCTGGCCGTTTTGGCAAGTTCTCCTGCTGCTGCATCTCCAGTTTTTTTAGTTTCTTCTTGATCAGCGGTTGCAGGTTTAGCACCTTCTATTAATCCTCTGGTGTACGCATTTCTTTGAACCGCACCCTTAAGGTTAGTGAACATGTCTAATGCAGTTTTAGAATACTGAGAAAGTTTTTCTAATCCTGCATTAGTTTGTTCTAAGCTTTCATCACCTATAATTTTAGCTTGATCAAGTGCAAATTTATTTGTTTGATTATAAAATGGATCGTCAGGTGTTTGTACATTAGCTGCGGTGGGGCTTACTGGTTTATAAGAACTTTGATATGTCATAATTACTTAAGCTTGTTGTTTTGGTTGAGCGCCTTTATCTAGTCCGAATAAACCCCTTGCTATACCAGCAAAAGATAAACCACCACCAGGTAGGTAACTTGATGTTGGTGATCCTGATAATATACCAAGACCCATACCTTTACCGAATCCTAATGCTGCATCCAGCCAATATGAATTATCAATATTAGCAGGTGCTGTATCAGCTATTGGCGTTTGTGCTAAGTGTAATCCTCTAGCTCTTCTAGCTTGTTGCATTGCAGCGGTAGCATTACGTCCAATTTGTTTCTTATTAGCCATTGCATGTATAGATAGATCCCTACCTGTTTCTTCATATCCAGCAATCTGTCGGCCAACTGCAGCCATTGCAGCTTGGTTTTGTTTTTCAGCAGTAGCGCCACTGCCTATAGACCGAGCACCACTTGCTACAGTTTTACCTAAATTACTTATTTGTGCTGCTTCAACTTTACTTTGTAATTCTTTAACTTTATATCTAGTAGCAATATCTATTTGTGATTGCTGGGTCCTAGCTTGTTGACCTATATTATATTTAGTTAGGTAGTAATCCAGCTCATCTTTTTTCCTCTTATAATTTCTATCAATTACAAGTTGAGCCCTTTTCCAATCTCTTTCGCGGAATTCTTGTATGGCTTTATTGTTAGCTTGCTGGCCAGCCATAATTGTTGAGAACGCAGACTGGCCACCCATGGCTGCACCCATCAGTAAGCTGCTTGCTGTTATAATCATAATGAAAATTCAATAAAAGTTAAATTACGTGGACCATGTATGACCTCACGTAAGAATTTAAAACCTAAAAACTTTAAAAGCTTAAGGTGAACAGTGTTTCGTTTATCTGCTATGTTCCATAACAGTGGTTCTGTACGTTGATTTATAAAGTTCTTAGCTCCTCTTGCAAAAGATAAAGGGTAGTTATAAATCTCTGGTGTTGTGACCATCCATATTATTTCTTTATTATATATTCCAGCCAATCCGGCAGTCTTGCCGTTAGGCACAGTAAAACATATATTATCCCCATAGTTAATAATTTCAGGAAGGTAGGAGGTTGGGTTATATCCCCAACCTTCCTCTATTTCCCGTTTATCCTCGAATCTTAAATTAGAAGCTACTTCAATAGCAGCTTCTTTAGTTGCAGGTTGTATTTGAAAATTAGACACGTTTGTAAAGACTGTTGTAATCGCCTTCCCAAGTCATGGAAGTAAATGTACAAGGGTGAGGATTTATTGATTTGATTATTATTTTAAAATCTTTGTTTAATGCAAAGATTGAATCATCAATAATATAGTTTTCTAATATCCCATGTGCATTTTGATTATAATCATACTGATCATGGGGGTAACGCAACCCTCCAGCGTTTAACCTATTTGTATCTTTAAATTCAATAATAGTTTCGACTGGTCCAGTTAATGAGAAATTGAAATTACATCTATGTATGGTTAGAGTTGATGACGTATCAGCTCGGTACGAATCACCTGAAGCTTTTGTTAAATATATTTGAGGTAATTCAAGTTTCATTTCAAATCCTATTCCTACGGTAACATCCATTCCACTGAAGTCGCCTTGTTGTTCTACCATCGCGCGGCTTGTGGTTCCTTCTAACCCATTGGCATATCTAATATCATCAGTATCAGTAATACTAATCCAAATCTTTTTTTCTGACATCGTATCAGGACTGATCACAGCCCCAGTTTGATGAAGTAAAGAATTATATAATGATTGAGGTACAGTCCATCTAGTTTTTCCACCTGAATATACACCGCCTGATAGAGTTATCATGTTATCAAGATGTACATTGTGTTGCTTGCAGTTGGCTGCATCTACCCAATTCATTGACTGATACTTTCTAACAAGCTCCATCCTTAATAATCTGAAATTTTTCTGACCATTAGCATAGCCGGCATCTAAGATGAAATAATAAGTATCATTTAAAATAGTATGCCAAAGAACTCTACCTGGGAACTGCCATTTAAACCATGCGGATTGTATACGTTTATTACCTGATGTAAAGTATTTATAACAGTAAACATAATCATAAGGATTAGGACAATGTTTTAAGAGACCTGTGCTGTTAAACGGGTCGGCTGGTGACTCCTCAGTCCAAGGTACATAATTTGTTAAAACAACTAACCCATTCTCTCTTGAACAGGCAATACTATCTATACCAGTAGGTATGTTTTCTGTTACAGGTTTACTTAATTCAACTACATTAGGATGACCTTCTCTAGTGATATTGGACATTTCATATAATCTGGTATGTCTACCAGCATTATCTGTAAACGCAATTGAATTACCTAAGTTAATTGGTGGAGTATTTGTATTAACTGAGTAGCTAGATATGTGACTTACTTTTACAGTATCTCCAGATAATATATCACTATCTGTAGTCAGCATAAATTGTTCATCTTTACTAGATATGATTAAACCTTGATTAACTTCAATTCCAGTATATAGTGTACTAGGATGACCAGAGGTAGTTGAAACATCTATAGCATCTTGTGGTGTTGTAGTAGTTGCTGAGACAGCCCATACGTTAAAGAAATCACCAGGTTGTGACAGGCATACATAGTTTTTACTTAAAATAACAAGTCTATTTCTCCAAAACAATAAACCTGTTATTTGGGTACCAGTTTGTGATATAAATGGTGTTTTATCAGCACCTTTTAAAAACCAAGGTTTAGGGTTTGTTAAATTATCACCTGTTTTTCTATCTGCCCAGTTGGCTTGTTGAAGATAAAATGTATTCTCACCAGTACTAGGATCCTGTTCTTTAATTAATTCATGTGGCCAAGTTTCCTTAGCTATCTTGTGATGAATGACTCTACCATCGTGGTTTATAGGACCTTCACATTCTACCCATGTACCTTCCCCATCAATCCCATCTGGACCGAAGACTGTTTCGCCGTCTGAGAGGGGTACGTGGATGCTAGTGAAGGGAACCATTGGTTTCTTACCTTCAAATCTTAACCAGTAATCATCTTCCTCAGCACCACTGTTACGGACACGGACGATATAACCATCAAGACATTCTGAAGGTAAACTAGCAGCAGTACCAGTCTCAAACCCTATAATGCTAAGTAGTTGAGGTTCTGATGTCGAAACAGTGAATGGTTTGTCACTAGGAGTACCATCTTTAGGAGTGATATATAGACCACTACCTATCCTTCTTACTTTGAGATCACTGTTTTCTTTTTCAATTTGCTTTTCAATGCTATGTAAAATACTAGCTGCTGTAATATTTTCAGAAGCTTCAGCAGTAGTAGGTTCAGGTCTAACAACAGCAAGATCTGCCGTTACCTCTGTTTTCTGAATTGATTCAACAGTTATTCTATACTCTTCTCTCTCTTTACCTTTCGCATGTTCACCACCCATTTCTATGACAAAAGTATCACCTTTTTCCCAACCTTCACCACCATGCATAAGTTCTAAATCTAAAGTATACTTAGCCCAATGATAAGGTTCACCATTTCTACTACCATGGTATCCAGCAATGAATGGTACCCCGTGCATTGTTAGTCTAAATCTTAAATTCGTAGCATCAGGGCATATGGGTTCCCCGGTATCAATATCAGTAGTAGGTTTGTCGTCTCCAGAAGGATTTATAGTAAATATTTTAGTAGCATTAAATGGGCACGATTCATCATCATGTATATATAAATCCTTTGCACCTCCTCTATTACCACCACTAATCCAATGAGCTTTTAATTTTACTGCTGATGTTATTTTTGTTGATTCAACTTTTTCTTGAGCACTAGCAATATCTAATGGATATTGTTGGTTATAAGCTATTGACTTTAAAGAGATAAAAGCTTCAGGTGGCCTAGGAACTGCAGGTTGGGTTGCATCTAATGCTACACGTGTTGTCTTATTAACTATATATACAGAATCGTTTATTGGTAGTGCACTTAGTTCAAGTTGCCCAGTGTCAATATGTTTTAGGTAATCAAAAGGATCAGCAGTTTCTCCAAAACGTCTCCTAGCTTTTACAGTTTGTCTCTCTCCAGTTCTAACATCCCAAAGTTTAAGCGTTCCATCGCGACCAGCTCTTCCTACAAAACCACCAGTCGGATCGTGTGCATCACGCATAAAAAACCAACACTGTCGGGAGCCGTCTATATTTTTTATGTCTGATATATATTTACTTCCTGGTCTTTTCTCACAACCTTCAGTTATATCTGGATATATATTAACAGCCTCTTTAACAAATCCAGGTATTTTTAATTCTTCTGGTTGGTTTGATTCTCCAAATACATAGTTGGGTATTGTTTGAGTAATTCCTGCCATTAGCGTCTCAACATAGTTTGATATGGGCGATAAGATTTGTAGTTACTATTATAGGTAGACCCGAAGAAAGTAGAATCACCTTGATTAGCTTCATATTCATAGCAAGCTGCTCTTGCCATTACCTCTTGTTGTTGTGATAATTGAGTCAGAGCTGTGTTATTTGTCATTTGTGCTACAGCCCTTGTACTGGCACGGTATGTAATATAACGTCTAAAGACAGCTGGTATTGTTATCTGTTGGCCCATCTCCGGACTGATTTCCCAGTAAGCAAACCAAACTACATCACATTTAATACATCCAGTGAAATCATAAGTGTGGTTTACTTTATCATAAAGCTGATTACCACGTCTTACAACATCATAAGTTCTTTGTATATCATCATCAGTTACATCTATTCTTAAAATATCATCATGTAGAAAAATAGGTCCTGCAGTTGGCGCTCCTGGTGCTGGTACTAATTGCGGTAAACCAGATATAGGATCAAAGGCTAGAATAGCGCCGCCTGCAGCTGGGGGTGAATCGATGAGCGGGCAGAACTCTACAGCACGTTCAGTGTTGAAATGCCACTCTTCACTAAGTACATCTAGTGTAGTAGCATCTAATATATTTTGAATCATTTCATATTGTGGGTTACTAGAACCAGTTGAACTGACCGGACCTTGCCCAATACTACTCAGTATTGAATTGATTGCGGATAGTTCGGTATCGATTAATAATGTCATATTCAATAGTGAGTAAAAAAAAAGGGAACCCGAAGGTTCCCATAGAATCAAACGTTGGTGATGTTACACTCAACGCCTGCATAAGGTAGGCGTAAGCCTTTGGTTACAGACTTAACAGCTGAATCAGAAACAGCTGAGCCATAACCTTTGCTAGTTTTAGCGACAGAAATACGTTCAGCGTCTGTAGTACAAACACTGGTATTTCCCTTTGCGACAGAAGCTGCCATATATTCTCCTCAATTAGTTTTCATATTCTAGTGTAGCAACGTAACCAATTACGTCAGTTGCAGTACTAGCATTAGCTGCAGTTACAGTGATCTTATCGCCGATACGATAACCATCACCATCATTAGCAGCATCAGCGTCTACTGTAATAGCAGTTACTACATCTCCTGCTACGGCAAGGTCTACTTTAAGAGCTGAGCCATTACCATCTGTAGCTGTAGCAGCTGCATCAATAGGAGATCCTGCACCACTAGTACCATTATCACCTGTTGCAGTTCCTAAAGTAATAGTTGCAACAGCTCCACCTGCACGCCCCCATTCAACTGGAGGTTGTGGGTACCAAGTCAGGCTTGTTTTCCCGCCAACACCAGTAACAGTTTGTTGAGTAGCCATTAGTAACTACCTCCTATTAAACGCTTTGCAATTCAATTGCAGCAGCGGGATTAAGAGTTCCACAACCCATGGCTTGACGTCCAACGATCAAGTCACCTTGATACATTACAGACACATCACCACTGGTTACTTGTACACTAGGACCAATAGCAGAAACAACAGCAGCAGCATCTTTGTAATAAATCAAGCCTGCATGGTTAGCGAAGTTACCACTATAATCGTTGTTCTCTCCATCAACAGCATTTACAGTACCAGCCTGGAAAGGTAGGTTGTTGCTACGCTTGATTTGGATACCAGCGATTTCATAAAGTCCTTGTCCTGAAGTAAGACTACCTTGTGTATTACCATAGTCACGGTTCAGAATGTTGGAATCAACTTGTGATACCAAAGCATAATATTGACGTGGTGACAATACTGCAGTACGTCCAGCTTGTGGCATATTCTTTTCATCAAGAATAGCAGCGGCTTCAAAGAAACCATCTACCAAAGCTTGGGCGTTGAACTGATTGCCTGCACCTAGTTGGATAATAGATCCACCTGGTTCAGGGCCAGGAGTTGCGGTAATAGGATGTGCTTCACGTGCAGCTAGGGCGATAGTACGGAACACTTTCTTGTCATAAGCTTCAGCAAGAGCATGTCCGATCTTAGCGGAGATCTCAGAACGAAGACTATAGTGAGCAAGAGTCTCATCTAAATCGTATACGAACGCCGAAGAAATGAGAAGATCATCCATTTGGATGGTCTTTTCTGCCACTGGAGGATCACCGGATCCAAGGATTGGTTCACCAGGAGTATGGTATGCGGCTTGCATGCGACCTGTGAAGATGAACTGCATACTCTTACCACTTGTTAGGCTACGAGATTGTACAGTTCCTTTTGCGATACACGCTGACTCATAGGCTTTGAAGAGCTCGCCAGAGAACAGCTTTAGATAAGTTCCATACTTGGTATCATAATTAATTGAACCAGCTGTTGAAGCAGCTGCCTTGTTTAGAGTACCAACTACGGATTGAGTTAGATTAGCCATTTAATTAATTTGTTTTATTTATATATGTTTCTCAGCTGAAATTTTTGATCAATTTGTTTGTGGTCTTTCCCACCGTCTAGACGGCAAAAGGTATCCTCGTAAGGGCTAATGCCAATAGGGAGAGAGTCCGACTCTGAGGTGCTCTCCCCCCTTTTACTGATTACCAGCGTTGATGTTCAACGTATGATCCAGCATAAATAGTTACACGATCAGCATGATCGGTATTCTGTGCATATTGAATCTTCAATGTTCCTTGAGTTGAAGTGTTCTTAAGAATGATATTCAAGTCCAAGACTCCATTACCATTACCAGTACAGACACAAGTTTGAGCAGCATTGATTGCACTTTCGACAGCTGAGTTGTTACCAGATGTACCGGAAGCAGCTGGGTCAATGTACACATCCGTTGCACGTACAAATGCAGGGGTAATATCAACTCCTGCTGAATCTACCAGAGCTACTTCATATTTGAAGTCAGCATTATCTGTAGAATTGAAGAAGATTTTATACTTAAGAATCAGTCTCTCATATTTACCTACAGGAATGTTAAGATCACTAAGATCCCTAAGTGTAGCTCCTTCATTAGAAGCAGCAGTTTCATCACCTACTTTTCCATAAGCAGTGTTGTCTGTCATGTAATCATCTAGCAATACTTTACCAGAGAAGAATTCACCAGGTGTGTAGACAACACTATTGGTTGTAGGATTAGGATTAAAAGGCATTTGTTTAATGTATTAAAGGTTTATATCCAGACCTGTTCCGCAGGTCCGGGAGTTAATGACGCTTAGTTGACCACGTCATTTCCATACCAAATCCTAGTAAGAATACTAGGAAGAGTATGTACAAAAGTTCCATCTAGAAGGACCACTTAAGACCAGCTTTGGTTCCGTAGTTGTTCTCATCAGCGTCAGTCGTAAGAAAACTGATTTCTCCATAAATGGACACAGCTTCAGTGGCTTGAAAGGCTCCACCAGCTTTACCGGAAAATTCGGTATTGGCATCACCTCCATCAGGTGAAACGATGGCTGGACCTGCTTGAAGATAGTAGCCGAGACGGTCTACCTCTCCTTCATAACCAATATGAAGATCTGTGACGGATCCACCATAATCTGATCCAGTCCAACCACTGTTGATTTCAGTGTTGACATATGGGCCAGCCATTGCAGGTGTCGCAGAGAGGGCGGACAGTGTGGCAAGTGCAATAATAGATTTCATTGTTTAGTTTGTTGTATTGTTGTTCGCTACTTTGGTTTTCGTGTACTTGATGCCACGATAGGTATAAGTGACAGTCATAGTTTTTCTCCTATGATGTAAGCCCCGTTCCCTGCTTACACGTCATGCGTCAGAGCATAACTCTGATGAACGGATGCTGTCGTAGTAGTCATGTTTAGTGACGTGAACGCCCTCGATAAATGCAGCCACAAGTAGCAGCATGATTGCAATTATCCAGGGCTCTGTAAATTTTTTCACCATAAAATATCATAGGCAAAGCCATCAGTCATAGCTGTCATCTGCAGTTGCTGCATGATACCTATCAAAACTGATAAGAATCCAGCTAGCATTAAACCTATGCCTAATGCTCTTAAATTTTCCATGTTAATAGGCTAGTAGAGAAAGATGGATCCCTAAGCATGTGAATATACTTAGATATAATAATCTTCCAATCATAATTAGAATTTTAAATTAGATCGTTCAAGTTTATCATAGATATCTTGTCTGTAAGCAGGGTCATTATCATAACGTGGGTCTTGCATTGCTCTCACTACTTCTGCTTGACTACGGAATTGATCTGATGAATTTTGTGCTGGTTTACCTGAAAGCATCCTGCCTTCATAACCATTACTTTCATCATACTTAGCCTTAAGTCCTGCAACAGCTAGTTGAATAGCATGCGTATTACCAGAAGCAATTAATGAATCAAAACCTTCACTCTCATCATCTGATAATGCATCACCTGCCCATTCTATAATTTTATCATAACCTTCCTCACCACCTGCTACATCTTTAATAGCACGGATTTCACTGTCAGTCAAATCTGCAACAGCTTCTTCTTGTTTAGGCGCATTCCTTTGCACTTCCATATAAGCTGCTACTAATTCCTGACTAGACATGTCATTAAATTTACTTAATGTCTCTTCAGAAAGCTCACCTTTTTCATTGAATTCATATGTAGCATCTGTAAGTAAAGTGACAGAAGGATCTTCCTCCTTCTCCTCTTCAACTACTTCTGCTTTTTCTTCTGTATTTTCCTGATCTTTAGAACCAAGTTTCTGCTGTAATTCTAAGTATGCTTTCTCTAATTCTTCAGCATCTTTAAATTTATTTGCTAAAAGTGTGTCTTGTTGTTCTTCAATCTTCTCACCTACAGCTAATGAATCCTTTTCTTCTTCAGAGAATTCTTCTGCATCAGCTGGGGTGGGATCATAAGTAAGGACGTGGGCCATTTGTATCTATCACGGTAAGGTTTCCAAGACCGACACGCTTAACATAGTTAGGTCCACGGCCAATGGTTGGTTCGCCAATCTTTGTAGGTTTGGCATATTTATTTTCGGTTTTAGTTTCAAGAGGTTCTGGTTTAGACACCTTAGGAAGCGGCTTCTTACGCACCTTCTTGGGGCGCGTCGCCTTGTTCTCCTCCATACATATTCTCCAAGTTAGGGTTTTTAGTTGGATCTACTGCTGGTGCTCTAGCTAGTTGACCAGCTTGATCTACAAGCGATTGTTGTGCAGCTAATTGCTGTTGTTGTTGTGCTTCCTGTTGAAGCTGTTGCATACTCTTAACTAGGTTTAATACATCAATACCTTGAGCTGCTGCTAAGCGTTTAATGTACTCACTTGCATCAATAAATTTCAGCATTGATTCAGGTCCCATAGTCTGAGCTATAGTTGTAATAAAAGTAATAAGACTTTCTCTATCTTGTCCTCTACCTAATGCGTTAACACCAGCTACAATTTGAGGACGTACAATACTTTTATCGACTTTAGGTAATTGATTAGAACGTTGTAGTACAAGTAAAGTTCTATTGAGATAAGGGATTAAGAACTCAACAGTTAGAAGGCTGAATAGCCCACCAAGTTGGCTCTCTAATTCCATTTGAGTTAGGCGTACCTCTTCAGCAGTTGTACGTTCACTTTGTCTAATGTTTAAGACAAGGAATGCATCACTGATTCGTCGTTCCAAAGTTGTAGCCATTTCACTGGCTGTTCTAAAGTCAGCTGTTTTACCAACCTGAACAACACCAATATCTTCAGCCCTACCTTGAACGATTGCACCGTTCCCAGCAGCGGCTAGAGCCTGTGGTTTAGTGGTGCTTGATGGTGATACAGTAAAGACTACTTTAGCAGCTGCTGCAGAGCCTTCTACTAGTGCCTGAGAGAGTGCTTCGAGGGACTTAAGATCCCCCATAAATTCTTCAACACGTCCTCTACCTAGCGCTTCACCATCTACAGTATTGAATCTGAGAACTAACCATGGACTTGCACTTTTAGGTGCTGTGCTACGACTATTAGGAAGTATCTTATCAAAGGCTTCCTGATGCCAAACCCAACGACCATTCTTCTCGTCCATCCTGACGTATGTGTATACTGCTACGTCGTCATCATCTGAACCTGTCTTATGACCGTCATCACCAGGTGAATTAGGTTTTAGTTCTGGCAGTTCACGACCGAGAACCTTACGACTGATTAGTTCCTTTGTTACAATCTCTATTACATTGCCGTCACCATCACGGTTGACAACATATCGATTCAAAGGAAAGTTTTTTAAACCAGTTTTACCCATGAAAATAAGGGTATTACCAGCTACAATTAAATGTTTTAATGCTTGATGTACAACAACTCTATCATTAGATGCATTGATATAATCCATCACCATCCTTTCCATTTTAGAAAAGGATAGATCTAATTCACTACGAATTTCTGGAGGTAACTCTTCACCTAATTTATCATCTCTAATTTGAAACTTAAAGAAGGTTGTTTGTGGTGGCAACAAAGCTAACATCAGTTTGGCAGCTAAATTAACTACCGCTTTAGCACCAACTGATTGCCATGGTGAGGCTAAGCTTTTATGTGGTGTGTTATCTTCATGATCATCTCTAACTAAATAAGGTAGTGTTAGTTTAGAACAATCTACAGCTTTCTCAAGGAAGGCTGATCTATTTGAAGATAGTTGTGTATACCTATCACGTGCCTTCATGTATTAAGTACCTCAGTGCTATCACTTCCAGTATTTGTAGGGATATTGACATTAGCAGTGTTAGTGTTGATACCTGTTAAACCTGATCCACGCCTTTTTTTACCAATTTTCATCGTGGCAACCTCACCCAAACCCTGAATCTGCTCAGGCGGTGGGACGGGTGTGGGTGGCTTGATCGGGGGAGCTGGTTCTACAGTACCGCCCGAGCCACTGCGTGGTGTTTGTTGCTGGAAAATACACATAATCTTAATCCTCCTTGAGTCGTGTGCGGATCCACTCCACTACTGATCGTTGACCTGATCTATACATAACTGTTTTTAAATCATCAGTAGGTTGTGGGTTAATGGGTGGGAAAATCTCCTCTAACTCAAGGAGTATTTTGTCGTTCAGTTGAGGTCCAACGATAGCCTCAAGCATATTGGGGGAGATTGACATTGCTGTGCTCAAAAAAGGCAGGCATTCTTGCTCGCTGTGTGTCAGAAAGCTCTGGGGCTTTACCTTCATACATTAAACGATCGCTTGAATCCAGCCAGAATTTTTTGTCCAAATATTTATCGTAGGTATTAGTACCTAAAGGTTCCATAATCCAATTAATGGTGGCCTTCCTAAGCTTATCCAAACTTGGACTAGGAGATAAGCCCATATCTCTACATACAAGAGAGTTAGCGGCCACATGAATTTGTTCATCGCGTGAAATGTCTGCGGATACAGTTCTTAACCCAGCATCACCACAAAACCTAAAGAAGGGTAACAGAACGAAGAAAATCGCACGTTCGGCCACCAATGCCTTGAGGATCGTGTGATCCGGATGGCTTTCCCAAGCGTCTCTGAGTTTGAGAGCTTCGGATTCAGCCTTTTCATCAACGCCCAAGGCATTGGCAATGTAACCCAAAGCCAAATCATGGTTCTCTTCATCGGTAACGTTCGATTCAAGGAGTTCCTGGGCAAGTGGTGGTACCTCACCCTTAAGACCTTCCTTAATGAATTCACCAACTGGTAGCTCCATATGACGTATTGCGAGAGCGCGGTAGATGGTTTCTTCACTACCCTCCTTTAATTTTCCTGCAGTTGTTTGTACTGGTGACCACTTTCTTTTGCGGTCTAGTAGTTGTTGATAGGGATGTTTTCTCATTATTCTTGACAGTTGCAATCTGGTTGTTTGTTTAAAATGTCTGCCAAGTAATCTTCAACTGAGGACTCATCCAATGCCGCATAGACATTGCTCTTATCCTGTGTGTCTCCCATTACCTGTAGACTATAGTAAAGGGAGGTCTGGGGCGAAGCCAGCCACTCCTCAACGAACGCATTGTCGTAGGTTACAACATCACTCCAAGAGTTGAAGCTGTATCCATGAAGAAGTCCCGTGTTATTCAACATTATCATTATATTATCTGCTACCTTCTTGTAGGCATCCCAGCCTACTTCACTAGCTATCTCTACATCACCATAGTCATAGCTCTCGACACCAAAGGTGCCACTGTCTCTATCTACCTTCCTTGAAATAGGAGGTGCGATTTCAGGTGTGGCTGTATAGCCATCTTTATCCACTGATCGATAGGAACAGCTAGCAGTAGGTGCTATGCAGAATGCTCTATCCATCTTGTTCCACTTAGCTACTTGGGCTGCTTGATTGATTGCAGCTCTCAAGTGAAAGCCTAATGACCAAGCTGTAGGATTACTCATCCCAGCTAGGCTTTTATTCAATTGTTCTAATGCCTCACCAAACTCTGCGTAAGTTACTTCGTACCGCCGTAAGAGGTTGGCGAGTCCGAGCATACCCAGTCCAACTTGTCTGTCTGTATCCGAGGGAAGATACTCTCCAGATTCTCCAACACCTGTTCGGCCATGAAGATCGCACAGTTGGGACATACCGTCAAAGAAAGCCTCTCCGAGATCTTCGATGCTACAGGCACCGAGATTGACGTGCTGTAAAAGGCATGTTCCACGTGAGGGCAGGTATACTTCGAGACAGACGTTTCCATAAATTCTTTCACCTTTCTTAGTTGGACTTACTGGATGCTTTGCGTACTTTATTTTGTTGAGCCAGATATCTCCACTTTTAATTCCGTATAGCAGAGATTCCCGTACTTCATCGCTTGCGTCGTCCCACATTTCGGGAGTGAGATCGACACATCGCTTGACCCATGGGAGTTCTGCTCTGTTGGTAGTAATAAACTCAAGTATATCAGGATGGTCGAGATCCAAATGCAAGACGCAAGCGCCATTCTTGTAGACACCGCCACGCCGAAGAGTTTCATTTAATGTTGAGTAGATTTTACCGAATGATACAGGGCCAGAAGCCGTAAGACCTTTTCCGTTTTCACTTCCTTTGGGTCTGAGCTTTGATAGATGAACTGCAACTCCCGCTCCATATCGGAGCGCATGAGAGACGAACCTCCAGCTGTTTTCGATTGAGTCATGTTCTCCGTCCATAGAATCCTCTACGACCATAACCGTGCACGATACTGGCAATCGTCCCTCTGGATCATCCATCCAGTTTTGTACCCGACCTGTACGGGAGATTAGTTCATTGTTCATATCAAGTCTGTTAATGTTGGTGGTTGATAATTTGGTCCCTTTAAGACCTTGCCGTCTTCTCGTAGGATGGGTTTACCATCCTCTCCGAGCTTTGACATGTTCGATTGATGGACTCTATCCATAGCTGTGTCTAGATTCCATCCCATATTCTCTGCATACTGGTAACATACATATACCAGGTCTGCTAGTTCTTTCAGTGTATCAGTTGTAAAGGCAGGGTCATGCCTAAATAGTAAACCCTCCGCCTCTAAGAACTCCTTGAACTCCTCCACTATTAAAGCTTTCTGCACCGAACGTTGGGTTGCTGTCTTTGAATTGGGGATACGGTAAGACTTCCGAAACTCCTTGGCTTGTTGCTGTAGCGTTGATGGTGTGTTCGAGTTCATTCTCTAGGTAGTGGATTGCTTTAATTAGATCTTCTTTCTTACTGCCTTTATAGCCAGCCCTGGCAATGTATTTAACTGCATTACCTAAGTGGAAGTTTAAATCGTTATCCCGAATAAAGTCCCAAACCTGGGCTTTACCTCTTTTGTAGTAGGAGGGTCCTTTTGAGTTGCTGAGGCTGATGGTGTCTGAGGAGTGGGCCATTTTTTAACTAAATTAGTGAGTGAATTTCCTAGAATAAAGTTTTGTTCTTGTAGTGCCATGAATACAGTGATGATGTCCTCTTTATTTGTTGCTGGACTCTTCAGTGCATCATGTGTTTGCCTCATCCTTAGGTCTTGTTCCATCGTCAATTCTGTAATCGGCGGCGGGAGTCCAGGGGATAGGTTTTTTGCGTTTGAAGTCATAGTCATCCTTAGTTAAAATTTTTGCCAAGCGGGCGTTCATTAGGGCTGTATCTTCATTTGAATCTCTTTCAATGAATGCTTCCTTCACTGTTTTCCAGGAGTAGCCTTTCTCTTTGAATAAAGCTTCAGCCCTGCGGATTCCAATCCCACTAACACCACTATAACCATCAGTTTGATCGCCAGCCAGTGTTTGTATAAGGTGCCATTGTGGTCCCATTGTTTCATTGATGAGAGTGATTTCTTCCATATCATACAATTTTCCTGGTATCTGTCGCATATCCTTATCAGGACTACATATCATATTGCCAGGATTTTTTGTGGCATAAATACCCATAGCATCATCAGCTTCTAAGGTAGGCATGATGATGACTTCGTAATCATTTTTAAGTGCGTTTATCACACGTTTATAACCACAAGGTTTCTTTCGATTACGGTGTCCCTTGTAGTCTGATTGAATTTCCTTTCTAAAGTTTGTTGAATCACTAAAGAATAAGATCATCTCATCAGAGTCCCATATCGCATCATGAATTTTCTTTAATTCACGTTTAACTTTATTATAAGCTTCAGAGAATTTAGATGTAACAATAATTACATCATCACCAAAGTCTATCTCAGTTTCAGCTGCAGCACAGGATTTATAAACGATGAAGTCCGCATCAATTAGCAGTTTCATCTATATAATATATACCATAAATTAAGTATTGTATCAGGATTGTCATCGGCATGACCCATAGCTAGATTACATCTATCACATATATAAGTAATAAATTCACCAGTTTTATGATTATGATGTAACACCATATCTTCTTTCTCTAACCACTTCTCACATCCTTTGCAAGCATGAGGTTCTGGTTTAGGGTGATATTTTTTTAAATTAGTAAGAAGACGTTGGTAGGAGCTAGCACAGTTTATACATTGTGCTCTAGGGACTCGATGTTTACCATCACGTTTAACCAATTGATCATAAGTGAAAGTACCTCCACAATCTCTACAAACTTTAGTAGGTTCAGTGGACATCTGCCCAAGTTCTACCTGATTTAGATTCTGCTGCAATAGGCACTCTTGTCCCATAATACTCCCCAGCTCTAGCTGCTGTGTATTCAAGGATGAATCTAATGTCATTTTCATATTTAGGTAGTGTTTCAAATTGAAGCTCGTCGTGAATGAATGCTAACTGATCAGCCTTGAAATAAGGATGATCGTTAATAACTTCATTAGCTATTACCATCCACCGCTTAGCTATAACTCCGGCCGATGACTGAAGGCAGTAGTTCAACGCTTTGTGTGATGAATCAACTTCAATTTTTCTTCCATCGATAGCCCGGATGAAACCCCGTTTCGACGCATCCTTAATAGCTGTAAGTAGTTCTGCAAGTCCTGGAATGGCATCGACAAAAGCTTTACGAATTTCCTTACCCTTTTTTCTTGCCTTGTCCTCGGAAAGGCGTTGTGAATATGATAACCCAATTTTAATATCTCCTGCTCCATATAGGAACGCATAGGTTACTGTCTTTACAAGCCGTCTCGATATTCCTATCTTGTCGGCATTGACTTGGTGGATGTCTCCGTTGAGTAAAATATCACCGTAGCGGCCTCCATCATACCGATGTATATAATGGGCAAGCATACGAAGCTCGATACCACTAAGGTCTGCACCCACCATAACTTTAGTGGGTGAGGCTGTGAATAATTTTCTGAATCTTTCATCGGATGGGGTTTGTGCTAGGTTTGGATTTCGGTGAGCGCAACGATGAGTATTTGTTGCTACTGAACAGTGGTGATGGATTCTAGACTTCGTAACAAGCTTCTGCCAGGCGTTGTTCCCTTCGGAAATCATCCCTAGCTTCTTTGTTAAGTCCAAGCATTTGAAGAACATCAT
>VTLG01015713.1_pt1 | contig 34252 bp, 72 predicted proteins | sample 4694571 | NCBI WGS metagenome assembly VTLG01 (sample SAMN12604809, study PRJNA352737) | marine metagenome | biome: ENVO:00000447; feature: ENVO:00000209|ENVO:00000569|ENVO:01000036; material: ENVO:00002151; isolation source: viral sequences binned using virsorter ...
CCTCCTCCGTCTCCACCGCAGCCACCACCACCGCCACCGCCACCACCAGCTAAGACTGTATATGAAACTACATTTCTAGTTGGTCCACAAACTCCTGCAGCTGTATTGACAGTAAAACTTCCAGGACCAGTAAATGTATGAACTTTAAAATTAGTATCAACCACACAACCTGAACCTGGACCCGTACACCCACTTCCTGCTGCTACTATAAAAGGAGGAGCCCCTGTCTCTGTATCCTCGGCATTTTGAACATTAACCCAACCTTTTGTTGAATCAACATAAACAAATGTAGCGGCTTGACCATTAATATCTAATTTTGCATCATCTGTAATTCCACCAATTTTTTCTGAACCATTTGCTGCTATTGTTAAATTATATGTTTCAAAATTTCTAGCATAATCAGAAACTGCAACAATAGCTCCAGCACTTCCTGCTGGTAAGTTCATTGTTAAAGCACTTCCTGAATTTATAAAATAGCCTTCTCCACTTGCTGCAGTGAAAGTAGTAGTTTTAGGAGTTGTTTGCCAGTCAACAGAACCTGATCTACCAAAACCTGATTGTGATGCGCCAGAAGCTAATGTTACTGTATCACCACTTTTGCCTATTGTAAGCGTTGATCCTGATGCTGTTTCTAGTGTATTTACTTTAATTGTACTTGTCATAATTATTTATATTTATATCTTAATATTACTATTCCACTTCCTCCAGCTACACCAGGTTGACTTGGTCCACCACCATTTGAACCGCCACCACCACCGCCAGTATTAGTAGCCCCTGCTTCAGCAGCAACCGAACTTCCTGGATATGGTCCTCTTGCACCATTTCCACCACCACCATAACCACCAGTACCTGGACTGGAACCATCGTGACCACCACCCCCACCACCAGCAAAATATCTTAAAGATCCACTTGGACCATCATCTCCTACACTTGAACTTGGATTAATTCCTGTTCCAGTTCCTATACCACCAGCTCCACCTGTACCAGACGTACCATTTCCACCAGTACCTCCTGCTCCACCGCCGCCTCCATTACCTACTGGAGGACTCATAGCACTACCTGAACCACCGTTTGAACCTTGTGCTGGAGTTGTTGGCGGAGTATTTCCAGCCCCTCCACAAGAAGTAGAATCGCCTCCACCCCCTGAACCACCGGGATTTCCTGTAGATGGAGATTTACTTCCACCTCCACCAGCTGTAGCTGTAATAGTTGAAAAACTTGAATTAGATCCATTACCACCTGGACTGCCTGAAGGACTTGCTGGTCCTCCACCACCTACGGCTATTGGATAACCTGTAGCCGTTACTGTAATTCTATTTGGAGCACTTGGATAGCCATCTAAAGGACTTGCTGTATAAGGAGTTGTTGGACTTTTTAATTCTCTATAACCACCTGCTCCACCTGCTCCACCTCTGTCTTGGCTACTTCCTCCACCTCCAGCTACTACCATATAAGAAATTAAATTGTCGGCTGCGGTGCTTGATATTTGACATACCGTAAAAGTTCCAGGTCCTGTAAATGTATGAATTTTGTCATTACCACATTCTGTTATTGTACCACCTGTACCTATTACAAAATTAACTCCTGAAAAAGTTGAACTATCGTCTTGTGTTGCTATCCATCCTTGAGTTGCATCTACATATACTAAAAAGATTGCCGCCCCATCAGTTTTGATAACTACATCTGCTGCATCTCCTCCGTTAATTTTTGAACCATTTCTACCAATTGTTAAATTGGCAGTTGCAAAATTTCCATTATAGTCTTTCAATCCTACTATATTTCCTGCACTTGGAGATGCTGGGAGTGTTAATGTAAACGCCCCACTTGCTGCTGTATCACAAAAATATCCATTTCCTGATACTGCTGTAAAACCTGTTGTCTTTTTTGTTGTGTCCCAGTTAACAGTTCCTGTTCTTCCAAAACCAGATTGACTAGCACCAGTTCCAAGAGTTACTGTATCACCAGATTCACCTAGTGTTAAAGTAGTTCCGCATTGTGGTGCAACTGTATTTACTTCTATTTTACTCATTATACTATTACCAAAGTCCCCGTTACTGTTACAGTAGCAGGAATAGTTATGGGTCCTGCTAATACACCATTTTCAATAGTTTGAGTCCCATCAATTGTTGCCGCTTGATTAGGTATAAATTCATTGGGAGAGGTTTGTCCTCCGATATATTGAATACCGTTTACTACTGCAGTCATAATTCCTCCTAAGAACTAATTTGATTAATGTATGAAGTAACAATATCAACAGACGACGCTGTATTAGATACTGCTTTCAACACATCACCATTTTTTAAAACAATCTTTGATCCGCCTTGGATTAATTCAATTGCAGAATTTGGTGGAATAACAACATCTTTTGCAAGATATTTATTTCCACTATTAACTATATAAACATCAACTTCAATTGTAGTCGTTAAAATATTACATAGTCTAATTCCAATAACTGCATCATAATCTGCTCCAGTTACAAGTGTTACTTCACTTGTTCCTACTGCTGATTCTAAATCGTTTCTAAAATTTTGTGCCATATTTTTTTCCTATTTATAATGCAACCGCCATTGCTAATGCAAAACCAGCTGACGCTGCTCCGACTGGTGTACCTGAAGCATCCAAGTAAACCGATTTTTCTGCAGGCATTGTACAAAATACATCTTTAGTTGTACTACTCCCAAAATTTATTTTTGATGTATTACCTAAAGAGTTATTTAAAACTTCAGTTCGTGCAAGAGTATCAGGTGTTGCATCAGTTACTGTACCACGCCCAACTTCCCAATTTGCTGTACCTTGTTCGTGAATAGCATAATAAGTTGTATTACTATTACCAATTCCTGCAACAAAAGTTACAAAACCAGTTGACGCACCGTCGAGATTGAATGTTCCTGTCCCCGATGTTGTACTCGTTTCTTTTACTCTGTCATTTAATACTAAAGCCATTAACTACTCCTATGGATTTCCAGTTATACTTAATAAAGCTCCAGATCCTGAAGGTGCCCCTGCTGTTGGACTTGGGAAAGTAACTTTAAAATCACCAGACGTAGAAGTAATGCTCGCACCAAAATCTAAAATTGCTACTAGATATTGGTTAGCTGTTGCTCCACCAGGTGCTACATATTTATATAACACTCCAGTTCTTGCTGTGATTGTAGAACTTGTCCATGTAGGATCAGTTGTAAAATCTACTGTTGTATAATCTCCTGTTTGTGCCACTACTCCTTGACCACAAGTTAAACCATTAGTTGTGTAACCAGTTCCAACTGTACCAACTTGGTTTGCAGTAGCAGAAGTATAACTTGTATCACCTACTGCGTAAGGTGCTGCGTTAGTAAACAGAGCGAGATAATACGCATTATTCTGAGATAGATCATGCTGTCCTTTTAGGATCCCTTGTTTAAAAGCATAAGGTACTACATTTGCCATATTTTTTTCTCCTTAATTAATTTGTTCCGTAACTTGATGACGATTTAGATTTTAATTGTTGACGAATCATGCCATCTTCATATTCGTCTCTGCGTCTGTAACCGATTTGTTCAGTTGCGTACGTTGTAAGAGCATTCTCATATTGCCCTTGGTAGTATTGTATCATATCTTGTGGACCTTTCAAGTATCCATATGCATTTATCAAACATCCATATAAAAGCAAGTCTTGATATTTATTAGATAAATAAGTTCCCAAAGTAGAATAATCTATAGGACTTGTTTCTAAAATACTTGGAGCTTCTTTATTATAAGCTAAAGTAATAGCGTAGGTTTGATTAGGTGTGGGCGCTACAACCCAATATTCTTCGTCCCAATTACCATAATATTTAGGTATATCTACAGCTGCTGTTCCTGGTGTAGAATAATATTCTGCCATAAAACTAGGATCTCTTTGTTCTAAAAAGAATTGATTACCAGCAGTGTCTTTAAGCTGAACATAATTAATAGATCTTAAATCATCAGGAATAGTTACATATCTATTTCCAGTAATTAAAGTAGATGTTGCATAATGAGCATTTTGATCTGTGGGTACTGCTCTTAAAATTGAGTTCTCGGCATTTTTAATTTGAGTTGCTAAAACCGCATCTGTTAAAACTGTATCAGATACTTCTGTGTATCCTCTAATATCTGTTTTTAAATTTGCTAAAGTGTATGCCATCTTATATTCCCTCCAATGTTACAGGTCCTGCTGAACAATTTTCTTCACCACCTTTTACACCATGTAAAGTTGCGCTGTCTGCACTTTTAAAATAAAAATAACTAATAGGATTAGTTAAAGAATCTGTTGTAGTTGCTCCTGTAACATTTCCATATTTATCAATTTTTCCTAACGAAATTGTAAAACCAGTTGCAGAATCTATATCAGTTACACCACTGATATTTGGGATAGGTGCAAACTGTTGAAGGTTAAGAGCATCGGCTCCCCCTGAGCCTGCAGTTGTTACTTGAGCGGGTCCTCTTAATCTAACTGTGCTTCCCGCTTTTCTTTGATGATCTAATGAATAAACATTAACATAAGTATTACCATCCACACTATTAACAATAATTTCAAAAGGATTATTATTTAATAAAATTAATTGTGATGTAGCTGCTTCTTCTACTCTTGGATTTTGTAAAGCCTGAGGATCATTACCAACTGGTTTAGGTTCAAGTTGTGGTTGCTTTGGTTCATATTCTGAATAATGAACTAAAGATCCATTCCATTCCCTAACCATTTCAGTATATGGAAATCTCATTCCTGATCTATCGGAAATTGCTAGTGCTTGTTTACCTCGTGCGAAAACTCCCATTATGACATTACTCCATCTCCGTAAAATGTTTGAGGAGAAATAAATGTAGATGTACCTTGGTTGTCTGCATCTAATGCTCTTAACATTTCACTTTCATAAATTCTCTCAAGATCTAAAGTTCTTTCAGGAGAAAATTTCATACTTAAATAATATGCAAGACCTGACATCATGCATGGATAAAATCTATTTACTACATCAGAAACATTTGTATATGCTCCTGGATTCTCTATTTTAGATAAATAATAAAAACAAAATTGAAAACTACTTGGTGTAGTTGTACTTGATACACTTGAACTTGGTGTAGCATATAAATAAATACTTGGATTAATTTTTCTTTCTACATAAAATTGAGAAGGAGTTCCTTTTGTTAATTTATTAGGTGTTGCATTATATTGTGATCTACTAATTTGAGTTAATGCAATATCTTGAGGTGCAGTTGTAGTAGAATTGTTTCTATAAAAAGCTTCTAACATATCACCCATATCACTAGGAAAATTAATAGAATCTGTTGCAAAACTATATTCTGCTTGACCTTCTATTAAAGGTACTTTAGCTAGTTTTACTTTCCATAAATGCACCCCTCTATTTTCCCATTCTTGAAACATTATATTTAAAGAACGTCTTGCAGATCTTAATTGATAACCTGTTCTAGTTCCTCTAATATTTGTTCTTTCAAAAGCTTCTTCGATAATATCATCAATTGCTGGATTAAATTTATTAGATACTCCAGAAGTTTGAGTAAGTGTAGGTGCTGAACCACCCATGCCCGCATGAGCCGTACAATAATAAAATAATGGAGGTACTGTTTGATCAGCAGTGGTAGTTGTGTTTCCTACAATGATTGTAGTCTTTGCTCCAGCTGTTCCAGATGTTCCTGTAGTAGTTACACCAGTTGTGTAAGCTGCCGCTGGTGAGTTATTAGGATTTGTAGAAAATGCAAAGACGTGACCATTATTTGAAGTATCAGAAGTATCGAAGATATAAGTATTACCTTCTTGTAATTGAATAGTTGGGCTAACTGTACTATTAATATAATACTTATCGCCCGTACCATATTGGTTAGTACCAGTTGCAACCGTAACTGTGTAAGTAATAGTCGCCATGTAAATTTCTATGCACCCGTAATCGTTACTGTAACGCTTCCGCCTGCTCCTGCTAAGTTATAAACAAGTCCACTTTTAAACAAAATACCAGAACCAGGAATGTAAAGTTGCATTCCCTCAGTATTATAATTGTAAATAGCTTTTGCAGTTCCAGGGGCTGATGCATCTGCAGAATCATACAATGTAATTGTTGATCCTGCTATACCTTCGCCTTGAATAGAAGTAATTCTTATTCTTCCTGTGTGTGCAAGAGTATCAGCTCCGACTGTAGTCATATTTAGGGTTGTTTGGTCACTTGTAAAAGTACTTCCGCCTGACATATGTATATTCTCCTATTAAGTTATGTGGTCCCAAAGAACCACATAACTATTAAATGTTTATCTATTAAGACTCTTTAGCCCAAACTCCTTGAGCTTCAACTACTGTCCAAAAGTCAGTAGAGTTTAAAGCAGCTATCTTAACATAATCTCCAACTTTAGATGTTGTTTGGGTATTAATAAGATCTTTGTTATCTACTAATCCTCCCACGTATAAAATACCATCAGCAGCAGCAGGACTAATAGTCAAATTGTTCATACCGTCTGCTCCCGTGTTAATAAATGTATATACACTCCCAACAGCAATTGCTGGTAATGTAAATACTACATCTTTAGTGTTTGATAAAAAAGTTTTTCCTGAATCACCGTTACCAATAACGACAGTGTAGTTTGTGTCCTTCTGTTCGATATTATATCCAGTTAAACCTGCTTCGTTTTTCTTCCCTTGTAAAATAGGGCCTCTAAACAATGTTGATGCCATAATTATATCCTCCTAGTTATCGAATACTGTCTCTAGGCCGTCGACTATACTCGTCAGTATTCTAAATTAATTGTATAGTAGGTTGTTTATATATGATTTTTAAATAGAGTGCAAGAGAGCCTGTAGTGTGAATGTGATTTATTCAACAATGTAGCTTTTGATTAAGTAGCTACAGAAACTTGTGGAGCGGCATTAATAATTGCATTTTCTCTATCTGCAATTTTAGCCTCTTCGAGTTTGATCTCATTGATAGTGTCTTTAATCGCATTATCAATCCTAACCATATTGAGAGTATATTTGCCTTCTTGCTCATACTCCAACTGCCACTTCAACTCCAAGGACCGTTTTTGTTTGTATAGGTCTTTGACCATCAACAACCTCCTCATAGGTTATTCTTTTAATCTTGGGATCCATCATTTCTCCAAGATTTTCCCACTTTACACCTTTTTCTCCTAGTTTGTCAACTATTGAATTTTCAATGGATTCTACACTATCTTCTGACAGAACTTCAAATTCTGTGTGATAGCCATAAGCGTTGATTTTTACGAGAAATTTCTTCATTCTCTCACCTTATTTAGTAATTGTGGCGGAACAATGTCCCGCCACAAAATTGTTAATTATTATGCAGTTCCTGGTGAACCAAATACACCTCTAGGGTCTGAGAATCCGAATACGTATCTCTCTCTAGCTTTGTATCTTACGTTGCCAGTATCAAAGTCACCTTCCATAGTCGTTTTGATAGGTGATCTGTTGAAATGTTTTAGACCATTAGGTACATCTGTTTTAATGAACCAAGCGTCTGTGTCAGTTAGGTAGTGGTTTACAGTATAACCTTCTGGAACCATTCCCATATTTTTCACAGCGTTGATATCATTATCAGCTGTTCCTGTTCTACCGTCAGACTTCATAAGTCTGTCAGCAGTAAATTGAAGCGCAGAAGGAATAATCATTTTCATTCCTCTAGCTGCAATTTTTAGGCCTCTTTCATCAGTGAAAGCCGCAATGTCGATTAACGCTTGTTCTAGTGAAGTTTCGTTTAAGTCAGCAGCTGTTGCTAACTCATTAGAGAACGTTCCAGAAAGCGTAGGGTGAACAGCAGAACATAATTCTACTCCGTCACCACCAGCGTAACTTGAATCGAACGCATTGTTCAATACAGCCGCGCCTTTAATCTGCTTAGTGCTTGCCATTGATCTTGCTAAAGCTTTTGTATATCTAGACGCAAGTCTGTCATACAAGTTATCTTCGATCGCTTCTTCAGTGATCGCAAATGCTAAAGCAATTGTTTCGTTTGTGTAACGAGCTGTGAAAGTCTCTTGTGCATCATCATATGATACGCCTTGACCTTCAGGTTTAACAGAAGCATTTCCGAAACCACTTAACATTACTTCCTCTTCGAAAGCTCTGTCAGATGATTCTGTATCGAAAATTTCTGCAGCTTCGTTAGCATACTGTCTATACTCAAGTCCGAATAGTGCATTCAAACCTGGTTCTAGTTCTTTAACTAGTTGTGCTCTTGATATTGCCATTGTTTATATACTCCTATTTCTATTAATTGAATAAAGCAGATGCTTTATTGATTACTACAACAACATCACAACCGCCAACAGTTGGATCCATTTGATCCGGAACATTAGCATTTCTTAATAAAGTTAATGCTTTTGTTGCTGCTGCTGCCGCGTCAACGCCTAATCTTTCATCAGACATTCCGCTTATTCCAGTTGCTCCGTTGCTACCTGTGTTGAACGATGTTCCAACATCAGCTTGTGTCCAAGAATCGTTTGCTCTTATATTGTATTCCTGTTGAGGATTATCAAGTACAAAAGCAGTAACTCCTCTAGAGCCTGTGTTGTAATCAACGTCTACAGTTGTACCATTCAAAAATGAATTAGTCCAAGTAGGTTTAGATGTTGAGCCCGCTACATAATAAGCGCCATTAAAGACACCTAATAGTAAAGGACTTGCCGCATTCGTCCAGTTTACTCCACCTGCTCCAGCATCATCTGTTGCAAGGTAAGTAGCATCCTGGATATAACCTTTTTGTGCAGCGAGTGAACCTGTTCCATCATTGATAGAAACAAAATCGCCTTTGAAAAAAGTTTTAGAAGTAACTGCTGAACCAGAAGTACTTCCCTGACCATATATCTGGTACTCGGATTGGCCTGAAGTTGCAGGTGTTGAACCTACAGTCATTACAGGTCTTAATCCATAACCAGCTGTGCTTGTATTAGCCATAGTTATTTTCCTTTTCTTAAGTGAACCTTCGGCCTAACGGCTTCCAGTTCGGTTAATAATATTTTGTTGGTAAGAAATTACTAAAAGATTATTTCTTTGAACCACCAAAAGTTACACGAGTCTGCCTTTCTTGATTGATCGGCATACTTGGGTGCTGTTCCTTAAGAATATCGTTATTCACTGCATCATCCCGTGACTTAGTTTGATCTCTATAATAAGCTTCACGTTGTTGCGCGATTTCCTCTGGTATCCTAGCCAGCACTAGGCCTCCTACTCCGATAACACCAGAATATTTTCCTGTTACTAAAGATGGATAGTCTTGGTCAGGATATTCGTCAGCTCTCACTAACTCCCATCCTTCTCTAAGTTTTCCTGACATATTTTTTGTGTCATCAAAACCTAGGACTTCAACTCTAATCCATCTGTGCCTGAATCCATCAGGTGCAGGTGGTGCATCAAGTGATGAGGGTGGAGTCCAAGTTTTTGGGGCTTCCGCCTTAGTTCTTGTTTGACTCGCACGAGAAGTTTTTACTTTTTCATTTTCCATATGCTTATGCTCCTTCCGTGATATTTAATTGTTTCGCATACTCTTCGAGTGGCACGCCTATTCTTTTAGCAATTGCTACCTGTGATGGCGAGAGTTTCACAGTTTTTTTGCGTCCTGTTCTAGCTGAACGATTAGCTGAGGCTACATTTTGAGCAGGTTTTGCTCTTTCTGTAGTTTGACCTTCTATCTTATCAAATTTATGCGGAAATTCAACCCTTATTCTTGAGTCAACTTCTTCATAATATTCGTCTGATTTAGGATCATAACCTTCTTCCTCTACGAGCTTTTTATGTATATCAAAAGCCGTATAAGTCATAGCTGTATCATTACCAAACCACGTGTTCTTAGAAGCCCATTCTTCGGCTTTAGGATCTGCGGGTTGGTGTGGTTGTTGCTGCTGAGGGGTTACTCTAACTTCTTTTTCTTTAGCACTTTCTTCTTCGTCTGCTATTTTCATAGCATTCAATCTTGCATTTTCTACAGTTAAATTTGCTAACTGTTCTTGTGCTGCGATTTGTGCTTCAACATTTTGTGATTCGATAGCATTTTTAAGAGCTAGTTTAGCTGCTGCCATACTAGTGTTAACTCTACTTTCAAATTCACTAACGTAAGATTTATCTAATCTAGATAATCTTTGTTCTGCGTTATTTTTTTGTTGAGTAACTGATTGAGCATATTGAACAGCTTCTTCTCGCTGTCTTTCTGCTTCTCTCATTTTACGAGTTAGTTTAGCAATTCTTTTTTGAACGCCTTCACTATATTCTTTTAACTCGTCTTTTTCTTTAGGCTTATCTTCAGGTTTATCTTCAGACTTTTTAACTTTTACCTGTTTCTCATTTTCATAAGTTTTGTCTTCCGCAGGTGTCTGTTCAACCTCGATCTCTTCTTTTACTTCCTCTTGTTTGACCGCTTCGCCTTTTTCGTCTAAATTAATTTCAGCTCCTTCAGTTTCGCCTACATCAATTAGATCTTCGTTCTTTTTTTCTTCTGGCATAGTTCCTTCCTATGTTAAATTAAATGAAGAACTGATTCAGGATCTTTAATGGTCCCTAACACTTCATCATCGTTTAGTATTCTCACCTCACCACCTTCTATTGGTAGTCTTGATCCTGCATATCTCGCAAAGATCACCCAATCTCCTTTTTTGCACCAAGGCTTACCAAATTTTTCTGTATCCTTGTATGCTAAATCTCCCATCTTTAAAACATAGCCACATGTTGTAGATATTCTTGCTTTATCTAAAGTTTCTTGGGAAAATAATATTCCACCTTTACTTTTATTTTTTGGTGTAAAAGGTAAAACTAAAATTCTATAACCAGAGGGTTCTGGTAATTCATTAACTGTATCTCCAATATTATCAGGGGATAAAGGTTCGGGTTCGGGGGGTGTATTTTTTTTTTCTTCTTCGTATTTTTCTTGAAGCGCTAATTTAATTTTTGGTGCTTCTGTCTTTTCCGTTTCCGATATCGACGACGTTTCCTTGCTCATCTTTTTGCTCCTTTGGTTTTAGCAGGTTAGAGATATCCTGTAGTGTTAATTGTATAGCGTGTGCTTGTCCTATTAAATACTTATATTTTTCCATATTGTCAACCCCTCCAGCAAGAATTGCATCGCCGATGTGTTGAAGTCTCTTTTGTAATGATTTTTGAGTTTTAACTATTAATTGTATATCGTCCATTACTCTTCTCCTTTTTGTTCTTGAAAATCTTCCAACACTCCAAGTTTTTCTTGAGCTGTTGCAATTTTTTCTAATTGTTTATCTACTTCGTCAATATGTTGGGGATGTTCTCCAATACCTACTGAATTTTCTAAATATATTTTTATTGTTGCGTCTGCTTCGGCAATTTGAGCTTCATATCTTGATTCTAATGCAGTGATAATTGCTTTTTTCATTGCCATGACGCAATATTAGCCATGAACCTTCCCACACTGCTCACAGACAAATTTCGTTCTATCTATTGCATCTTTTATTTTAACAACACACTGACATCTTTTTCCAAAAAGCTTGTCAATCAGTTTTTCATATAAAGCTTTTAATTTCTTCATTAGCCTCTCATTTTTTTTAGAGTTTGAGCAAGTCTTGCTCGTTGGCCTAACTTACCTTTTTTCTTAGCGGCAGCGGCTAATTTTTTTGCAGGAATCTTTTTACCTTTTTTAATACCTAAAGATTTTCTTAACGCTCCTGGTTTCTTAATTGCTTTTTGGATCCACTTGCCATCTTTAGCTTCTACTCTTCCTCCGCTGGCATATTCTACTCTACCACCATCTGCATAAATACTTTTAGCAGTTTTCCAAGGTGTGGATGATGTTGAATCAAAATATCTAGGCATTATTTTTTCAACGCCCTTCCGAAGCCTCTTTTAGCAACACCACAACCTCTAACTCGACCACCTTTTTTGTAGCCTCTGTTAAGTTCGCTGTGGATTCTTCCGATTTCATCTCTTCTGTTTCTATTAGAAGATTCAGCTTCAACTCTACCTAATTCTTCCATTAAGTTGTCTCGTCCTCTGTTCATATTTATTACCTATTTATCTTTCCGCTTTTTTTAGCTGCAGAACCAAATCTTCCATAAGATTCATCTCTTGAATCTTTAAGTTGTTTTTTAGTTCTTTTTTTTCTGATTCTCATAGCGATAGATTCATCTTTTCTATCTTTGTAGCCTTGTTTTTTAACGCTACCACCTTTTTTCATTCCAGAACTAGCATAAGGAAACCTTACATTAGATCTTACTCCGTTTTGTCTCATATTTACTCCTATTTATTTTTTTCCGTTACGGAAAATTTGTGTTCCCTTTATACCAAAAATACTTCCCACGACAAGGATCCAAAGTGAACTGAACCATGTTGGGAGCGCCGCGAAATGCTCAAAGAACACTTTTACTTTGTCAAGCGCCGCAGCGTCGTCACTAAACACACCCCAAGCGAGCACAATGATGGGCGCCGAGAGAATTAATAAAACGAATTCGTCCTTGTAGTCGTTTTGTCTCGCTTCTAGAAGTTTACCTTGGTAAGCTTCCTCGCCTCGCGCCTGTCGTTCTGCGTGCAATACCTGTGCGTCAGACATTGCAACTTTCGCTCTCTGCTTATTAGCATAAATTTTACTACCAGCGTTTATCGCTAATTTAATTGCTGATAACCACATAAATTAGTACCACTTAGCCTTAACAGGTTTCTTATCAGCCCTCATCGCTTTAGTTCCTCTAACAATTACTGTTTGAGTTTCCAAAGGATTAGTAGCTTCAATCTTTTTACCGCCAGTTTGATAACCATCTTTCCCAACGCCAAGTTCTTTTGTAATCTTAACGTCTTTGTTCATGAAAGTTGATCCTCTTTGCCAATCTTTATCCATAGTTTTCTCCTTAGTTAATATTATAGTTAATTTTTCTTAAAATTTCTACCGAAATCGTGTCTTTTACTGTCATCAGCCATTTGTTGTTTAGCAATTGACACTCCTGCACGTAATCCAGCTAGTTCTTCGTTTTGTTCTAGCTTTTCATCGTGTTGTTGGTCGTCCATCATAGCTTTCATAGTGTCTAAGTCTAATCTAGCTTCATTATTAAGAGTTTTATCTTGGTCTGCTTTAGCTTTTAAGTCTAATTCACGTGATTTTAGTTTTAAAAGTGGATCACCACCTACTTCAGAGCTAATTTTGTCTTCTTCTTTCGCATAATCAGCTGTCATTTCTGCAATTAAGATAGCTTTTCTAGCTTCCATCATAGAAGTTAACTGTTGACTTCGTTGTTGCATTTGCATTGCTTGTGGATTTTGTTGTATCGTTTGCATTGCTTGTGGATTTTGCATTAATGGAGCCAATTGTTGTTGAATGGCTTGTAATTCTTGTAGTTCTTCTACGTATTCTAATTGAATTTGTTCTTGTGCCATTAAAGAAATATGTTCAAGTATGTTTTTTTGTAACGACATCATTGCTAGTGGATTATTTTGTACCATAGAGATCGACATAAAACTTAAATGTGCATCAATATGTGCTTTGTGGTCTTGTCCTGGATATGCTTGAAAAGGTTTTCCACTAATAGCCATAATGTGTTCTAAACTTGGATCCATAGGGGTTGGTGGAGCTGGTGGAGGTAAGATGGCATTTATATTTTTAACTCCAATCGCATCATACATAGATCTGTAAGCTTGATATAAATTATGAATTTTAGGATTTGATTGCGCTAATTGTAATTGTGTTTGCGCCATAGAAATTCTTTGTGTTTGAGAAAATATATTAGGATCTGCAACTGGTAGAATATCTACTTTGTCATCAAAGTCTGCAACTTTAACATTTCTAGCAGCACCAGGAACATCATAAGGATACTCTGTAGGTAAGTAACTTTTAAAAACTTCAGCTAATAATTTAAATTCATTTTTTAATCCTACATATAATCTTTTGTGAATAGCTGACATAACTCTAGAACCACGTTCTAATAATGCAACTGTTGTTCCAACTGCAGCTCCTTGATTCATATCTCCTACTTGCATATCAGCAATAGATGCAAATCTTTGTGCACCTTGAACAACGATACCCATTAATTGTAATAAAGTTTGATCTGGTCCTTTAAATGGTAGTTGCATAAACTGATCTTTAATATTTCCTCCTGGAACGTCGACATCTCTAAATTCTCCAGGTTGTAAAGGTTGTGCATCGTCTCTCATTCTTACTCCTCTGGTTTTAAAACCAGCTGGTAAATTTGCTAAAGTTCCTGCATCTAATAATTGTCTTAAAGCAACAGTTGCTGTTCTAGATAATCCACCAATCATGTGAATTAAACCTAAACCATAAAAACCTAAACCCGGTAAAAATTTAAAGTGAACAAAATAATCTTTTTTCTTTTTTAAGGGATCTGTTTCACCGTAGTTTCTTCTAATAGATAAAACTTTTCCATTCGCTTCATCAATTGTAATAATATAAGGTAATTTAATTCCTGTAGGTTCTTGGTCTTCAGGATTAACATCTTCATGTCCTTCTAAGTCTAGGTCAACATGCATTTCTAAAATAGTATACATATCTTCTTGACCAGTTTGTTGAATGCCTTCTAGTTCTAATTCTTTTTGTTTTAATTTATCTTCTTGTATAGGCGGTTCTCCCAAATCAATGTCTCTATAAAAGCCATTGATTTGTTGTTTTCGTAAATCATTTTGTGACATACGAATAACGTGGATTACGGCTTCCGCATCTTCTAATGAGGTAGCAGAGTACGGAACGACTAAATCTTCAGCCGGTACGAATTTTGAAACGGCTCTTCCTAAAAGATCGTCATAATAAACTTTCTTAAAAGTTGAGCCGCTAAGGGGTAGATAGAAAAGCATTTGATCAAACTCTGGTTCGTATTCTTTCATTTGATCCATAATTTGATAGTTCATAAAATCTTTAACACGTTTTGATTGTTCTTCTTTAGCGACACTTACATCGCCTAGGATTTGTGTTCTTACAGGACCGTCGGCCGGTAATAGTTCTTTATATGCTTGTGCTTGAAATTGAGTAACGGCTTCAGCAAGTACTGGGTGGGTTACACTAGCTGCACCTCTAAATGGTTCTGTTCTAGTTATATATTTAAAACCTAAAAGGTTTAAACCTTCTCGATAACTTTCTGCCCATTCTTGTCTTGATTGTTTGTAATCTTTGTATTTATCCATTAGCTCGTTTGCTAAAGGATCTAAAACGGAGTCGTCTAAAAATTCTGCTAAGTTTTCAAAATGGTCTTGTCCACCTTCTGGATTAACTTGACCCGGATCAAAATTAACGGTTGCTCCACCGTCTTCTTCTATTTCAATTTCAGGTGCACCTTTTTGTTGTCTTTCAATAATCTCTTGTTGAGTTTCTACAATCTCTTCTTCTCCTGGAATTTCAATTTCAGTTAAATTTTTTTCTTTTGTATTGGGTAATGATTTGTCTATAGTAGCCATGAGCTATTTTATCCCCTATTTGTTATGATTTCAACACCTTCTTCGACGGTAGTACTATCAGGAGTTTGCTTAACTGTCAAACTATCAAGTACATCATTAATCATTTTAGGAGATGCTTTTGCAGAGGCATCTGGTTTACCTGGATTATCTAACATCCATTCCATAATTTCGGATTGAGTAGCGGCTTCGTCGTTGGGTTTAACTATTTCTCCCAATACTTCGTTATATTTTAATTCCATTATATTTTTAAAGTTATAATACCGCCGTCAGCCCAACCAGTTCTTCCTCTGCCGGTTCTATTACTTACGGGACCACTGCCTGTTGCACTCCATCCAAATCCTTGTCCAAAATCATAAGATTTCTGACCATCACTGCCTATTCCATATCTACCATCACCACCGCCACGTTGATTGTTATTATTAGATGTAGCATTAGCAGTTGCAGTTATAGCTGCTTGTCTAGCTTTTTCTTTTTCTATTTCTGCAAGAGTAGCCGCATAAGTGTCTTTGTTATATTTTTTATTAGCTGCTATTCTTTTTTCAAAATAAGCTTGTTTTTTTTCTAGTTGTTCTAAATAATCATTTGTTCCAAAACCTGATATTGCGTTTTGTCCAGCTAAAACAGAACCTGATCCATATTTTAGAAGACCAGACTTAGGATCGTTATATAACATATTACCCATTTGATCTAATGCATTTAACTGTCCAGCTAAATTAGGATTGTAGTTTGAAGATTTAGGGTTTAATGGATTTGTCAGATTTGCGAATAAACTGAAAGGACTAAAAACCATATTCGCACCTTCTTTAAATCTTTGACCTACACTTGTAATTCCATCTTTTGTTTTTTGTAACCAATTTCTTGTATCAATTCCTTTTAAATTTTCAGGAAGTTCATATCCTTTTTTGTTTAACCACTTAGCAGTTGATTCTGCCGTCCCATCATTCAATGCTTTGTATCTAACATTTTTATCCCACAAACCTTTCATAGGATGATTTTGTCTATTCCTCCATTTTTCTATGGGTGCATCTTTAAAATCAATTCCTTTAATTTCTTGGAAGGGTTCGTTGTCTATATTGTTTGCTATACTTAGCCAATTTCCTGCATTAGGATTATTTTCAGGGTATTGAATTAAATCTACATAACCTTCCCATGGTGCTTTATTTGGTGCTGGTGCTACTGTATTACTAAATGGATCTATATTTACTTCTCCAGCAACTTGTCTCATATTTGGTTTATTAAAACTATTTATTCCCGAATTTGTAATAGTAGTTACTCCTGCGTTTTCCATAATATTTGGACGTGCATTTATAACACCTGTTTGATTTTCTAAAGGAGCTGCAGCTGAAATTAAAAACCCATCTTCATTTCTATGGGGTGTACTTATAGGAGATAAGTCTTCTACAAAAATATCGTTTTCTTCCAATCCAGCGTAACCACCTGGTTCATTTACTAAACCACGTTTCGCTTTCATCATTGAACCTACTCCACCCCCATTTGCATAACCCATAGATTCTGAATCTCTTGGTACAAATTGATCGTGGTATTGATGGTAAGTTTTATTTCCTGTTATTCCGCCTGTAGCTAATTGTTGAATTAGTGCTCTATATCTCTGTTCGTCTATCATTAATAATACGTCCTATTATGTGGTATTGAAACTTCGTCTTTTTCATCTTCAGGGTGGGATATAAATCCTCCTTGTCGAAATCGCATTACCGCTTGTGTCATACTGTCCACCAAATCATCATGATCTCCATAAGGAAATGCTGCACACTCTTCAATCACCTCTTCTGCGAATTTTTCATCCGGCGCCCAAATCTGTCCACTTTCAAAAAGCGGCGAAACAGCGTTTACTCTAGCATGTTTATCATTACCTTTGCTAGGAGTATAGTTTATAACAGGAATCCCCATTTTTCGCAACTCATAAGTTAGAGGTAATCCACTTGCTTTAGCTTCCACGATCACCGATTCTGGTTTCCAATAATCGTATTGTTCTTTAGCTAGTTTACGCAGTTCAGGGAACTCTAGCCTATCTTTTACTGCATCGAGGAGAATTAAGTTCGGAGCGGCGTCATCGGATTCATGAAATACACCCCAAGTAGTAATAGCAGAATAGTCCGCTGTTTCCTTTTTTAAAAATGCTGTATCGTAAGATTGTATGACATGGGCTAATTTTGGAATATAGTCTCTGTCCCATTTTCGCCACCATTCCCTTTTGATTAGTGAGCCTTCTTCAGAAGTTGGATTTTGCATCCATTGTGCATTCCATTTACCTAAACTTAATGATGCTTTAACAGATTCTAATTCTGAAAGTTTCCAATACTCGGGCCAAACAGGTTTACCACTTGGAAGTATTGCTGGAAATTCTATAATCTCCCATTGATCAGATTTTAATTCTTTTTGAGATTTTAATAATGCTCCTGTTAAGTCTTTCATATTCCATCTTGTCATAACCAAAACAATTGCTCCACCTGGCTGAAGTCTTTGACGTGGTCCTGAAGTATACCATTCATAAGCACGTTCCAAGGCAGGCATATTCAATGCGTCTTGCTCAGAGTGTGGGTCATCTATAATCAATAAGTCCGCACCACGGCCCGTGATTGCAGATCCAACACCCGCTGCATAGTATTCACCACCTTGTTCGGTTTCCCATTTACCGGCTGCTTGACTATCCTCTTTTAGTCTTGTTTGAAATATTTGTTTGTATTCTGGAGAGTCCATTAAATTTTTAGCTTTACGACCAAACCTTATTGCAAGTTCTGTCGTGTGGGTCGTTTGAATAATTTTAAGATCAGGCTTACGCCCTACCATCCAAGAGGGTAAGAGATAGGACGCAAACTCCGATTTAGTATGCCTTGGGGGCATATTAATAATTAAACGCTTTACTTCGCCTTTTGCCAGACGGTTAAATTTTTCTGCAATTTTTTTGTGATGTGGACCTTCTATAAATTCTGGCCATACGTGTTTGACAAAATCTAAGAACGAGTCGTGGACCTTGGATTTGGTTTTCTTTTCAGAAAGTTTTAAGGCTAACTTTAAAAATTGTTTTTTAACATCAGGGGGTAATCGATTTAATTTATCTTCATCCATAAAAAATTTTGTAATATTTTTTTGTAATATTTTTTTAACACCTTTTTATTCTCATTTGCATTTTATAGCATGTTTATGTCTAAATCCAACCCTAAAGACAAATCTCGAGCTCGAGCCAGCTAGCAGGGATGGTGGGGGGTCGGTTTGTAGGGTTTGAGCTGAAACTCTAGGGACCCCTCTGGTCCGCGGAGCGGAGCGACGCGGAGCGGAGCGAAGCGACCAGCGAAGCTGGTTGCTGAGCGACGCTTGCTTTGCTGTGCAAAGCAAAGACAACAAGGCTGCTGCCACCGGCAGGTGGCAGCACGGATGAATCTTTGATTCATCCGTTAGCGCAGCGAAGCTGCGCTGCGCGGAGCGGAGCGGAGCGAGGTGTGTAGCGAAGCTGCATACCGAGCTCCGTCTCCGCGACGCGCTGTGCGCGTAGCGCACAGAGTAGAGCGTGAAACGCAGAGCGAAGCGAGGCGTACAGCGAAGCTGTATGCCGAGCTGAGTGTTCTGCGTTTCACTCTGGTGTTTGAAATTTGATGTGTGAAACGTTAGTGCTGCACGAAGGCAGCACGAGCCGAAGGCAACGTTTCACTCATTGTTTATAGTTTGGGTGGTGGTGGGGGTGGGTGGGCCCGTAGGTCACGAGCCGAGGCGCGACAATTTGTCGCGCCCGGTGCGACATTATGTCGCATTGACACAATATCTAGGAGCTGCAATCGTGGACCCACAATATGGTGGTCAAGTCTTTTATTTAATTTATTTTAATATTATTTCTTTATTTTAATTATAGGAAATTATAAGATTCTTAATGACTAAAAAAATAAGAAGTAAAAAAAATAATCTTTTAAATTACTTTATTCACGATCCTAAATATTTAAGTAAAGAATATTTGAAAAGTTGTGAGAAGTTTTTTAAATCATTAAAACAAAAACAAAAAACGGAGAATAAAAAATGAAAGTTAACCAACCAAATATAAATGACTCAAATCATTTTGGAGCGTATAAAGATTTAATGGCTTTAATTAATGATCTTGATCATTTTTACAATAAAAGAGGTCAAAAGTTTTTTGATCTTATTGAAGATACTGAAAAAAAAATAAAATTAATGGATCAAGTTTTTAATCTTAAAGAAAACTTAAAAGATACTTATGAAGAGATGGAGGATCAATAAAAATGTATAACTTAATTTTATATATTGGAGTCGGTTTAATTATCGGAGGCTTTTTGTTATTTCTATATTCAGAGATGAGACTTCGAAAATTAGAAATTGAAGAGGTAGAGAATCAAAAATTTATAGATGCAATTTTACGGACTCAACAACTTCAAAACATCAGAGAAGATATAAGAAAAAAATAATGATCCATATCTCAAAAATGACTGGTAAACTTGAGGGGTTAAGAGCAATCTCAACCAACACCACAACGAACGATTATTGTACAAAACAATATAATAAAAAAGACTCTAAAAATATTTGTACTTTTTGCTATTCTCAAGAGATGTTATTGACCTATCGTAAAAATATGGCTTTAGCCCTTCAAAGAAATTCGGACATTATCGGAAAAAAAATAATTCATGACGATGGTCTACCTATTATATTAGATGCATTTTTCAGATTTAATGCACATGGTGAATTAATTAATGAGATCAATTTAATTAATTATGTAAATATCGCATTAAAAAACCCTCATTGTAATTTTAGTTTATGGACTAAAAGATTCGATATCGTATCAAAATATTTTAAAGATAATAAAAAGCCTAAAAATTTTATTTTGATTTATTCTAACCCTAAAATAAATAATATTTTAAAAGTTGTACCAAAATACTTTGATAAAACTTTTAATAATGTCCAAGAAGATTTGGACATAGAAAAACAAAATTGTACTGGTCAAAAATGTAAAGATTGCCTTTTATGTTATAAATTAGACTCAACCAATACAATCATAGAGAAGGTCAAAACCTATGGACGAAAAAAACTAACAAAACAATTAAAGGACTAAAAATATGATTGAACTATGTTATGAAACAAAAAAACAATTAAAAGAGAATATCGGTCAACCATTAGACTATATTGAAACATCTATATTTGGATCGGAATATAAGTCAGATGGTCAGATAGTCGGATGCAATAAAAAAAGAAGTTTTTTTGCTAAAGTATTTCTTAAAAACGATAAAATAATAAAAGTTAAATAATATTTTTCAGACCTCAAGCCGATCAAATCGGCTTGAGGTTTTTTTTTAATTTAATTTTTTAGATCACGAGCTGCCAACGAGCTGGGGATCAAGCAACCTAGAGTTGTATTTTATTTCACAAAAAATTTTAAAGGGGGTGGGGGGGTGGGTCCCATAGGTCGCAAGCTGCGACATTTTGTCGCATTGACACGACTCACGGATCGCAAGGCGAGATGGCAGCTCAACGGATCGCAAGTCAAGAATTGAGAAACGAGGACGGAGGATCGTTTAATTATTTTTTTGATTGCTTATAATTTTTTCTATTAGTTTCCAATCGTCAACGGCTAGAGGTTTGACTTCACGGATGTCTAATAGAAGACCCTCAACAGAATTTGATCCATAAAGTTTTATGGATCGAGGTAAGCCCTTGAGGACTTGTTCAACTAATATAAAATTACGATGGTTTCCATCAATTAAATCATTTCTTTGATAGTGAAATAAGATTTGATGAGGAGAGAATTTTACTTTTTTTGTTTCCGTACATTTTAACTCAACCATTGTAAAACCATTGGTTTTAGACCAAATTAAGCAATCGGAAACACCTTGAACATTATAACACTCAATCGGAGTTATGAGTAAATTAGAACAATTTTTTTTGAATTTATGATATAATTTTTTTTCTTGTTTCATCGTACATTGTAGTACGATGAAACAATATTTTAGTCAATTATCTATTAAGGATAATCTCGAGAAATCGAGATACTGGGGCATATTCTTTGTATTTGAGTAAGCATATACCTAACGGCAATATCGTAAGGTTTCATTGCCGTTTTGCAAAAATAAAATGAGGTATCTTGACCCTCATAATCTTTTTTAAAGTTAAATGGTTTTGCGTCTTTGCTTAAGAAAAAAGTTTCATGAGCATCTTCGCCAATACCATTAAAAATAATATGAGTATCTCTATCTAAATCTGTGGTTTCATCTTTAATAATATCTCCACAAACTTCTTTGATATAGTCATATTCTTCTAAAATTGATTTCCACTCTTCATCCGTGAAATCATTATATTGATGCCAATAGTTAGTATACCCCATAATTAATACCCTAACCAATCTTTAACGTCTTTTAACTTATAATTTGGTTTATGACCTAACTCTTTAAAGAAATAATAAATTTCATCTAAATTGCCGTGAATTTTAATTATTTCTATTGCTCTTTTTAAAGTTATAGTTTCCATTATGCGACCTCTTTCATATTTACGAAAGGAACAACGTAGTTTCCTCTATCAGTTTTAACTACGGCTTTCGTTCTATTTATTTTTGAGACAACACCTTGATACATTGAATAGTTATCTCTTCTTCTTCCAAAATTAACTTTCATACCTACTTTAAAAAAAGTAGATAATTCATTAGTTAAGGAATTTTTTCTATTTGAAATTGATTGAATTAGAATATCTAATTGTTCTTTATTCATATTCAATATTTCTTTTTGTATTTCTTCTATTTTCATAATTACCTTTTTTTAGTTTTAGATTTAAGAAAATTAACTGATTTCTTATAAGCAACATTTGGGGCAATGCTCACTTCATTTCTTAAAAACATTTCCTCAAGTTGTTTTAATAATTTCGGATCGTCCAAAGCCTTAAAATTAAGTGCTTTTTGAAAACCGAAAGGATCATTAATTTTAGGCATCAATGACCCCACTTCCATTACAATCATCACAATCGTCTTCTTTTTCGCCACAAGGCATTTTCCATAAATCACTAAAAACTAATTCTGTGACTATGACACCAGTTCCATTGCAAGTTTCACATTGAGTTCCATTGATCCCAAATAGATCACTTGTAATTGCTTTATTATTTTTCATATTTCTACCTTTTATTAATTATTAATTTCTAAAATTTATACATTTTTAAGATTTAATCAACTATAATTATGGGAATTTCCCACATATACTAGATATGGTAGGTCAGCTGGAAGACCTACTATATATGGTAATTTAAAAAAAAGATAAATTATTTATTGAATAATAGAGAATATGGGAATATAAATTAGTCATTATGGAAATACAGAAAAAAGAAATAATAATAAAACCAAAAAGAAAAAAAGATAACTCTAAAAAAGGAGATATTTTTTTATTTTGTAGATCGTGTGAAAAAATAATAAATAATGATTGGTATAGCGATATCGATAAAAGATATTGCCGAGATTGTTTATAGAAAGGAAAATATGAAAAAAAATGAAGAGATCAAAAAACTTAAAGAAGAGTTAGATTATGTTAAAAAAAACTCTGTTATGATTTGTGGATTTTCTAATGATGATGACGATGATGGTGAACAAGCAGAAGAATTAGGTGTAAAGAAAAATGAAACTTTTTTTGATTTTGATGCAGAAGGGTTTGTTGATGATGCCTTATATCAATTAAAATGTGTATTAAAATATGACAGAGTATTTAGAAATGGTGAAGAGGAATGAAATTAACAAAAAAAGAAAGGAAATATGAAAAATAAAGAAAAAGGTTATGAGGGCTTTGGAGTTTTAGCAGAAGATTTTCATCATTTTGCTAATTCCATATATGATAGATGGGACGAGGGGTTAAAACCTAAAAAAAAACATATGGATGGTTTATTAACTACTTGTAAAGATTTTATTAAATTAAATAAACAATGGGAGAAGAAAAATGGAAAATAATAAAAAAGTAAAGTTAGAATATATAGATGGGAAGTTAGGATTTGATTTTCAAGATTTTTTTATAACTAACCCATTTGTATCTTGTTGTATGAGATGGGAAGTTGATCCAATAAAAGAATATGGATTAACAAAAGAACAAATTAAAAAATTTAAAAAAATATTTACTAACAGAAACAGAAAAAAAGGAGAAAAAAATGGACAATAATAAATGGGAAACTCAACTCCCCTTATATTTAGAATTATATTCTAGATTAAATGAGGAGGGTAAAAAAGAAATGCAAAGGCAATTAACTTCTTTAGGAAAATTAATTGATATCATTCAAAAAACAAAAAAGGAGAAAGAAAATGGAAAATAGATGGGAAAAGTTAGTAAATAAGTATTTAGTGGGAAGACAAATAGTAAAAGTAAAATGGTTAAGTGCAAAAGAAACTGAAGAAATTTACGGATGGGATCAACAACCATGTGAAATTTATTTAGATAACGGAACTATTTTAACCCCTAGAAGTGATGACGAAGGCAATGAAAGTGGTGCGATTGGAACTAACATAAATGAACTACCAATTATTCCAACTTTTAGAGAGGAGATTGAATAATGTTTATAGATAATTTGAGACTTGATATTATTGCAACATTTGAAAATCACGAACAAGATTGGTTTAGTTGTGCCGTTACAAATAATGCTTTGGAAAATAAAACAAACTTATTGGATTATATTAAAGAACAATTACACCATAAAGATTTAGTTAAATTATCTTTATGTTGGGAGTGTCCAAAAGAGGTAGTTGATAAATTTAAAGTTATTCAAGAAAGTATAAAACAAAATGCAAAATACTATTTTGAAGATGGAAAGGAAATATAATAATGAAAACTTATGCATTTAGCAGAATTGAAAAAATAAAATCAATTCAAATATTTCAAGCAGAAAGTAAAGAACAAGCAGAAAAAATGTTAGAAATAGAGGGATTTGACGAAAAATGTGATGAAATTATTTCAAGTGAAGTTTCTTATGATGGAGAGGTGGAATAATTTTGAAAGTAAGAAGAAAATTTAGAAATAACGGAAACGAATTGATTAGTGCAACAAGACCACAATTCAATAAACGAAAAAAAGTAAAAGTGCCGAGAGAGTTTCGCATTATAAAAGGTAATTCTTTTAGAAAAGCAATAAATCTCTATTGGATAAAAAGAAACAAAGAAAGGAAAAACTACTATGCCCAATTGGACAAGCAACGAAGTAAGGTTTAAATCAAGAATAAACTCTAAAAAACAATTATCTAAATTAAAAAAAAGATTAAGAGGTGTTGAATATCTTGTTGAGTTAGCAAGTGGCGAGAAAACAAAAGAGTGGAACGATTTTGATTTTAACAAAATACATAAAATGCCAAAAGCATTAAAAGGTACAACTTCACCTACTCAAAAAGGAGACGAAAAAAAAGCCTTAAAGAGATTAGCAAAATACGGAGCAGAAAATTGGTATGATTGGGCTTGTAATAATTGGGGTACTAAATGGAATTCAGTTGATACAGAAATTATTGAAGACGAAAGAGATGGATTAACTTATAGTTTCAACACGGCTTGGGATTGTCCGAGAGAAGTAGTTGATAAACTACAAATGATTTTAGATAATGAACTTCCATTTATTAGTATTGAGAGTTGGGAGTGTGTTCACGAAGATGGGCAAGAATTTGAGCAAATAATATGAGAAAATTAACTAAACAACAAATTAAAATTTTAGATTTTCATAAGCATATTAAAAGTGCTCATGAATTACCTTATGAAGTTTTGGAAGAACTAGAACAAATTAATAATACAGAAATATTATATAATGAGGTAGATAATTATTTACAGATGAATTTTGATTGTGATGCCCCTATAAAAAAATGGGGTAAAAATCAATTATGCTTAAATTTTTAAAAAAAAGTCTTTCATAGAAGGACGGAGAGTGACCTTGAAACCTTTTTAGGTACTAGAGGTCACACAGAATTTTGTAAAAAAATAGAAAGGAGAAAAAATGAATATAACACAATTAGAAAAAGAAATACTTAAAGCCATTAAAATAGAATCTCAAGAATTAAAGTTTCTTTATGATAAACACAATGAAGAGGGAGAATATCTTTTAAGTTTAAAAAATTTTGTTAAAAAATGTTTTAAAGAACATAACCAATAATAAAATAGAAAGGAGGAAAAATGACATACTTGATAATAAGAAAATATGATAATGGGTCAGAGTATTGCAAACCCAATTATCATGTTGAAACATATTCGGATAATTTAAAAGATGCGAATAAAAAACTTTCGGCTTTAATGTTGTTAAATGAAGATGAAAAACATTATACTTTTTCAATTGTTCAATATCACGATCAAGACCCATTAATTTTAAAAGACGAAGTTGCATAGATTTAAGCTGTGAAAGAGCTGCCAAATTTTGGCAGCTCCATAGCAGCTTAAATTCAGCTCAATGACAGCTTAAATTCAATTAAAATTTTGGAAAAAAATAAACATAAACAATATAGGTCACAAGCAAGGAGAGAAAATGAAAAAAGAAAATTGGGAAGAATGGGCAGAAAAATATAAACCCATACCAAACCACATAGACAAAGAAGGTACTTATTATGCAGATGAAAATGGAGTTAATTATTCATTTGAAACTTATGGTAAGGAACTAGAACACATAGCAAAACAAGATACTAAATATGTATGGACTTTAGGTGAATGTGATGGTGTTCAATATATTACTAACGGAAAATGGTTAGTTAATAGACTGGCATACTTTGTATGCGAAAACCCTTGTAATGAAAAAAGTGGAGAAAAAGAATACACATACCAAATATTTGATGATTATGAAGAAACCGATGAATAGAAAGGAGAATAATGAGTAGTATTCAATTTTATTGTGGAGTAGTTTTTATCTTCACAACAATCGTAATGATAATAACAATCTAAATAGAAAGGAGGAAGAATGAAAAAATATAAAGTAGTTGCAAGTCAAACTATTTATGCAACATATGAGATAGAAGTTAAAGCAAAGAATGAAGAAGAAGCAGAAAATATTGCTTTAAATAAACCTACTGATGAATGGGATGATGAAAGATTTGAAAATGGTGATGCTTTAAGTATTGATGAAATAGAAGAGGAGAAATAATGGCAGTAAAACATTGGAACACAGGAGCAAGTGCAGAAAGATATAGACGAGAGAACGAGCAAGCGAGCAAGCAAAAGAATAAATTTAAAAAAATATGGGAGCGAGCAAGCAAGGAAAAAAGGGGGTCAGTATCCGTACCAATTGCAAAGCAAGGTAGTTCGTAAGCCACCCCCAATTTAACTTGATTTATACGACAGATTACGGTAAAAGTCAATCTATGGGTGTACCAGCTAAACTTACTGAAAAACAGATTAAATTCGCAGAATTGCTTGTTTATAACGAAGGCAGAATGTCACCGGCAGAATGTGCTAAAGAAGCTGGATATACAACTAGGCCAAGACAGGCTGCGAGCGAGCTGCGAAACCCTAAATATTCCCCATTAGTAGTAAGATATATTGGAGAGCTGCGAGCTGAAGTCCAAGAGAAATATGGAGTGAGTTTTGAAAAACATGTGAGCGAGCTAGCAAAAATAAGAGATGAGGCTTTGAAAAAAGGAGCGTGGAGTGCTGCCGTTAATGCTGAGGTCGCAAGGGGTAAAGCTGGTGGATTATATGTAGATCAAAAATTAATTATGACTGGAAACATAGATAAATTATCAGAACAAGAAATAGAAGAAAGAATGAAACAAATTCTAAATGATCACAAGGACATTATAGAAGGTACATCAACAGTAGTGACCCAAGACAAACCTGTGAAATCAAAAAATATAAAAAAATTAAATTAAACTTTTTTCTTCGAAACAGTAAGGATAGTTTTAAATCTTTTTGGCTGTCGTATAGGTGTTTTAATTCCTTCTGAATCTGGTCCTTTAACTGGTGGTATTTCATTCCATTTAACATTAGGCATGTTCTTGGTTAAGGTTGGGTTTCTATCTGCTTTGTTTCGTAATGATTGCTTATAGCTTTCATTCAAATCAGATTGTTCTTGTTCTATTTTATTTTTCATAGATTAATTTTTTCCATCTTGACTATGCAGCCACGTGGAAAGACATTTCTGTCGGAGAATAATTCGTCGTTGTCTTCATAACTTGCAAACGTTCTAACGTTCTTTTTATCTTTACTGAATAAGTAAGCTTGAGTAATCATAACACTTGGATTAAATTTTGTAAACTCTTCAGCCGTGCTGTGGCCTGAATCACCGGTGATGTCCAACCACTTAATAGAATAGAAATAGTATTTCTTATTCTTAATCACCACATGTCTATACTTTGATTTCTTCCTAGATTTCGGCATAAGAATTTTTACTATAAGAGAAATATTTAGGCAATTTTATTTTTTATAAAAAATAAAATGCTCTGGCACTTCAAGTATGTAAAAATGGTGTAAAATGGACTATTGTGCCACGGTGTGCCATGGAAAATCAGAGCCATGGAACAGTTATTAGTCAATAATACCAACACTAATAGCCTAAAAAGAGTACTGTGCCATGTGTACCGCCAATAAAAAGTGATGACTAAAAAAAAAATTTACCCTAAAATTTCTCTTATACGGTGGCACAGCTCAAAAAACCCCTTAAAACAACACTTGCCACACTATTGACACATTATGGACATAATTACTTTAGAATAATTCTAACTTATAATGGGGCTTCCACTCTCGCTTCCACCCCACTCCTGAACAGGATAAGTTAACTCTGTTTATATGTAGGTGATCTCCACCTTTGAATAGATTCTGTCTTAAATACCACTCTAGCGGGCTCTGCTGCACCTATTATTTTAGCTTGTTGCACCTCAATCAGTCTAATTTCTTCTAAATGACCGTCTTGGGTTTCAATATAAATAGGACAATCCGATATAGCTGTACCTTTTTGGGCATCAGTAAATTTTCCCAAATAAGCTTGTAGTTCTCTTACACGCATACTCATTTAACGTTCTCCTTTTGTTTAATCGTTAAGTCTTTCATTCAATTTAACATTCTCTTTAAAAGTCTGATCTTTTTGTATTTTTTGTCCATATTGTTTAACTAATGCATACCACTTATCAGTCCAAATTTGTTTCATTCCTAGATCTTTGGCATTATTTACTGCATTAGCCAACTTGTTCATCTTGTCCATCATCGCTTTTACTTCTTGCTCTTTGCTCATAGTATTGATTTACCTTTCCCAACCATTGATGTTGATAGTTTTTAAACTCCTCACCTTCAACTATAAATTCTTGATAAAAATTATCTTTAGAACACATCATAACTACACCTTTGTTTATTGAGGTCTTATGCATATAATTATGAGCCATTGCATAGGCTGCTAGTTGAAGTTTGTAATCCCCGATCCACTCTTCTCGTTTCGGTTTATTCGTTTGCTTAAAGTCGATAATAGCATCATTACCCTTGTGTACCCCAACCATGTCCGTTTGACCTGCGTATAGCCCTGGATAGTGAAGTGTACACTCTAACCCATAATACTCGGAAACGTTGCATAGGCCTTGCTCTATGACCCTTACAGCCATATTATGGGCTTGTTGTCCGACTTGAGTTAAGTCTAAATAACCAGATTGGTCTATATATCGCTCTAAAATTTTGTGCATCGCAGTACCACGAGCTGCAGCTTCTTCAGTAATTTTATTAGCCGTCTCTTCTCCTACTCGATCGCGCCATGCTTGTAAACTATCAGCTTTTTCAGCTGATTGAGTAGCTGACAATATGGTCGTAACAGACGGTAATTTTTCTTTACCTGTGTCATAATGACGTTCCCCGTCCACCGATTCTCGAACCGTTTTTGGGTAGATATAACAGTTATTATGTTTCATTCTTTTACCTTTATTATTTGTTTCATTACAGTTGTCCATGGGTTTATGTCATAATCACTATGAGCACAACCTCCAAGTAATATTAATATAATTAATGTAAAAAAAATTTTCAAATGTTCCCTTCTCTTCTCCTTCTACCAAATATAGTTCTCCAAAACCAACTTCGACAAATAGAGATTGCAGTAAAGATAACTGCGATATGAAAACTCTCTAACACCGTTGGGTATAATCCAAAAAACGGAAATATAAGTAATTGTATCATAGTCGATAGTAATAATCCACTACCGACATCGATACATGTTTCAAACAGATGTCTCATTCTTTTTCGGCTTGGATGATTGCTTTGCCGATTTCTTCGACGATTTGCGGGACGATAGAATTTCCCAATCCTTTAAGTCGGTGTACTCTGCCGGATACCCCATGAGCCACTCGACCCACGTTGGGTTCAACGTCCCACCACCCTTGTGTTCCTTGACTGCCATCGTTAAACCGACTTGTTTGCCTAATTTGATCCGTCTTTGTATCGCTGGATCTGATAGGTTTCCTCGATCTCTGTTGTCCGATGCGTTCGGAGTTGGCCACATTTTCTGAGATCTTTTCATTACCTCTCTCGGAAGGTTTGGTTGAAGACTTTCTTTCCATGTTGGTTTCACTGCTAAATCTTTGACGTCTCTCGCTAGTGGTGTCGGCCACATCTGTGCTACCCTCTCCTCTAATCTTCCTCTGTCCGTTCCCCTCTTCTTGATGTTCTCCACGTCCTCTGACATCGCTGCCGATGCTCTCGGTGTCGGCCACATTTTCGAATCTTTCTGATTTTCTTCCATTCGAACTGCTACTCCTAAACTCTTGCCTGGTTTTCCTTTCACTTTCCCCTTGTAATAATCTTCCACTCTCTGTTGATATTTCTCTATTGGTTCGTCGTGATTCCCACGCATTGCATGAGATACTGTTGGTGTCGGCCACATCTTCACTGCTGTCGTTAAATCTACGTCCCTCTTTTCGTCTATTCTTTTTTTCATCCATTTCCGACTGTGTCTTACTATTCCGTCGATGGCTCTCGGTGTCGGCCACATCCATTCCTTCATTCTCGGTGGACGTAGAGTTGTGCCGTTCATCATTGCTTGAGCTTCTTCTTCCGTCAGCTCGCCAGCTTCTACTTTCCGTCTCATGATCATTGTCTGACCCTCCGATGCGTGTCCGAACCCCTTCGTCGTTGGTGTCGGCCACATTGATTTGATCTCTTCTTTCCATTCGATTGAGTGTAGTGTTGTCATCTCCTTGTCGTACTTGATTGTCTTCAAGTGAGGTTTGATCTTCTCCCAATCCTCGATGCTCGGATGACTGAACCCCGCCTTGTCTCGTCTGAACCAATGTTCGATTGTCGTCCTCTTGATTCCTGTCTTCTCGAATAGAGCTGCTACTGTCGTTTGTTCCCTCATGTAGTCCACGAACTCCTGTTGCTCTGGTAAGTTCTTCCTCGTTACCATCTCGTAGTCCTTGTACTGTTCCATTAATTCTGGGTTGGCTTTGATCTCCTCCACCATCACTTCGTCTGCTAGAGTTATCTGTATCCTCGATCCCGTTGACCGAAGATTCTTTCCTTGTAATAGTTTCGTTGCGTGTTTCAGAGAGTCTTCCTTCGAGTCCATTGTTGTTGGAGTTCTCCATAGTTGCATTGTCTTCTCGTCCACTTGTTCCCTCAAATTCGAAGGACCTGTTCTCCCTTTTCTCTGTCCCTCCATTAATTTCTTTGTTCCTTCTTCCGATCTCGGAGGTAGGTGATCCATTGTGTTGGGTGTTGCCCACATCTTCGGCTCTACTTGTTCCTTCCCCTCCACTAATTCTGCTAGACCTCTGCCATAACCTTTCGTCGTTCTGCCTGGTTCGTTCGCTCTCGGTGTTGGTAGCATTATTTGTTGATTCAAAGGTGGCACTTGTCCCCCTCCAGGATGTGGTTTTCTCGGCTTCATTATGTTGTTCGAGTCGAATGTTGTTGGGGTTGACCATAGATTCTTCTCTGTGGGCAATAATCCAGACTCTTTCTCTCCGATGGGGAGCACCGACGCCTGCAGCTGGAATAATGAACGGTTGAACTTCGTATCCTTCGCTTTCCAAGTCAGTGCACACAGTCTCGAAGACCACGCCGTCTTGGATGTTAATAATTCCTCTGACATTCTCGCCAATAACGTACCTCGGTTTGAATGCCTTGATAATGCGAAACATCTCTGGCCAGAGATGTCTGTCGTCACTCGTTCCTTTTTGCTTGCCTGCGACCGAGAACGGCTGACACGGGAAACCCCCTGTGATGATGTCTGGGAATGGGATCCCGTCTTCTTTGAATTTTTCTTTAGTGATTTCTCTAACGTCGTCATATATTTTTATTCCTTTCCAATGTTTATCTAATATTAACTTACTAAACTTATCATTATCACAAAACGCAATTGTTTTAAAGTGACCAGTGCGTTCTAAACCTAAACTAAACCCACCAAGACCACTAAATAGATCTAATATCTTATGTGTCATCGTCCTCCATAACTTTATTAATTACATACCAGGCAATCATACCACCAATAATGATAGCACCCATACCAAGAAAAAACATACCTAGTCCGTGATAGAAACTCATTCTAAACTCATAGCCTCCTTATATTCATCCAATGATACTACTTTATTATTAAATATCTTTAAATCACGAGCTGCGTAGTGATCAATTATCTTTTGTATCTTATCTAACTTAACGTGAGCATATGGAAACAAAGCACAGCTAACAAGATACGCGTCCCTGTGTTGACAACGCCAACGCCATTGTTTCTTCCAACCAACGGTATATTTAGTTTTATATCGTTTAGGGTTAACGGTGCCCACACCTAATACTTCATGAACCCATACCAATATAGATTTATCGGTCATGGCTATCTCCATTCTTATGCTCCACGTTGGATAGGCTTTTTTATTATTAGACCTTTTACGATCATATTGTTTATAAGATACACAACCCTCGCCGTCGAATAGCCCAGCGATATAAGCTAGATCCGTGTCTCTCATTCTGGGTTTACTATATCTTGCAATAAGACTATTCTGTTTTGTAGTCTAATAATCTCATCTAGGTGCTGCTCGACCCTCGTATATAAACCGCTAAATAAAGCCTCTGGATGCTCGTCGTTCGTTTCCATATCCAAGACCCTACGTAACTTCATTTCCTCGTCTATAATGGCGTTAAACTGCCTTTTAATCACTCTTTTTACTGACGTTTGGTTCATCTTTTCTAATCTCCTTTAGTTTTTTAAGGTCTTTATATTTAATAGAGTCGTTCACGTTACCTGATACAGATATACGGACACAATCACTTTTAAATGGAAACACCCAATGTTTTAAAGATGCAGGAAAGATAAACATATCGCCTTCTTCGGGAAAGAAAGAATGATGACTTATATAATTTCTAGGTCCTTCGCCATATATAAACGTTAATCCACCAGGCCCTGCACTACGCCCTTTGTATTTCTTTCTTTCTTCAATTAGTTCTTTCGGCATTTGTAAAAATATAACCCAAGACAAAGTCCCACCGTGGTCGTGTGGTGGGTTGAAGTCTCCAGGTCCTTGAAAGTTTGCCCATAGCGCCTCTATTAGATATTGCTGCTTGAACGTTTCAATCGTGGAACCTACCTCTGGTGCCCACTTAGATTGTGCGTCTGCATACATTTCAAAGACAGTATGGAAGAAGGGTTTAAACATTTCTATATCTCTAAACCCTACTTCCTTAGTTATAACCCCAGCGAGGTTTTTCTCAAAATCTTTATGACTTGCGTTTGCCTCCTCTAAAAGTTTCTTACGCATATCATCGGGTATCTTAAACTTAACTAACAAAGGTCCCCATCTAAACATTTGGTAGTCTAGTCTTATTTTCTCAGTCATTCTTTTCTATACCTCCGTATATCCCTGCGCCAATATTAAGTAAATCAGTTGAGCTTAGACTGCAGTGACTTAAGCAAAGGGTGATTATCAAAATACTCATCAAATTCTTTATCATGTATTTCTCCTTTCGAATTGCAAGTAACACATTGCATTACTGTGTCGTTTGCAGGGTTTGCAGCTTTGTGCACTTTAACAAAACCATTGCCTTGACAATTAGGACAGATCTTTTTTTGGTTTGTCATCTTTCTTATTTTCTATCGATTTTAGTGATGCCAACATTGCAATATGTGATGCAACTTCGCCATAAGGTCGTGCCCACATATATTGTAGTAATTGTTTTCTTTGTTCTTCTGTAATTGTAAACATTATTTCTCCTTTATCTTTCCGTTAAGTCTTTTGGCTTTTTCGTTTGCAATAGACTCTATTGTCTTTGATATAGACAATTGTGCATCGGGCAATAATACCTTCGACAACGCAATTAAAGTCTTGTATGTTTCATGTGTTAGTGAAACATTTCTGTATTTTGATATATCGGTCATGTATTCCTTTCATTCATTAATAATGAGAATATAGGAGAATAATACTAGAAGTCAATGATTAAATATATTTTATTGATGGTTATTTGTAGTGGAGTTCCAGGCAATGAGTGTAGACCCATATCAACTCCTGCTGTAGAATTTAAGGAATACCATGAGTGTATTATATATGGCTATGATTATTCTAGTGAATTATTAAAAAGTTTAGACCCATTAACTGTCAATGAGTTTGAGATGTTTACCAAGTTTGATTGTATAGAAGATCAAACTATTTAATTACATATACACCCCATTAAATCACCGCTGCCGTCGTTCATGACATGACGATTAAGCACGTCATCATACTCTGTTAGTTTTAATCTAACGATATCGCATAGGTCAAAACAATCGACTTTTACCAATAACGACATATGTTCCATCATCTGTTTTGTTAACGGCACTAACTGATACAACCCGTCGTTTAAAATTATTAAGTCCATTGTTTGCAAACTCCTTTACTTTCTTGTACCAAAGTTTTTTAAGCTTTGGGTCTTTTGTTTTGTTGTACTCGTTTGCTATTTCGTCCAGGGTCATTTACAGATGTTCCTTTCTCTATAATTTTTTTAATCGAATGTGCTTTTAA
>VTLG01000731.1_pt1 | contig 34245 bp, 15 predicted proteins | sample 4694571 | NCBI WGS metagenome assembly VTLG01 (sample SAMN12604809, study PRJNA352737) | marine metagenome | biome: ENVO:00000447; feature: ENVO:00000209|ENVO:00000569|ENVO:01000036; material: ENVO:00002151; isolation source: viral sequences binned using virsorter ...
GAAGACAGTTGTATTCTGTCTTCCTGGAAGAGGATGTTCTTTTACTTTTTTAAAGAACTTCGTTCAATTATGCTTTGATATGGTTCAAGCAGGAATGAGTATTCAGATTAGTCAAGATTACTCTTCTATGGTGAACTTTGCTCGTTGTAAGTGTTTAGGTGCTAATGTCTTACGTGGACCTAAACAAATTCCCTGGGATGGAAAACTCAAGTATGATTACCAATTATGGATTGATTCTGATATAGTCTTTGATGTTAACAAGTTCTGGCAATTATGTGATCTAGCACTTCCAGCAGAGGCTGTAGAAGATGAGTCTAAGCAAAATGAAATTGCCGCTGGTTGGTATGCCACTGAAGACGGACATACTACCTCTGTAGCACACTGGTTAGAAGAAGAGGATTTCCGTAAGAATGGTGGCGTAATGAATCACGAAACTTGTGAGACTATGAGCAAGCGTAAAAAGCCTTTCACAGTCGATTATACAGGTTTTGGTTGGGTTCTTATTAAGCACGGTGTATTTGAGAAACTTGAGTATCCTTGGTTTGCTCCTAAGATGCAAGTTTTTGAATCTGGTGCAGTTCAGGATATGTGTGGTGAGGACGTTTCTTTCTGCTTAGATGCGATAGATGCCGGTTACGATATTGTGTGTGATCCTCGCATTCGTGTAGGGCATGAGAAGACCAGGGTGATTTAATGAAGTTCACCCTTTTTCTCGTTCAAGGTATTTTTCTAGTTTTAATTACCCATATAGTACAAAACGGAGGTATGTAATTTAATGGCAATGATGTTTAGTCAAAGTAAGGAGGGGTATGCCGAACCACGTCCGAAAAAAACTCGTCAAGGGAAATCGGCTCGTACACTCCTATCCGCAACGTCTCGTAATGGTCCTAAAAAGAAGTATCGCGGACAAGGTAAATAACCAAGGGGGAATTAAACCCCCTTTTTTTATTGATTAAATATGAACGATTTTATTTTCCATAAAAAGAATTGCATTCCCAAAGAGAATTGTGACAAAATTATTGAATTATTTGATAAGAGTGATCGTCATGAAGCCGGACAATTGGGTGAAAACATATTAAATGCTAATATGAAAAGTTGTATTGAAGAATATGTTTATAGTCGCACTAAAAATAATTACAATTTCCACTTTCTTTCTTTTTTACTAACATCTAAGAATGAATATGAGAAAAAATACCCATTTTTAACTTATTTGCCAATATGGAATTTAGCAGAAACTTATAAAATACAAAAATATAAGCCTGGAGAAGCATATTTTAAAGAACATTGTGAAAATGATGGTAGTTTTGAAACTGTGCCTGAAAAAAAGCAAGTAAAAGGTCCATGTAAAAGATTGTTAACATGGATGATCTATTTAAATACCGTTAAAAATGGTGGAGGAACTGATTTTCCCACTCAACAAAAGAGATTTAAAGCTAATAAAGGAGATTTATTAATTTGGCCCGCGGGATGGACCCATCCTCATCGTGGAGTTGTTAGTAAAACTGAAATTAAATATATTATAACAGGTTGGTTTGATTTTGATCCTAGCCATGGAAAATATATTGTTAAATAGATATACGTTATATTAGAGAATTTTAAAAAATGTCATCTTCTCACGATTTTTTAGATAATTTAGCTAATCACCAGCATCAAAAAATGCTTCGTGAAATCTCAAATGACCATTTAACACCTAAAAAACGGGATAAATTGGTCCAAAGTGAGATATTTGGAGACTTTGAAGGGGATTTTGAAGAAGACGGATTAGATTATGATGATCAAACCATACTATTGTCATAATTTACGTATAAATCCTTAATAAATAAAATATAATCGCTGTATTAGAGTGCCTTTAGAACGGGTTAGTCAAGGATTTAAAGATATTAGCATGACTTTTCAGGCAAATCCCCTGAATGATGACCTTATTGGTCTGAAAAATGAGAATGCAATAGCTCGTTCAGTCAAAAATATAGTATTTACATTACCTGGAGAGAAGTTTTTCAACGAAACCTTTGGTTCTAGGATCACTGAATCTCTTTTTGAGAATATTGATGACATTACTGCAGGTGTAATTGTTGAAGAAATACGTGAATCCATCGAAAGTTATGAACCAAGAGTGAGTTTAATCGATGTTGAAGCAGAACCAGACTATGATAACAATAGTTTTAACGTAATTATTTCATATGAAATCATCGGAGCAGACATTCCACCGCAAGAATTAGAATTCGTGTTGCAATCATCTAGGTAAAAAATGCCATTATCCAACTTTTCTAACCTCAATTTTAGTGAGGTTAAGACAACATTAAAAGAATATCTCAAATCTAACTCAAATTTTACTGATTATGACTTTGAGGGGTCTAATTTGGCGACGATTGTAGACGTTCTAGCATACAATACCTACATTACTTCATACAATGCCAATATGGTAACAAATGAAGTGTTCATTGATACAGCAACTTTAAGAGAAAATATTGTTTCATTAGCAAGAAATATTGGTTATGTACCACGTCCTAGACAGGCAGCGAGATCAACTGTAACGTTTTTTGTAGATACAGAAGGAATTGATCCTCCACCAGCAACGTTGACCCTTAAAAAGGGTCCTGTAGCAGCCTCAGCAGCTGGTTTTGCTGGTCAATCCTATGTTTTTTCAATTTTAAGTGATATTAGTGTTCCTGTAAATAACGGAATCGCAGAATTTAATGATGTTGAAGTGTTTGAAGGAACATTATTGACACAAACATACACATATTCGTCTAGAACTCCAAATCAAAAGTTTGTTTTGCCAAATATTGGGGTAGATACGGATTTAATTGGTGTTATAGTTAAACCAAATGAATCTTCAACTACAGAAGTCAAATATAATTCACAAAATAGTCTTTTTGATGTAAATTCTGATTCAAAAGTCTATTATTTGCAAGAAATAGAAGATGAGAGATATCAAATTTTCTTCGGAGACGGAGTTTTTGGTAAAAAACTAGAAGATGGTAATTTTGTAAGTATAGATTACATCATTTCTAGTGGAGATGCTGCAAATGGAATAAATTCTTTTAATTTTTCCGGTAGAATTCAATATACTCGTAATTCTATCACTTATAATATCAGTAGTGGCATTTCTTTGGTTACAACGGGCCTACCTTCTTCCGGAGGAGAGTCAATTGAATCGGTTGAGTCAGTTAGAAAGTTTGCTCCTCGCATTTATGCATCTCAAAATAGAGCAATTACCTCAAATGACTATGAATCGTTAATTCCATCAAGAATTTATCCAGAAACGGAGTCAATTTCAGTTTTTGGAGGTGAAGACTTAATTCCTCCTCAATATGGAAAAGTCTTTATTAGCATAAAACCCAAAAGTGGTGATTTTATCCCAAATTTGCTTAAAGAGCAAATTAAATTAAAATTGAAGAAATATGCTGTTGCTGGAATTGTTCCAGAAATCCTTGATTTGAAATATCTCTTTATTGAAGCATATACGAAGGTTTATTATAACACCAATTTAGCACCCAATGCTGCATTTGTTTCAGATTTGGTTCAAAACAATGCAAATAAGTACGCAGAGTCCTCTGAGATGAATAAGTATGGCGCGAGATTTAAATATAGTAAGTTTTTATCTCTTATTGATAATAGTCAAGAATCTGTCACTTCAAATATAACAACAATTGATATTAGAAGAGATTTAAGAGTAGTATTGAATGCTTTTGCTGAATATTCCGTTGGTTTTGGTAATGAATTTCATATTAAGAGTATGAATGGATATAATATCAAATCTTCTGCATTTAGAATAGCTGGATTGACGGATGATATCTATCTGTCGGATATTCCTAATACAGATAGAATAACTGGATCATTATTCTTCTTTACTGTTCCTTCAGTTGCTTCACAAAGTCCTACTATTGTAAGAAGAAATGTTGGTAACATAAATTATGCAACAGGTGTTGTTACTTTAAATCCTATTAATGTTCAAAGTGGAATGCAGAGAGATGGACAAACAATTATCGAAATTTCTGCTACTCCAAAATCAAATGATGTTATTGGATTACAGGATCTTTATTTACAACTAGATATTGGTAATAGTATTTTTGAAACTGTGGTTGACGAGATTGCATCGGGATTAGATCCCTCAGGATCGAATTATATTTCATCTTCAAGTTATGCTAGTGGCAATTTAGTTCGTTCTGGTGGTCGTAGTAGTGAGGTAAATACTACTACAGGACCTTCTGTTCCGTCCACTTCTGGTTCAACCTACTAAGATAGAAAAACTATAAAATGTCAGAAAAAAGAATCCAGCTTAGTAACATAGTACAAAATCAACTGCCACAATATGTGCAGTCTGATTACCCTTTAGTTTCTGAATTTTTAAAGTCATATTACCAGGGACAGGAATATCAAGGTGGACCTATTGATCTAATTCAAAATATTGATCAATATGTAAAAATTGTAGAAACAACTAATCTTACAGAATCGATTGGATTAGGTGAAACCATTGGTATTTCAAGTGAAACCATTCCTGTTGATATGCAGAACTATCCAACAGGTACTGCAGGATTTCCAGAGAGCTATGGTCTGTTAAAAATTAATGATGAAATAGTTACATATACTGGAATTACTACATTTGGATTTACTGGATGTGTTAGAGGATTTTGTGGTATTACATCTTATAAAGATCCTACTCATCCTGATCAATTAGTTTTTGAAACTAGTAGTGCAGAAGAGCATGATAAAGGCGATGAAATACAGAATTTAAGTACTCTTTTCCTTAAAGAATTTTTATACAAAACAAAAGATCAAATTGCACCTGGATTTTCGGGAAGAAGTTTTACTTCCAACCTAAATCAAGAGGTATTTTTAAAACAATCAAAAGATTTTTATTTGAGTAAGGGTACTGATAGGGGATTTGAAATTCTATTCCATGCTTTATATGATGAAGATGTTAAAATTATAAGACCTTCAGAATTCCTCTTTACGCCTTCTAATGCCAATTACAAGATTACTAATGATCTAGTAGTTGAACCTGTAGTAGGTAATCCTTTAAATTTAGAGTTATCAACTCTTTATCAAAATAAGTATGATACTGATATTGAAAAAGCATATGCACCTATTACTCATGTTGAGAGTATTAATGTAAGTGCAGGTACAACTTTCTATAAAATTAGTTTTGATGCTGGATATAATAGGGATAGTAGAGTACAAGGATCAACTTATGGTACATTTGTAGTCCATCCCAAAACTAGATTAATAGGTGAAGTAGGAGCTGGAATTACTGTTTTAGATGTAGACTCTACAGTTGGGTTTGGAACAGCAGGAGAATTACAATTTAGATATATTGATAATACGATTGGAGTTAGTTCTTATACTAGTAAAAACCTAACTCAGTTCTTTGGAGTAACTGGAATTGCAAAAACAATTACTGATACTACAACTATTGGAATTAATACTTTTGCATATGGTAGTTCAAGTGCAAATCCAGATGAAGTAATTGAAGTAAGAGTTACTTCAGTCCTTAATCACCTCAAATATAGTGCAGATAATTGCTTATCTGGGGTAGATGACACTATTAAGATTAAAACTTTAGGAATTGATGATACTGGTTTTAGGGCAAAGAAATGGTTCTATAATGTTGCACCCCAATACAAAGTAAAAGAAATTATTTTAAAGGATACTTCTGACTGGACATATGAAGTTTATCTAAATGTTGATCATGATTTTAAGGTAGGGGATAAAGCAGTTGCTATTTTTGTTGCAAGTGATGGCACAGAATTACCTGTTTCAAATATAACACAATTAACATCATCCAAATCCTTTATTATAAAAGGTCAAGGTGAAATTGATACTACAGATACTTATACTATTGAAAGGAATATTTTAAAAACTCATGCTATCAACTTCCCTGATGCTTCGATATATTCTACAAATATACAAAATTTATATAAGGATAGATTAGAAGATAAGACTTTAGTTTCATCTTCATCTATTCCTACATATGGATCTCAGTCATTGGGAGTGAATAATGGAACTATTCAGTTCTCTGGTGAATTTACTGGTAATGAATTTAAAGTAGTAACTCCCGCGACTACTACTCCTGCAGGTGTTCCTATTGTTGATCATGGATTCTATACTGGAGATGCTGTTTACTATACTCCTCAAATAGTTAATGAGCCTTATGTAGATCCTACTAGCGGTATTTCTCTTGATAACTTTGTTGTAAAATCTGCACTCTTTACAGGAGATGCTGACGATGAAGGTTTATATTTTGTTAAAAGAGTAAATGCAACAACATTAAAGTTTGCTAAGAGTAGAACTGATTTAGGAAACGAGGAATATATTTCCACTTTGACTGGATTTGCTACTGATAATAAAATTGCACCTTATAAGTTTAACAACAGGACTCTACAATCCCAAAAGTTAGTTAGAGAATTAATTCCTCCTCAATCTTCAGGAACAGTATATGAAACTCATCCTGGACGTAGTGGAATCTTTATTAATGGTGTAGAAATTTTAAATTATAAGTCATATGATCAAGTTTATTATGGACAGGTAGAGAGTATTGATATTTTAGCAGGTGGTGAAGATTATGACGTTATTAATCCACCCACTCTGAAGATTAGTGACTCTGTAGGATCAGGAGCTACTGGATTTGTTGCTGTTTCAGGATCTCTGCATGATATTAGACTTATAAGTCCTGGTTTTGATTATAAAGCAAAACCCACTATAAAAATTTCAGGTGGTAATGGATCAGGTGCGCGAGCATCTGTTAATATGGAGTTAGTAAACCATAAATCCGTCTTTGATTCTGATTCCCCCAGAGTAGGTCTGGGAACTACAGCTGGAGAGGCTGGAGGATGGGCTGATCCAACTTCAGCAACTATTGGATTCACTACCTACCATAAATTTAGAAATGCAGAAAGAGTTGTTTATATTACTGACAATCAGGATGTTATTGGTGGTCTGACCACTAGTTCTGTATATTATGCTTCTCTGGTAGGAACTGGTGGAACTGTTGTAAGACTTCACGAAACTGAAGGTGGTGCTCTTTCTGGAGTTGGTACGGTTATCCTTACTTCTAGGGGTAAAGGAAAGCAATATTTACAGTCATATGATAAGAAATCTATAATTGAATCTATTAATGTAATTGACGGTGGATCTGGTTATGAAAATAAAAAGAGAACGACTACTCCTGCTGGAATCAATACTTCTGTCAATTTAATTAATATTAAAGACCATGATTATGAGTCAGGTGAAATTTTAACATATACATGTAATGGAACCCCTATTACGGGACTTACTACTTCGACTGATTTTTATGTTACTAAAGTTGATGATGATAATTTTAAATTATCTAGTGTTGGTGTAGGAAGCACTGCTATAGATTTCTATTATAAGACAAAGCAATATCGACCTCTTACTACTATTGGAGTAGGAACTCATATTTTCAATTATCAGGATATTACAGTTGCTCTAGTTGGAGAAATTGGAATAAATTCTGTAGGATCTCAAACATTTGAAGCTGAAACACAGCCCATATTCAGAGGTCATGTAACATCTATTCATTTATCTGATAAAGGTGTTGGATATGGATCTTCAGAGGTTATTAATTTTAATAGAGAACCTGATGTAACAGTATCTTCAGGAGAGAATGCTCAAGTTAGACCTGTTGTTTCTAATGGGTCAATTATTGAAGTTATAGTTGAAAATAAAGGTAGTAATTATATTTCTCCTCCCGATTTGGCAATAACAGGAGATGGTTATGGATGTGTAATAACTCCTGTATTGGCAACTGTGGGTGTTGGTACAACTACTACTTATGTTTTAGATTCTGTTAATATTCTTCAGGAAGGAGCTGGATATACTCAAAATAAGACTTCAATTTCTGTTGTTTCTGCTGGTGCAGATGTTAAAGTTCGTCCTAATATTCAAAAATGGACTATTAACCTATTTGAGAAATATTATCAGAGTCAACAGATTGTAGATGATGATGGATTTGTTCTAGAAGGTTTAAATAAAAAGTTTGGACTTCAGTATGTTCATCTTTATGCTCCAAGAAAGCTTAGAGAAGCCGTTTATGCACAAAATGCAGAAGGAAAATCTTTATTTGGGGAACCTGATTTAAGAAAGGTTAATGGTATAGAGGTTCCATCAGAAAATCATTCTCCAATTATTGCGTGGGCATATGATGGAAATCCAATCTATGGACCATATGGTTATATTAAACAGTCTGGTGGTACAGTAACTCAGATGAAGTCTGGTTACGTTCAAGAAGCAGCGATTAAAGAAAATAGACCACCTTTAAACAATTTCCCTGCAGGACTCTTTACTGAAGATTATACTTATAAAGCAGTTAATGATGAGGCCGTCTTAGATAAGAATAATGGTAGATTCTGTGTAACTCCAGAATTTCCTAACGGAACCTATGCATATTTTGCTACTATTAATGAAGGAAGTGCTGAACAGGGAGGTAAGTTTAATAGCTTTAAATTACCCAAATTCCCTTATTTGGTTGGTGATAATTATCAAGGAATTCCTCATGAATTTAATTACTTGGCAAGGTCTAACCAAGATGATTATCCATTACAGGATACCACTTGGTGCAGAAATACTTTACCTTATAATTTGATTGAAGGTGATATTAATTATGAATATATGCCTTTACCTAACAAATTATCTCAAACTATTGATGTTAAAGGTGTACAACCTGGATTAATTGAAAGTATTGGAATTGAAACAGGTGGAAAGGGATATCAGGTTGGTAATAAGGTAGTATTTAACAATGAAGGAACTGAAGGTACGGGAGCTGCTGCTATTGTATCTAAAATTAAGGGTAAGGGAGTTAGTTCTGTAAGTGTAGCAACTAGCACTATTACTGATGTTGAAATTTATCCTTCTGATCAAAAAGGAATTTATACTATCCTTGCAGAAGAACCTATTAATTGGGTTAATACAGATATTATTAATATTACTGGTTTATCTACTACTTCATCCAGGATTGAAGGAACTTATGTTGCAGGTATTAGTTCAAATCGTTTAAGTTTAACTGGAGTGGGAACAACTGCAGTTGCTATTGGTACTGATGGTGTTACTGGAGTAGTTACTCACTTTGATGTTTCTGGTGATTTAACTTTCCCAACAATTAGATCAAATGATCTTTTGGGGATCGGAACAGAAACTGTAAAAGTTCTAAATGTTGAGGAAGATTTATCAAGAATTAGGGTTCTTAGAGCCATCAATGGAGTTACGGGAGTTTCTCATACAGTAACAACAGAAATTCTTGAAGATCCTCGTAAACTTACTGTTAATGCTGGATTTAATACTGCTTACAACTATAGAATAAACAAGCAGGTTTATTTTGAACCCAAGGAATCTGTTGGCGTATCTACTTTAGGTGGGGTTGGAATTGGTAGTACACTTGTATTCTCTAATCCTGGTATTGGTCTAACTCAACTATTTGTTAGGTCCAAGCAAATGTATCTTCCAAAGCATGGACTTAAGACTGGAGATCAATTAACTTATTCACCTAATGGTGGATCTGCTCTTACTATTTGGGAAAGTGGCAAAGCAGGAGCAGCAGCGGGAGTAAGAACTTTAGTAGATGGCCAAACTTTATTTGCTGCTCGTGTTGATGATGACATAATTGGTTTATCCACCTGTAAGGTAGGTGTGGGTACTACGGGTACTTTCGTGGGCATTGCAAGCACACAGAGGGACTCTACAACGTTCTTCTTTGCAGGTATTGGTACTGGTGTATACCATAGTCTTAAAACTAATTATGATGTAATTACTGGAGAAATCTATAGAGTTAAGACTTTAGTCTCTACAGGGCAGTCACATGGTCTGTTGAATAATGAATATGTGGAAATGGATGTAAGTCCAGGAATTAACACCACATTTGTTGTTAAGTATAATGATTATAATAGAAAGATTGTAATTAATCCTCAGGCATTTGTAGCGTCCGGAGTGAACACTACTACAAATGCTATTACTATTAACGATCATGGATTCTATACTGGAGAAAAGATTATCTTTACGGGAGAAAATCCTCCAGCTGGTTTAAGTAATAATGGTACTTATTACATTATTAAAGTTGATAATAATACATTTAAATTATCTGATACTTATCATGAGTCTATTCAACCAACACCTAATGTTGTTGGTTTAGGAAGTACTGCTACAGGAACTATTAATCCAATTAATCCTCCATTAACAGCATATAAAGATTCTAATACTATTTTTGATCTTTCAGATTCTTCCTTAGCATATACTCATAATTCTACAGATTATTCTGCGTTTAAGTTTAATTTCTATAGTGATCAAAATCTTACTAAGATTTGGGATACTTCTAAGAAGAGTTCTACCTTTAATGTTACCAGAGAAGGAGCTGCTGGATTAGTAGGAGATGCTAAGGTTAGTTTGTCAGTAACAGGAGATATTCCAGAGACGTTATATTATAAACTTGATCCTATTCAAGAAAGTACTCTTCCAACTGTTAAGGCCCAGATTGAATCAGACACTGAAGTTATTTCCGGAAGTTCATTAGAAATACGTGAAAGTCTTTATAATGGCACACATAAAATTACAGTAGCTTCTACAAATTCATTTACTTATACTCTTAACAAGATTCCCGAATCATTATCTTATGGATCAACGTCTAATTTGTCTTATGTAACAAATAGTCCTACTGCATATGGTGAGATATCTAATTTTGAAATCAAAAATAGAGGTAAAAATTATTATTCTCTTCCTGGTATTTCTACAATTAATACTGCTGTAGGAACTGGTGCAATTATTGAAGCAAAGAGTACTTCAATTGGAAAAATTAAGAAAGTAAAAATTAATGATATAGGATATAACTTCCCCACAGATACTACTGTAAAACCAGATACTATTCTTCCTCAAATTTGTAAGATGGATGCTTTGATGTCCATTGAATCGATTGGAGTAACATCCTTTGGAAGAGGATATGTTTCTGCACCAGAATTACTAGTTTTTGATGGTAAGACGGGTAAGAGAATAGAAGATACAAATCTTAAGTACACCTTAGGAAATCCTGAGGTAGAGATTCTTAAGAATACTACTGGAATTAGTAATTCACCTCCGCGCATTGTTCCAGATAAAAACTCTAATGGAGTTGGAATTAGTACGGTTGGATTTAATACTGTTAATTATGATGTAACTGTTACATTGTCTGTTGGATTCAGTACTGCTGATTCCTTCCCATTTGGAGTGGGTGATGATGTTTATGTTGAAGGTATTAGTGTTGGAGTTGCTACAACTGGAAGAGGATATAATTCTAGAGATTATGATTTTGGTTTGTTTACTTTAACGGCAGTTGATACAAATTATGGTGGAATTGGATCTATTACATATAATCTTTCAAATTACTTTAGTGATTTGGCTCCTGGATCTAATCCAGGAACATATGATTTCATCAACTCTGTTGGTAGAGTAGTTCCTGAGAAATATTTCCCATTATTTGATGTTAAGTTAAAGTCTAATGATTTTGTTAAAGGTGAAACAGTTACTGGATCTATTAGTAGTGTAACTGGAGAAGTTGAGAGTTGGAATGCTAATACAGGAATTTTAAGAATATCTGCTAATGATAATTTCGTTATCGATGATGTTATTATAGGTGCATCTTCTAAAACCCAAGGTGTTGCTTCATCAATTAAATCTTTTGAATCATATCTCAAAACTGCTGCTACTTCAAAAGTAACAAGTGGATGGGAAACAGAATCTGGATTCTTTAATAGAAACTTACAAAGAGTACAAGATAGTGATTACTATCAAAATCTTTCTTATTCAATAAGTTCTAGGGTTGATATGGGAGTGTGGGATGATCCTGTTTCTACATTAAACCATACTTTAGGATTTAAAAAGTTTGGTGATTATCAATTAGAAGCAGCTCCTGATAATAAGGGATCAATGGTTGTAGGTCTCTCAACAGAATTAACTGATTATAGTGTCGTTAATGACATGGTTGGATATGGAGATATTAATTGTGTACATGATTTTGATTTGGTTAAGGAAAATGCTTTAGATGTTAATGGTGTTAATGTCTCAAATGAAGTTACATTTTCTAATCGTATTTTGCAAGATTATTCTGAATCTGTTGGTAACAGAGTTGTTAGTATAGATGATTTTAGTGGAACATTTAATAGCAATCCAAGAGCTACCAGATATAGCATTGTTAATGAGTTTACTTTAGATGATAGAAGAGCATTAAAGTATATTACTTATGTAAGAGATAAGAGATTTACTGCTCAGCGTCAATTAATGATTGTTGATGTTCTTCATGATGGAGTATTTGCATATATTAACCAATATGGAAGAAATGAAACTGTTTATGATCAAGGATCATTTGATTTTGCTATTTCTGGTGATATAGGTCAATTATTATTCTACCCAATTAGATATTCAGTTAATGATTACTGGATTGCAAATCTTTCATTCAATCTTGATGATAATTTACTGAGTACTGGAAGTACAGTGGTTGGTAGGGGTCTTGTTGATACGGAAAGTGCAGCAATTGGAGTTGGTATAGGAACTACCACTATTGTTGGTATTGCAAGTACCTATAGATCTGCTCATGTAATGGTATCAATTAATCCTGATATTAATTACAGTGAATTTGAGTATACTCAATTTAACCTTATTCATAATGGTGATGAAGTTGAGATTCAAGAATATGGACGGATGATTACTACTCCTGGTGATTTTGTAACCACAGGAATGGGAACATATAGAGGTTATATTGATGGATCAGATTTAAAAGTTGATTTCATTCCTAATTCTGGAGTTGGTATTGGTACAACTGGTGTAATTAACACCATGTTGGTTGGAATGGCATCTTCTGAACATACGGGAATTGGAACTTTAGATCTTAAACATGCTCGACTTCAGTGTGGTACAACTGGTATCGCAGCAGCTGGATCTCCTACTGAAAATATTATTGCAGAATTCCCTTCAACTTATGAGGGTGCTTACTGTTATATTCAAGTTACTGACATAACAAATGATGCTTACGAAATGGCCGAGTTTGTTGTAGTCACAGATTATGAAGAAGGTGAAACAACAGAGACATTTGATGTTGATTGGGGTAATACTCAGTTGGGTGTTGGATACGCTGGATTGGGAACTTTTGGATCCAGAGTATCAGCAGCAGGAACGGTTTCGGTGCTTTATACACCAAATGCAAGCATTGAAACTAATGTCAATATCTTTATGAATGCATTGAGAATTCAAGATGATACTAAGGATACAATTTCTTTAGAAAATGGTGCTATTGAGTCTGGATTTGGCAAATATGAAGGAACGGAAACTGCTGTTAAGAAAGCTTTCAACCTTTCACACAAAACTGACACCATATTTGAAAAATCATTTGAAGGAAATGATAGTGATATAGTTGATGCTGATTTGAATACTATTATTTTACCAAATCATTTCTTTGTAACAGGTGAAGAATTATCATATAACCATGCTGGTTCTGGAACCACTATGGCAATTGGAATTGGCACTACTAATGGATTTGTTGGAGTTGGTACAACTGATAAACTTCCTAGTACTGTATATGCTGTTAAGATTGATGATGAAACAATTAAAGTTGCAGAAACTGCTGAGAAAGCACTTAAGACTGTTCCCGAAGTTGTAGATCTGACTAGTGTTGGAATAGGAACTTCTCATAGATTTAATGCCCAAAACCAAAATGCCAAAGTAATACTTGCTTTGGATAATATTATTCAATCTCCAATTGTATCTACAGCAGTAACTACTCATATTACTGATGAGATGTTTACTACTGATGATAGCTTTACTCTTTCTGGAATTTCATCCTTCTTTGGTGGAGATTTGATTAAGGTTGGTACTGAAATAATGAGGATCGATGCTGTTGGTATTGGTACAAGTGGTAATCAAATTAGAGTTCGTAGACCTTGGGCCGGAACTAATTTGGCTGGTTATGGTACAGGAACTGTTGTTACGAAGGTATTTGGTAATTATAATATCGTAGATAATACTTTAAACTTTGTAGAAGCACCTTATGGTAATGTTCCTTTAAGTTCTACTACCAATGCTCCTGATGATAGGGATTGGGTGGGAATTGCGACAGGATCTAGTTTCCAAGGAAGAATGTTTATGCGTTCTGGTGTTCCTGATACTTCTAATGAAACGTATTATAGAAACTATATTTTTGATAGTATTTCTTCTCAATTTACAGGACAAGAATCTGACTTTACTTTACAGTCTGGTGGATCTAATGTAAGTGGTCTTACTACTGATGGCGCAATTGTTCTTGTTAATGATATCTTCCAAACTCCTGGATCTCTAAACGAATATAGTTTAGAAGAAGGAACTGCTGGAATTACCACTATTTCCTTTACAGGAACTGGATCCTCTGTATCTGGTGCTCCTAATGTAGGTAACCTCCCTATAGGTGGTATTATCGTTTCTGTGGGGTCTACAGAAGGATTCGGATATCAACCCCTCGTAGCAGCAGGAGGAACCGTTACAGTGTCTGCTGGAGGCACTATAAAGTCTATTAGTATTGGTAATACTGGTTCTGGATATAGAGCTGGTATTCAAACAGTTAATGTTGGTATTCAAACTCTAAGTCGTACTGGTACTAATATTATTGGAATTGGAACAGCACAGATTACAACTGGTCATATTACAGGAATTGCTGTTACTAATATGAACCACCTATTCTATTCACCTAGAAAGGTTGCTAATGTTGGTTATAGTTCAGTAACGGGTATTACTACTGTTACTACACAAACAGATCATGGATTATCTGTAAGTGAGGAAGTCAGACTTTCTGGTATTGCCTTTACTTGTGATTATGCTGGAAGACTGGGAATTTCCACTGCGGTTTATGATAACAGTTCAGGTATAATGACTGTTACTACCGCGACTGCTCATGGACTTGCTACTAGTGGTAATTCAAGTAATGTTATCTTTACTGGATTGGCATTTACTTGTGGACTAGATGCAGGAGCATCCAAGCATTATTATCCAAGAGGTGAGGATAGAGCATACAATACTGCTGTTCAACTTACTAAGGATGGTACGGATTATACTTTAAGTGATGCTGTATATAATCCAACAACTGGCATAATGACATGTACAGTTGCTTCTCACGGATTCTCTAATGGAGATAAGGTTAAATTTGGATTAAATTCTTTAACCTTTACTTGTGATAAAGACAGTCATGGTAGTGAGCATACTTATCCTAGAGAAAGTGATACGATTGCTGGTCAGTGGATCACTATTTCTAGTGTAACTACAAATACGTTTAGAGTTAATGTTCTACCAGTAGCTCCTTCTACTAACACTGGAGTTCATACTTTCGTTAGAGCTGCTACTGATGGTTTAACATATAATGATGGAAACATTGCTATTGATGTTGGTTATGCTGCTCCTGGTGATGAATTTACTCATCAGTTTGTCTCAGCATCTTCTGGTGCGATTACTGCTGGTGCTCCTTATTCTCATCGATATGTAAGTTCTGTTAATGGTGCTGTAATTAGTGGTGGTAATTATAGTCATACATTTGTAAGTGCAGGTATTGGAAGTCTTAATGTAGTTGGTGTTGGAACTACAACTGCTACAGATGCTACTTATGATGCATCAACTGGTAAGTTAGTTTTAACTATCGCAGGTCATGGTTATTCTGTTAATGATACTGTTGGGATCGATACTGGTTCTATAGTATTCACTTGTGCGATGGATACTTATACTACTAATAAGTCATATCCACGTTCAACGGATCCTGTAGGATATCCAACTGCAATTACTGCTGTAGATACTAATACAATTACAGTTAATGTTGGTATTTCTACTTTAGTAAGTCATAACGTTACTGATGCTACTTATAATGCTGATACTGGAAATTTAGTTCTTACTGTTCCTTCACATGGATTATCAACTTCCACCAGCGTAAGGTTAAAGCAAGATAGTTTGTCATTCAGATGTGCAATGGATGATTATGCATCTATTCACACCTATCCAAGGTATACTGATCCAGGATTTAGTACTGCTTTAGGAATTACTACTACCACGTCTAATACCATTACTTTGAATGTTGGTACATCGAAGACTGCTAATTATAGCATTTCCACTGCCACATACAATGCTTCGGTTGGTATTTTGACGGTTGCTATTGGTGCTGGTCATAGTCTTCTTAAGGGACAAAGTATTAAGATCGGAACAGAATCCTTAAACTTCAGATGTTCTAGAGATAGCTATGCAACTGTTCATAAGTATCCTAGAAAACCAGATCCTTATTACACAGGAACTCCAGTTACTGCTGTTAATAGTGCTACTCAATTCCAAGTAAATGTTGGTGTGGCAACAGTACCTACTTTCTATGTTGGATTTGGTTCTGTACAAGCTGCTATTCAAGCACCTAGAAAGAGTAATAATTCTGTCAGTGGATTTGATCCTGCTATAGATGGAAGTGAAGTATTGCGGATTGTAGATTCTAAGACATTTGAAATTAATAGTGGAGTATCTACAAGAAATCACATTTATGCAAGAGGTGGAGTTGTTGAAGGATATTCTAAGGTTGTTTTTGATGATCCACTTTCTTATTCTGGAATTGGGTTAAGTTATAGTGCAAGTTCTACTACTGGCGTAGGAACAGGTGCAGAAATTGATATAGTTGTTGGTCAAGGATCTAGTGTTGTTAAATTCACTATTTCCAATACCGGAAGTGGTTATGGTAATGGACAAAAACTTACTGTTCCTATTGGTGGAACAACTGGTATTCCAACTGATCCAAGTAAAACATTTGAAGAGTTCCATGTTGAGCTTGAAAAGACCTTTAGTGATGAATTTACTGGATGGTCTCTTGGTCAACTTCAAGTTACAGATAATGTCGAACGATATATTAACGGAAGTGCAGTTGATTTCCCCTTAACGGTTAATGGTGAAACTCTTTCAATTGTTGCTAAGAAGGGATCTAAGATTGATGTTCAAGATCTTCTATTAGTATTTGTCAATAACATTCCTCAAGTTCCTGGTAAAGGATATAAGTTCCCAGGTGGAAGTGTAATTACATTTACTGAAGCACCTAAAGTTGGTGATACAATTGAAATTATCTTCTATAAGGGAACTGGATCTGAAGATGTTGTTGACAGAGCTGTTCTTGAAACTGTTAAACAGGGTGATAGTTTAACTATTGGTCGTTTGAATAGTCAAGATACTTGGTTGCAAGAAACTGCAAGAGTTCCTTTAAGTGTAAATTCTACAGATCTTGTTAAGACACCTCCATATTATGGACCAGGAAATACTGGAGATTCTGATTTAGAAAGACCTGTAAACTGGTGTAGACAAACTGAAGATAAGATTATTAATGAAAAGGGTGTGGGTAAAGATAGAGAAATCTATGAACCTGTTATTAATCCTCGCGCGAACATCATTAAGACGGTAGGTATTGGATCTACAATCGTTTATGTTGAGAATTTAAGACCATTCTTTGATCCTCAAGATGAGGTATTGGGAACAGCAGTTGCTGACTTCAGTTTCCAAAATAAAGTTAAATTCATTTCTCAAGAGAATAAGAGTGTTGCTATAGGAACTGCTGTAGTTTCTGGTGTTGGAACCATCTCTTCTGTTGTTATTTCTGATGGTGGTGTTGGATATAGTACTGCAACAGTAAGTTTTGCAACTACATCTCTTGATGGAACTGAGGTTGGTGTTGGATCTACATCCACAACTGCGTTTGGTTCTCCAATAATTGGTGCTGCTGGAACAATTACTGGTATTGCAATTACTAGTGTTGGTGCAGGATATACATCTTCCAATCCTCCAGTTGTTCTTATTAGTCCTCCAGTATGGTCTGAGGAGGAGAATAAGATAAGTAGTTATACTGGAGATGATGGTATTGTTGTTGGTTTTGGAACTACAACTGTTGGAGTTTCAACTGGATATCAATTAATCTTTGATCTTCATATACCACTTGCTTCAGATTTGAGAAATTCTACTATTGCAGGAACTGCGGTTACTATAAGTGGAATTAGTACAGGTGATTACTTCGTTATTAATAATTCTATTGTCGGAATTGCAACAACAACTATAGCTTCACTCGCTGCAGATGGTGCAACTATTGGAATAGGATCTGCATATGTAGATAATGTTTATGAGACTAGTACTTTTGAAATAGTTCAATCTCCTACTGGTGTTGATGAAGATGGAGTGGGAATAGGCACCACTCATATGAAGAGAGTATTTGTTAAGATTGGTGAACATCTCGATTGGAGTGGTCAGTGGCCTAGTTTCACTGGAGTTGGAATTCAAACTGGTAATTATTTTGGATCATATAGTTGGGGTAAGATTATTCTTCCTTCTAGATCTGAAAGCAATTCTTATAATGCTTATACTGATGGGGGAGTTGGTGGAATCTCTACTTCTATGGTTGTAAGAAGATCTGCTGCTCTGAAGTATAAAAACTTCAAGACTTCGTAATTAACATTAATAAATAAAGAAAAATCTCTGTCCAAATGGCTGCCATTATAACTGATCAGATAAGAATATTAAATGCGAAGAATTTTGTGGCTGGAGTAACATCTACTGCTAATTCATACTATTCGTTTATTGGTCTCCCAAATCCCACTGATTATCAATCTGATTGGAATACAACACCACCATCTCCGAAAGATAATTTTACGGAGGAAGATGATTATTGGGATACAATGATCGCATTGAAAAAAATCAATTCTGCGGATTGTAGGCAGGTGGTTACCAAGAGAGTATGGTCATCAGGAACTACCTATGACATGTATCGTGGAGATTATAGTAGAAGTAATACTGCTCCTGTTTCTGGTGCAACAAATTTATATTCGGCAACTTATTATGTGGTGAATAGTGATTATCGTGTTTATGAATGTCTTCAAAATGGAACTGATCCGGATAACCCTAATGGCAGACCTTCATTAGATGAACCTACCTTTACAGATTTAGAGCCAAGGTCTGCTGGTGGTAGTGGTGATAATTATATTTGGAAATATCTTTATACAATCAAACCAGCAGATATAGTAAAGTTTGATTCTACAGATTTTATGCCCGTCCCTACGGATTGGTCTACTAATACTGATGATGCATCAGTAAGAGATAATGCAGTGGATGGATCCATTAAAATTGTAACTATTACTAATAGGGGTGAAGGTATTGGACCTTCTGGTGGAACTGAGTATAGAAATGTTCCAATTAAAGGAGATGGGTCTGGAGGAGAATGTACTATTACTACAACTAATGATCAACAAATTGATACTGTAGTAATTTCTAAGCAAGGATCGGGATATACTTATGGTAATGTTGATCTAGAAGCAGGTAGTGTTCCCACAGGAACCACTCGTCCAACTTTTGATGTTATTATTCCACCACAGGGTGGTCATGGATCTAACATTTATAGAGAATTGGGAGCAATGAATGTTCTCCTTTATTCGCGTATTGAAAATGATAATGAAAATCCTGACTTTGTAACAGGTAATCAAATTGCAAGAGTTGGTGTTGTATGCAATCCTCAGCAGTATGGATCTACTTCTCTTTTAAGTGGAGATAAGGCAAGTGCTGTAGGAGCATTGAGATTGGCAGGAGCAGGATATAGTTCAGCTACATTCACTGCTGATGCAACATTTATACAAACTATTGCTACTGGGTCTACTGCTCAGGGTAGAGTAATTAACTATGATCAAACTACTGGTGTTCTTAAGTATTGGCAAGATAGGTCGATGGCTGGTTTCAATACAGTTGGAACTGCTCAGACTCAACCCACATATGGATTTAATTTAAATCAATTCACTGCTTCCCCTACAGGTAATGGAAGTGTAGAGATTGTTCCTACTACTGGGTCTACTTTGGAAATTGATACGGGCTTTACAGGTATATCTACTGTAATAAATAATAAAACATATTACCTTGGCCAGACTTTTACAGAAGGCATTGCCAACCCTGAAGTGAAAAAATATAGTGGCAACATCATTTTTGTTGATAATAGACCATCTATAACTAGATCATCAAGCCAAAAAGAAGATATCAAAATCGTTTTGCAGTTCTAAGAAATCATGTCGCAGCAAACCAATCTAAATGTAGCTCCATATTTTGATGATTTCGATCCATCTAACGATTTTTATCGAGTATTATTTAAACCCGGATATCCTGTTCAGGCTAGAGAGCTAACATCCCTTCAATCTATACTGCAAAATCAGATTGAGAAGTTTGGCCAACACTTTTTTAAAGAAGGTTCTAAGGTAATTCCTGGCAATACTGGATATAATCGCATTTATTATGGTGTACAGATAAACAATAATTATCAAGGGATTCCTGTATCTGCGTATGTAGATCAGTTAGTGGGTACAAAAATTACTGGACAAAGATCTGGTGTAACTGCAGTTGTTGATAAAGTTTTATTAGCTGAGGATTCGGAAAGAAATCAATTAACACTTTATATTAATTATTTACAGTCAAGTACTTCTAATAATTCCACTCAAACATTTTCTGATGGGGAAGAATTAACTTGTTCTCAAACCATTACATCTGGGTTGTTGGGCAATTCTTCAATAGCAGAAGGAGCTCCTTTTGCTATTACTATTGCAAATGCTGCTGCAGTGACAGCAGCTTCCTTCCAAATACAGTCTGGTGTATATTTTGTTCGTGGTAATTTCTGTAATGTAAATACTGAGACTTTGATTCTTGATCAATATGAGAATGCTCCTTCTTATAGGGTTGGATTGTTTGTAAATGAAGAGATAATTAATGCAGATATTGATGAATCCCTAAATGATAATTCTCAGGGATATAACAATTATGCCGCTCCAGGTGCAGATAGATTAAAAATTAGTCTTAGTCTCTTTAAAAAATCTTTAGATGATTTTGATGATACTTCCTTTGTTGAATTAGCAACTATTGAAAATGGTGCCTTAAGAACCAAACCAGGCAATAAAAACACTATATTTGGTGGTGGTCAGGCTACTTGGGACATTACTGATACTTTAGCACGAAGAACTTTTGAAGAAAGTGGTAACTATGATGTAAAGCCTTTTGATATTACAGTTTTAAATTCTTTAAACGATAATATTGGTAATAGAGGAGTTTTCCAGGCTGGTCAGTTTACTCCTGGTGGAGAGACTCCTTCTGATGATTTAATGCTCTATAAGGTTTCACCTGGAAAGGCATATGTGAAAGGGTATGAGTGTGAAACAACAGATCCTACTTTTATAGATGCACAAAAACCAAGAACTACACAAACTTTAGAAGATCAATCAATAATTTATAACACTGGTCCAACTGTTAAATTGAACAGTGTTTATAGGACTCCTACTGTTGGTATTGGTAGTACATATGTGCTAAGTTTACGTAGTCAGAGAGTTGGTGTAAATTCAGAAACTGCTCCTGGTGATGAAATTGGTCTTGCTAGAGTTTATGACTTTAGATTAGAATCTCAAGCATATAGTTCATCTAATTCTGCATTAGATGAATGGGATTTGGCTCTTTATGATGTTCAAACATTTACTAATCTTACATTAAGTACTCAAATTACTCAGACAGTTCCTGCTTATATTGAAGGGAAGAGAAGTGGCGCTACTGGATTCTTACAAGGAGCTGTAAGTGCAGGAACAGGATTAACAGTTTATGAAACTAGTGGTAATTTTATTAAGAATGAACCCATTATTATTAATGGAATTGATAATGGAAGAATTTGTATAGCAATTGCTGAAAATAGTCTTTCAGATGTACAGTCCGTTTATGGAACTGATGATGGTGTGATTGGTATTAATACATTTAGTGCAAATATAATTCCAAGTCTTTTAATTCCAATTGGTATTGCTACAGTCAGTAAGGATGCTGGATCTTCTACAAAAATACAAAGTGTTAATCCAAATTTCCCCGGAATTACTACTGTTGGAAATCTTATTCAGTATAGTGATCTTGCTATATCTGCAGATCCTATTTTAACTAGAGTAACTGCTGTTGGATCTGATCATGTTACTGTGGTTGGTGTTCAAACTGTTAGTGGAATATGTAATGGTGGATTGCCTACAACTGTTTCTGGTATTACAAGTATTACACCTTATTTGAATGTATCTGACCTTAAGGTCATGAATACGCAATTAGATACTTCAACAGACAATACTTTATATACGGTACTTCCTAAGAAGAATATTTCAGATGTTAATTTAACTAGTGCTTCTGTTGTTATAAGAAAAACTTTTAATGTTACTATTACTAATGGTCAAATTGATACTCCTGTACCAACCTTAGATGTAAATGAATCATTCCAACCATTTACTGCTAAAAGATATTCTTTAATTGGAGCTGATGGTAAGACTCATAATTTAACATCGGATCAATTTGATTTTGGAAGTGGTAATACATGTCAGATTCGTGGCTTAACTAGTCCTCCTGCAGGTAATAATGGAGCCACTCTTATTGCTACAGTTAAAAAAGCAAAACCAAAAGCTAAAGAGAAGATAAGAAATAGAGTTAAATCAATAGTAGTTAATTATTCTAAAGATGCTGCTTCTGGAATTGGAACCACAACATTGAATGATGGTTTAACTTATGGAAATTATCCTTTTGGAACAAGAGTTCAAGATAAAATTATTTCTATAAATGATCCAGATGTTGTAGATCTTCATGGAATTTTTGAATCTGCAAATAATAATGATCCTTCTTGCCCTAAAGCAACTCTTGGTTCTATTGTTACTCAATCAACAACTACTAATGAGTTAATTATAGGAGAGCAATTAATTGGTCAATCAAGTGAGGCAGTTGCTATTGTCGCGGACAAAGTAGATAATTCTACAATTGCTTTTCTTTATAAAAACGAGAATTTATTTAAAGAGGGAGAGACTGTAAACTTCCAAGAATCTGGATCATCAGCAGTAATTACAACTTTGGATTCTCCTAGTTTCAATATATCTCCAAACTTCTTGTGGAGAGATGGTCAAGATGATACATTCTATGACTATGGAACTCTTAGGAGACTTACCGATTCTGATTCTCCTCGTAGAAAAATAAAAATCTACTATTCTAATGGTTCTTTTGATTCTAATGATAATGGTGATATTATAACGATTAATTCTTATAATCAATTTGAGTATGGACAAGATATTCCTAGATTTAATCAGAATTCTTGTTCTGATATAATTGATATTAGACCTAGGGTTTCTTCAATTGCTTCTGTTGCTGAAGGAGATAGATCTCCCTTAGAATTCCTTGGAAGAACCTTTACAGGTAGTGGAGATAATCCTCCTAATATTTTAGCATCTGATGAATCACTCATAACTGATTTTTCATTCTATCTTCCTAGAATTGATAGAATTTTCTTAGATAAGGCAGGTAAATTCCAAGTTAAGTATGGAGATCCTTCGGAGAATCCTACAAGACCTGTTCCTGTTGATGATGCTATTGAAATAGCAACAATTAAATTACCTCCATATTTGTATCAACCTTCAGATGCTATCCTTGATTTCTTGAATCATAAGAGATATAGGATGCAAGATATCAGGACGCTTGATACAAGAATTAAGAATCTTGAGTATTATACTACCCTCTCTTTATTAGAAACTAATACAGCCAATTTCTTTGTTGCTGATGATGATGGTTTGAATAGGTTTAAGTCTGGATTCTTTGTTGATAACTTCTCATCTTTTGAATCTCAAGAACAAAATTGGGTTGTTAACAATAGTATTGATAGAAAAAACAAGCAATTAAGACCAAAACATTATACCAATTCTGTAGATTTAATTTATGGACCAGTCGTAGGTAATGATCCGACTGATGATCTGAGATTTTCTACTATTGAAGGTATTAATGTCAGAAAGAATAATGATGTTATAACTTTAGATTATGCTGAAGTTGAGTGGTTAAAGCAGAATTTTGCAACTAGATCTGAAAGTGTAACACCTTTCTTGATTAGTTTCTGGCAAGGAACTATGGAGTTGACTCCCGCATCTGATACTTGGGTAGATACTGCTAGATTAGACGCGAAGATTATTAATGTTGAAGGTAATTATGCTGCAACTATGCAGAATTTGGTTCAAAATGAAGGAGTTGATCCTCAAACTGGATTTGGTCCTATTCTTTGGGATTCTTGGCAGACAAACTGGACCGGAACTCATTCAATTGATTCAACCAGAAATATTACTACTCATGAAGATCAAGGACCTAGGTTCGGAATGGGTGGTTGGATTAACAACTTTAGTGGTGGATTTGGTAACCCTGCTAGATGGCTTGTAAGAAGTGCTACTACAACTAGAAGAGAAACTCTTAGAGAAACACGGCAAACAGGTGAACGAACTAGAAATGGTTTAAGAACAGTTGTTACTGAACAGTTTGATGAGACTTCTGTAGGAGATAGGGTTGTAAGTAGAGATCTTATTCCTTATATGAGATCTAGAAACGTTGAATTTGTTGCTAAGAAAGTTAAGCCTCTCACTAAACTCTATGCTTTCTTTGATGGTGTGGATGTTACCAAATATTGTATTCCAAAATTACTTGATGTTTCTATGACATCTGGTACTTTTGAAGTGGGAGAAACTGTTGAGGGTATTGTTAATGTAACTGGTTTAAGTCAAATAACAAATGCTACTATTCCTTCAATAAAATTTAGGGTTGCTCAATCTAATCATAGAGAAGGTCCTTATGATGTTCCTACAAAAACCTTTATACAAAACCCATATAACAACCAACCCCTCTCGGCGTCTTATTCTTCCACTTCTACCCTTTTAAATATAGATACTTTCTCACTTTCTAATGAGCCTCAAGGAGATTATTTTGGGTGGGTTGAAGAAGGAATGCTTCTTAAAGGAAAGAATAGTGGTGCTATAGCTACTTTGAATGAAGTTCAACTTCTTTCTGATATTTCAGCTACTCTTATTGGATCTTTCTTTCTTCCTAATCCAAATAATATGAGTTTCCCAAGATTTGAAACAGGAGTGAAGGTTCTTAGCCTTACAAATGATCCTGATAATAATCCAGATCTTGCAACTACTGTTACAGATGAAACCTTTACATCATCAGGAACATTAGAAACAGTTCAGGAAAATATTGTTTCTGTTAGAAATGCAAGGATCGAACAGAGACAAGAATTCCAAAGTAGAAATGTAGAGAGAAGTCTTGGAACTGAAGTAGTTGGTTCTGAAATGTTGGGTGTAACTGATGTGAGAGATAGAATAGTTGGATGGTATGACCCATTAGCTCAATCCTTCTTAGTTGAAGATCCTGAGGGAATATTCATTACAAAATGTGATATTTTCTTTAGAACGAAGGATGATATGGATGTACCTTGCGTCTTCCAAATCAGGTCAATGAAGGATGGATTCCCAACACAACATATCCTTCCTTTCTCAGAAATTGTATTGGATCCTGATGATATTACTACTTCTGGTGATGGATCTGTTCCGACTACAGTTGAATTTAAGGCACCAGTTTACTTAGAAGGTGGAAACACTGAATATGCTATTGCTTTGGCATCTAACTCAACTAAGTATAGTGTTTATATTTCAAGAATTGGTGAAAATGATCTTCTTACAGATACCTTTATTTCTAACCAACCTTATCTTGGATCACTATTTAAATCTCAGAATGCCTCTACTTGGGAACCAAGTCAGTGGGAAGATTTGAAGTTTACTCTTTATAGAGCAGACTTTGAAACTTCAGGAACTGTGGAATTCTATAATCCAGAACTAACACAGGGAAATAATCAAATTCCAACTCTTCCACCTGATTCTATATCTTTATCTTCTAGAAAGATAAGAGTAGGTCTTGGAACTACTGTTGCTGATAGTTATAAGATGGGTAATCAGTTCCTCCAAGAAGGGACAATGGCAACAGGAAATATTGTTGGTACTGGTGGATCTGCTGTAGGAACTTTAACAGTTGCTAATGTTGGTATAGGTTATACTCCTTTGGATGGAAATCATACATTCCCAGGCGTAAATCTAGTTACTTATTCTGGTACTGGAAGAGGAGCAACTGCTGATATCTACATTGCTAATGGAGTGGCTGTTGCTGCAACCATTGCTAGTGGTGGAACAGGATACTCTATAGGTGATGTAGTTGGAATTACCACTATTGGTTTATCAACTGGTGGTAATGGTACTGTTGGTATGGATGGTAGATTTGCGATTGCAGGTGTTGGACAAACTAATGAGATTACATTAGAAAGTGTTCAAGGTGAATTTGTTGCAGGAACTGGAAAAACTTTATTCTATACCAGTAGTGCAGGAATTAAAACTGAATTAAACTTCAGTCATGGTGGAGGTGTTCAAATTGATTCTATTGATGTAGAGTCTGATGGATTACATATGACGGTTTATCATAGAAACCATGGAATGTATTCTACTGAGAATTTGGTTACTTTATCAGATGTTCAAACAGATATTAAACCAACTAAGTTGAGTGCTACTTTAGAACCTGGTAATGTTGCTTCCTTTACGGTTGATGATGCAACTGAATTAGAAAACTTTGAAAATGTTGGTGTTGGAACTACCAATAGGGGTTATGTGAAGATTGGTAAGGAAGTTGTTGAATATTATAATGTAAATGGAAATGTTGTAGGAATTTCTGCAAGAGGAGAGAATCAAGTTGCTTATGCAACAGGAACTCCGGTTTACAAATATGAACTTGGTGGAATTAGCTTGAAGAGAATTAATAAGACTCATGGCATATCCACTTCAACAGCTACATCACCTACCGGATCTATTGGGTTTGATAAGTATAATATCAAGCTTGATATGACGGGAATTGGAACCGTTAATGATGATAGAAGTAATGATGTTGGATTCCCCAAACTTTATATCAATTCTACTAAATCTGCTGGTGGTTATGACATAAAGGCAACTCAAAATATGCCTTTTGAGATTATTACTCCCATAGTTCAGAATGTAACAACTACAGGAACTGCACTTGGTTGTGAGATAAGAACCACTTCTGCTCCAAGTATAAGTGGAAATGAAATACCTTGGATTGATCAAGGATTTGAAAGTGTTACTATAGGAGAATCTAATTATCTTAATAGTCCGAGACAGGTTGGATCTAAAGTTAATGAAGATGAAAGATTGGATCAAATGGAAGGAAATAAATCTTTCCAAATGAGATTAACTCTTGGTACAACAGATAGTAGGGTAAGTCCTGTTGTTGATGCTCAAAGAGTTAGTTCTATTCTTACAAACAATAGAATTAATAGTGTAATTAGTAATTACGCGACAGATAGGACAGTGAAGACAATTCAAGATGATCCTTCAGCATGTCAATATATTAGTCAGGAAATTGGATTAGAAAATGCTGCTACATCAATTAAGATTATAGTAGCAGGACATGTTCATCCAGATGCTGACATTAGAGCATTCTATGCGATTAATAATAAGAATGGATTTGATCCTATCTTTGTTCCATTCCCAGGATATGATAATTTGAATACAAGAGGAAAAGTAATTAATCCTCAAGATAATAATGGACAGTCTGACAAATTTGTTCCTAAGATAAATGATTCTGGATTTAGTGATTCAGTATCCTTCCGTGATTATACTTTTACTGCGGATGAATTACCTTCATTTAGATACTATAGAATTAAACTGGTACTTGCTTCAACTAGTCAGGTATTTGTTCCTCGATTAAAAGATCTTCGAGTAATGGCTTTAGCTTAAAATGTCAGAACATTATACAATCGAAGGTCATAGTGACCTTGCCAGGGATCCTCAGACAAAAGCAATTATTAATGTAAATGCTTTGGATTATCAACATTATGTTTCTTCTCGTAGTGCCAAAAAATCCAGTCATCAAAGAGTGAATTCTATGGAAGAAGATCTTGCCAATTTGAAAGGTGAAATTGGTGAAATCAAATCTTTACTAAAGGAGTTGGTCAATGGCAAGTAAAACCCTAACATTTGATCCATCAGCAGGAGTAGCATATCCTGCTAATCTAACAATGTATAGTGGTGCTAATTTTAAATGCACATATACTGTAGTTGATACTTCTGACGTAGCTTTTGATTTTCAAGGATTAACAACTACTTCTGTTTGGACAGGATCTGCTCAAATGCAAAAGGGTGTTGGTATTGGCGCAACTGATACACCAGCAGGAACATTTAATGTTGGATTTACTAGTGCAGGTGGTGGAGTATTTGAGATATCAATGGGATCTACTGATACTTCAAGTTTAAGTGAAGGGAGATATCTCTACAATGTTCTTGTAAGTTCTGGAGCAACAATCTATAACATCGTAAATGGAAATATTTTAGTATATGCTGGAATTGCTTCCGCACCCTAAATACACTAGAGGTACTGTATAAATGGCTCAACCAGGAAGTAGATCCGAATTTATAAGTTACTGCAAGAGGCAGTTAGGTGCTCCGGTACTGGAAATTAATGTCGCGGATGAACAAGTAGAAGATATTGTAGATGATGCTATTCAATATTTTCAAGAAAGACATTTTGACGGTGTAGTTAAGACATATTTAAAATATAGATTTACCCAAGCTGATATTGATCGAGGAAAGGCCTCGATGGCTGATGGTAAGAAGACTACAGGAATAACAACAGAGACTGCATCTTCAACTATTGTAGGAGTAGCAACTACTTTTACTTGGTATGAAAATAGCAATTATATACAAGTTCCACCATCAGTTATTGGAGTAGATAAAATATTTCGTTTTGGTGGAAGTAATTCCATATCAAACAATATGTTTAGTATCAAATATCAATTGTTTCTAAACGATGTTGCATTTAATCTTGGACACACTGGACTTTTAAGTTATGCGATGACACAGACATATTTGTCTGATATTGATTTTTTATTAACTACTGATAAGCAAATCAGATTTAATCAACGACAAGATAGATTATATCTCGATATTGATTGGGGAGCAGTGAATGAAGATGAGTGGATAGTTCTAGAATGTTTTAGGCTTATGAATCCAACTGATTATGCTAGGGTATGGAATGATTCTTTCTTAAAGAAATATACTACTGCTCTTCTTAAGAGACAGTGGGGACAGAATTTACTTAAGTTCCAAGGAGTTAAATTACCTGGTGGAGTAGAGTTAAATGGACGACAAATCTATGATGATGCAGAAAAAGATTTAGAAATCATCAGAGAACAAATGTCCAATACTTACGAACTTCCACCATTAGACATGGTAGGTTAATACCATGGCTCTTAACCCTTTCTTTCAACAAGGATCTAGATCCGAACAGAATTTAGTACAAGATCTAATCAACGAACAGTTGAAGATGTATGGCGTTGAAATCCATTATTTACCTCGTAAATATATGGACGAAACAACTGTTATAAGAGAGGTTATACGTTCTAAGTTTGATGATGCATATCCTTTAGAAGCATATATTGATAATTTTGATGGATATAGTGATAATCCTACATTACTTTCAAAATTTGGTATTGAACAGACTAATGAAGTAACTTTAGTTATTTCTAGGGAAAGATGGGAAACATATATTCAACCATTAATTAAGAATGAATCCAATATAAAACTTTCCACTAGACCCAAAGAAGGGGATTTGGTGTATTTTCCTTTAGGTGATCGTTTGTTTGAAATTAAGTATGTAGAGCATGAAAAACCCTTTTATCAATTGATGAAGACATATGTTTATACTCTTAAATGTGAACTCTTCCGTTACGAAGATGAAGTCATTGATACAGGTATTGATGAGATTGATGACACCCTTATCGGTGATGATTATGATGGAACATCGGAATCAGGTACTTCTACCATCCTAGGATCCTCACAGACCCTTACTGTGGTTGGTACAGGTGCCACAGCAGCTGCTGTAGTAGGGTTTAATACAGAAGGATCTATTAGATTGATTAGTCTTAGTGATAGGGGTGGTGGATATAGTGCTATTCCTACTATTGGAGTCAGTTCTGCGCCTACGGGTAAGGTGACTGGTATTCTCACTGCTACTATGATTAGTGGAATTAATGTATGTAATTTAAATATTAGTGATAATCTTAAATCAGTTCAAGAAATTGTAATTACAAATCCTGGTTCTGGATACACTCTTGCACCTACTTTACAAGTTACTGGTGGAGGGGGTTCAGGAGCAGCAGGAACTGTCTTTATTGGTGATGGAACAGTTGGAGTGGTTACAATAACTTCAGAGGGTTCTGGATATACTACAGCACCTAGTGTCACCATTACAGGACCTGTGGGAGTAGGTACAACTGCTACGGCCGACGCAGTTATAAGTACTGCCGGTACTATCACTGCTATTAATATTACTAATGCTGGTGCTGGATATACTTCAAGTCCTACAATCACAATTGGAGATCCTTCGTTGGGTAATAGTGGTAACTTTGTCTTTAATGAAGTTATAACAGGATCTATAACTGGTGTAACAGGAAGAGTAAGAACTTGGAATGCTTCTACAAACGTATTAGAAGTTACTAATGTATCTGGAATGTTTAGTATTGGAGAAGATTTGACTGGAGGAAGTTCTGGCGCCGTTCATGCATTAAGGATAGTTAGTGAAGATCCTCCTGAGGATGGATTTGCTGATAATATCAATATTGAAACTGAAGCTGATAGTATTCTAGACTTTACAGAACAGAACCCATTTGGCATTCCATAAATATAATATACTAGGAATATAACAATGTTTGAGTATTTTTATAACGAAATTTTGAGGAGAACCATTATATCTTTTGGTACTCTTTTTAATCAAATATCAATTAAACATAAGGATTCTGCTGATGCGACGACTGATGTTATAAGAGTTCCTTTGGCTTATGGTCCAACACAGAAATTCCTAGCTAGATTAAACCAATCACCAGATTTAAACAAAGCTACATCTTTGTCTTTACCAAGGATGTCTTTTGAGTTTACTGGTTTGACTTATGATCCTTCAAGAAAGGTCACAACTACACAAAAGATTGTAGTTCAAAATCCTGATTCTACTACTCCTGATGAAAAGAAAGCATATATGCCTGTTCCATATAATATGCAATTTGAACTTGCTATTATGTGTAAATTAAATGATGATGCATTACAAATAGTAGAACAAATAATACCATATTTCCAACCATCATACAACCTTACTGTTAACTTAGTTTCATCAATAAACGAAAAGAGAGATATTCCTATTATCCTAGAAAATATTACTTTTCAAGATGATTATGAAGGAGACTTTGAGGCTAGAAGAGTTCTTCTTTATACATTAAGATTTACCGCAAAGACGTATCTATTTGGTCCTGTTACAGACGCTTCCAAGGATATTATTACCAAGTCTACTGTCAATTATCTTACAGGAACAGATACTTCAAATGCACAACGCAATCTTACGTATTCTGTTGTTCCAAGAGCAATTCAGAATTATGATGGTACGGTTCTTACTAACTTATCAACAGATATAACTAAAACTCAAACTACATTTGAGGTTGATGATGGAAGTACTGTTACAGCATCTTCTGGTGATACGAGTGTTTATATTGACGTTGGTGGAGAAGAACTGTATGTTAAAGCTGTTGATGGTAACAAATTGACTGTTAAGAGAGGGCAAGATGGTACTACCAAACTTGCTCATATCAGAGGTACATCAGTTAAGTCTATTACTACTGCTGATAATGTATTGGTAGAGGAAGGGGATGACTTTGGATTTAGTGGAACTACTGTAGGAGATTGATAGTGAATAAATTAGATGATGCTTTTAATATTACTGCTGAAGTAGTAAAAACCGAACCAGTTGGTATTACTCCCGAACAGAAACCTGATAGATTGACGAAGGATGATATTACTAAAGATTATGAATATACTAGAGGAAATCTTTATAGTATAATTGAAAAGGGTCAAGAAGCAATCAACGGTATTCTTGAACTTGCTCAAGAAAGTGAAATGCCGAGAGCATATGAGGTTGCTGGTCAGTTGATTAAAAGTGTTTCTGATGCAACTGATAAGTTAATGGATCTTCAGAAGAAATTGAAGGACGTTAATGAAGAAGAATCATCTAAGAAAGGACCTTCAACTGTTAATAATGCACTTTTTGTAGGATCAACTGCTGATCTTGCTAAGTTGTTAAAGAATGGAGCAAAGGAACCATCTAAATAAATGAGGGAGAGAAATCCCAAAGTACCTAAGATACTCATACCATGTCGGACCCGTTACCGTCATTAGATGATTTCACTGACTCCAGTGATCTTCCATCAGTTGACACATATTTAAAAGAAGAAGAATTACCTTCGGTTGACGAGTTCGTTGAGGAAGAAGAAGAGAAAGTAATAGAAGAAGCAACTCAAACTCTTGAAGATGCAGAAGGAAATAGTTTTGTAGAAGTTAAAGATATAGTTCCACCATGGCCAGAACTCATTCGTCTGGTTAATGATTTACGCGAGAGTATTCCAGAAATACCTGAAATAAAATCTTATGATAAAGAATTAGAAGAACTTACAATACATATTGAAGAAGTTCAATCAAATATTCCTACCATTCCAGAAATAAAATATTATGATGAGGAAGTAGAGGCTATATGTGAGCAAATTGATAATGTAAAGCATCATATTGCCAACCTTCCAGAAGTAAAATATTATGATGAACAATTATCAAGTTTGGAAGAAAAATTAGTAGTTCTTAAAGATTCACTTCCAGAAGTTAAGTATTATGATACTGATATTAAGTCTTTAGATGAAAAGATTGATGAAGTAAGAGATTCTATACCCAATTTTCCAAAATGGGTAAATGAGGTTAATGAAGTACCTGATTTCTCTTGGATTGGAAAGACTTTTAGTGTAATTGATGATGACTTTGTTAAAGTTGGGGATCATATAAAAGATCTTAAAACTAAATTTGATTCGGATATAAATGCACTTTCCGAAAGCCTTGATACTAAAGATTTTGAAAGTAGAGTAGAAATTAAGGAACTGAAGGAAAATCTAAAGGAAGCAAAGGAAAAAATATATCATGAGATAAAAGAATCTGCTATTAGAATATGGGATCATCATACTCAATTTAAAGATGATGATAGAAAGTTAAAGAAACAAGTATTAAGCAAACTCAACGAAACCAAAGGAAAACTTGAGAAGCAAATACTTGAATTTAACAATAAGAATTATGAAACCAATAAGGAGATTACTAATTATTTTAAGGGATTGAAGGAGGAAGTTTCTTCTCTTCCTAAAGTGAAATATTATGATGAAGATGTTTTAGAACTTAAAAAGGATATCTCTCAAATTAATAAAAGATTTGATGATAATACCCTTAATATTGCTGAATTGTATAAACTTGTTGAGCAGATAAAGGGTGATCAGCATGAATTAAAAGAAATATATAATGATCGTCCTCTAACTCCTGATCCTGGTCTTAAACAGGGTAAAGATCCTCTTACTCCAACAGGACAAGAGTTTGCAACATTAAAGGATTTAGCTGCAAATTATAGGTTGTTTGTTAATAGAGTTGAGCAGCAATTATACACTATTGGTGGAGGTGGTGCAGGATTCTTAAAGGATCTTGATGATGTTAATATTTCTGGATTAGCAGACGGAGATACTATATTATGGAATGCTTCTACAAGTAAGTGGGATGTTGGTACAGTTAGTTCTGGAAGCACTACTTGGGTAAGGAATTCAACTGGAATTCATACAATGTCGAATGTTGGTATTGGAACTACCAATGCTGCTACTGAATTGTATGTTAAAGGTGATGTAACTATTACTGGTGATTTGGATGTTACAGGAGATATTGTATATGATGAACAAACTGCTAGAAACTTAAATGTAACTGGTATTGCTACTATTAATACGCTGGGTGTAACTGGTATTACTACGGTAGGTATTTTAACAGCATACGAGTCTGTAACTATAGGTTCTACTAATGTTCTTACAGCTTTATCTGGTAAAACTTCAATAGGTCTTGCTATTGCTTTAGGATAAGAGCCTATATAAAAGAGCGTTGCTATAATTTCATGAATGAGAAGTGGAAGTGGGTTTCCATTGGAACAGTTGGAACTTTATTTGCATTATCCCATATAGGGATGATAGGAATGCTTGCTAAAAAAAGCTCCTTCCCTCAGGTTAATCTTCCGGTGGGAGAGTATACTTCTTACAGTGTGAGAGCAGGTAAAGATGGATATGCGATTAATTATCGTGCAAATGACCCTTTGATTATGCATGTGGAACGGGATGTAAAAACCAAAGGTGGGTTTCTGGGGTTGGGTAATAACACGGTTAAGACCAAAGAACAATACACAGTCGGTAGTAAGACACATCATGGTGGACCGGTCTCGAACCATAACACCTGGATCGATCCGTCAGCACAA
>VTLG01005868.1_pt1 | contig 34227 bp, 50 predicted proteins | sample 4694571 | NCBI WGS metagenome assembly VTLG01 (sample SAMN12604809, study PRJNA352737) | marine metagenome | biome: ENVO:00000447; feature: ENVO:00000209|ENVO:00000569|ENVO:01000036; material: ENVO:00002151; isolation source: viral sequences binned using virsorter ...
GCCCATGTTGTATCTGTAAACACTTGTTCACTTAAAGAATCTGCATCTAACGCCCACCATGCTACTAAACTTGTTTTTTCTACACCCTTTAGTTGGCTATAGGATTTGTTTTGTATAGATTGGATTTCTTCTGAAGATAGTTCTCTGCTCCATATTGCAAAATTTGTTAAACTACCATTCCAATATTTAGTATCACTTGCAGTTGGTTTGCCTATTAATAAATTACCACCATTAACTTCTCCTAATGCTTGAGTTCCTGTTCCAACAGAGCTTCCATCAATATAAGATGTAATCGTATCTGTGCCATCAAAAGTAAATGCAAAATGATGCCATGCTCCATCATTATAATTTTCAGTATTTGTAAACTGAAGTGCATTAGAACCATCGTGTATATGACCTAAATAATTAGTTCCACCTGCATTAATGATTGCAGTAAATCCTTCACTACCACTTCTATTATCAAATAGATACATTTCTGTAGCAGTACTCGTTTTAAACCATATAGATGCAGTAAATCCTTGTCCATCTGCAATAGTTAAAGTACTACTATCTGCTATTGATATATGGTCATTACCATCAAACGAAGTTGAACCTTCTGATGGGAACTTTAGCGTGTCTGACTTATTAGATTTGAAGTCAAGGTATAGTTTAAGGTTGTCCTTAACAAAGGTTAAAAGGGATGCACCACCTTTTTGTAGACTCGCTGCTAATCCTAGCATTTTAGCCTATGTATGCTACGACTGATCCACTAGCTAATGTGAATGCAGTCCATCTACCAAAGATAGTTACTCCCTGTGGAAATGTATTAGAAGAGTCTATTGCATCTCCATTACCACCTGCCGTTCCTATATAAGAAGAACTTTCAGGAGTTAATGTTGTAAAAGTAGTGTCCTCTAAGAACTGTATACCTACTATCTTTTTACCTGTTATTGCACTTGTACCATCCTCGAATAGGCATCCTGCCTGTCCTAGTGATACGTTATTTGCTTCTGATACTGAAAATTGATGTATATTGGCCATTATTACCTCTCTTGTTGTTATGATGCCTTGCCGTGCTGAGATGATTCACATGGGCATCTACTAATAGACTAAAAGATTACAGAAACAAAAAAGGGGTCATAAAGACCCCTTTTAAGTATAAGGACTAGGTCCTACGGATTGCGGAATTCAACGATACGATCATCAAATACTTTAACACCACCATATAGCACATCGGCTACGACTTTTTGTCCTAGGTAATCCACCGAATATTCAGACTGAGTTCTGACATCTATCTGACGTGCGAAACTAACCGAAGAAGGATGAAACATATATCCCATTTCATCTCCTGCTGTTCCTGATCCTTTAGCAATATTGGTAGATGTAAAAACAGGTACACCATAGATCTTACCAATTTCGCCTGTAGCAGCAGGAGCTCCTGCACCATACTTACTAGCATCAACGAAATCGCTGATTGAAAGCAAGTGTACATATAGTGAAGGATGGAGCACCATGTTGCACTCTTCAGTTGGAACATCATTTTCCATGAGAAGCTGAAGTGCTGAACGTATTTCAGCAGCAGTAATTTGGAAATCAGTAGCTAGATCAACTTTAGAAGAAGTATTTTGAGATTCCAAAAGACCTTCAATGAAGATGTCTATCTGCTTTGCCAAAGCATAACCCATGCCAGAAACTTCCTTTTCTAATAGTCCAGGATTGGCCTGTGTGGCTGCCATGTCTTCCACCATCTTTGCAACATAACGATGTTGATCAATAGTTAATTGAGCCTCGCCATGAGTGTTAGCTGAAAAATTAACAGGTGTTGAAGCCTGCTTTGCAGCATCTGCATCAGCAGCTAGTTTAGGTATATGAAATACATCTCCTCTGCCTTTTACAAGACCGCTTAAAGATGTGTCTACTAATTGCTCAAATACGAGCTTTTTCTCTAGATATGCCTTGATTCCGTCACTCCAGATTTCTGGAATATAGTTCGCAGCAGTTGTGGTAGTAACAGGACTACCCTGTGATTGTTGTGAAGCAAAAGCCATTAATTACTCCCTGTATAGCTTTTGAGGATACTTGTCCAATTCTTCTGTCTTTCCTCTGCCGTAGAAGCCGTAAAAGGATTCTTGCGTGGAGCAACAGTATTAGCGGACTTCTCCTCGTTAGTTTTAATTATCTTATTAGAGCGTTCTGCATACTTAAGCAACTTTTCAGTTGATAGATCTTGCAAAAGCTCTCTATCATCCTCAGATAAAGCCTCTAGAGCGGATTGACGAAGTTGAGTCTCTAAGGCTTGGCCTTTTTCAGCCATTACCTTTAATTCCTCAATTTCCTTCTCCCTTTTCTCGGCAAGAGTTCGCCATTCCTCTTTTTGAGCTAGTTTGGATTCCTCTTCTTTTTTCATCTTGGATTCCAACTCCTCAAGCCTCTTTTCAGCTAACTGAGCTCTTTTTCTGTATTTTTTAGATTGTACTATCTCGTCCGAAGGAGCTTGAGATACTTCTTGGACTTCTTTCTCCTCTACAGGAGATTCTTGCCCTGTCTGGGCGACCATTTCTTGGTCCTGTTTATTTTCCATTTTTATACTCTTAACGTAACTTCATACGGAGCTAGGGTTTCTTCTATATTCTTATTGATTTGGTTTACAATTCTCTTAGCAAGCTCTTTTTGAGTATGTTTATGCAACACTCTTTCTCCTGCTATATCTCGCACTTTGTTATGACCTGCACCTTCCTGATGATAATTCATGATCTGCCCACTACTCTTACCCTTTTCATGAGTAGCATTACCCTTAATAGCGTAGTTCAATGTCGATAATCCACTAGACTTTCTAGGCTCCTGTGCCTCTAACTGACTAAGCATTAGACCTGATGCCCTCAAGTTTGGCTTTGTACTATTGTATTTCTGTGCTTTGAATTTTTTATACTTCTTTGTCAACTTTGGAAATCTTTTGCCATCAGGATTTGTTGAGGTTCTCATAATAATTCTGACGTGATTGTCTCTTGCGACTTTGGTCAAGTTTCTTAAAAAAGGCTTTCTAAATTGTATTATCTTTTCTAGTGATGGCATTTTTACAGGTATGCCTCTAGAGTCAACAGGTACATTAGGGCTTGGAACCCTTCTAATATTTAAATTAGCCATTATAAATTCCTTTCTCTGTAATATTCTTGTAAAGTTTTAGCATTTGTAAACTTTTTAGGATTGTCAAGTATCTCTTCTGATGCTGATTCCCTATCTGCTGCACTTATTGGAGCTTGTATCGGAATCCATTCATGTCTGCAATTAAATCCACCACCATCTGTTAACGCTCCAGGAAACTGAGTCTCAATCTCGGCCTGAGTTAATGGCTGTGCTGCTATCATCACTCTGCATATCGGCCTAGTCTTATCATCTAATGGTCCGTTATACCAAAACTGAGTATCCTCTGGAAGAGAAGAAACCATAACCGCATTGATACTTCGTCTATATGTAGCGAGAGCCGTGCCAAGAATACCATCAATCCTGCGTGAATTAAGGCTAACCCTTCCTGCAATCTGCTGACGTAATCTATTTCCTTTAAATCCATTAGCAATTCCCTCTGATATTCCTAACCTTACCTCATCTCCAAGAGACTGAGTGTAATTAATTATCATACTTTCCTGTAATTTTCTAAATGCAAGTAGCTCCGTTTCAGAAACCCTACCAAACATGACCATGTCGTCAAGCATACTGCTAGTAGCTTTAAGATAATTATCAACAGCGTTCCGCATAAGGAGATCACCAAGCCAATAATCAGCAATAGACAAAGCTCCAAGAATGCCCAATATTTGTTCTGTGCTAAGTCCTTCTTTTTGAAGCTTTTCAGTATCTTTAACAAACTCTTCTTGAGATTTTTCAAGTTGTTCCAGATACTCAGCTATTGACTGATCTATTATCTGGTCCATCTATTGTCCTTGTTGCAATCTCGACAATAACCTAGATGGTTCAGTTGGTTCAGGCTCCTGAGCATCTGCCTCGAATTGTTCTCTTACTTCTTTTGGAGCATCTGGATTGTGAAAATCGAACCAATCCATTTTACTCGCAAGCTGGTTCTCAAACTTCCAAGCCCAATACTGCATCTCTTCCATTGTAGACATCGGATATTGTGGCTCAAGAAAATCAACGGAGTAATCTTCAGGTAGAGTTACTCCTGCTTTTACTTCAAGAATCTTTCTGTCAATCTCGTATCTTCTCTTTTCAAATGGTCGCCATGTGCTCTCTAGGTCTGCATTCCTTTCGTCATAGTTCTCCATCTCTTGAATCTTTAAGGCCTCAGCACTTGGTGCATTTCCTGAGTCATGCCGAGCAAACTTCGCTCTGATGTGGTTATTGTTTAGTGTTCCTTCTACTAAGAACCTTGTCGCTTCAATAATCTGAGATAGACTTCCTTGTGGTGCAGTTATTCCAAAGTTGCTGCCTTCAGGAAGATAAAGAATCTTGTCCACCCCAATTTTTATTCTACTTGACTGATCGACACCTGTAACATATTTCACACCGATCGCTCCTAGCCTTATCGCTAACGATAATTCTGTCATTGCTACAGACGTAGAAAGGTCCGCTCTTACAACATCACTTGCACCCTCTACCCACCAATCTCTAATCGGTTTATATCGATGTGTAAATGTAACAGGCATAATACCATAAGGATTAATATCTCCTTCATTAACAGATACCTTGTCTCCATCCTGATTAATTAAGAAATGTTTTCCAGGAGCTTCAGGCCTATCTTCTGTCCATACTGCATAATAAGGTTTTTCGAGCTTTGACATTCCGTGATTCTCAACGGCATACATCACACCAAATGGTTCTGACTCTCCAGGAAGAAATAATGGGTCAAAGAATGGTAATAGGTCATACTCGATCTTACCCTTTAACTCATTCCATCTACTTCTAAATGCCATACATCCCATAAGGAATGTTGTAGACTCAAGTTGTCTTCTGCTTGCGTTTAAGTCTTCTAAGTCAATAAAATTTGCATATCTTTCATCGACATTCATCTTAGGTGGTCTTTTGAAGACTAGGGAGCGAACCTTACACACTCTTCGAGTCAGGTTCTGAGTGAAAATGGGAACTTGTTGCAACGATTCGCTCCCAAAAAATTGTTGGACGTAATCCTCTGTATTTATCCCCTCGTAAAAATCTAAAAGGTATTCTCTCTCTTTATGTCTTTGATTCTCAATATATGCTAAACTATCTGCGAGAGACTCCATGATAGCTTGCTGAGATAAATTCGGTACTATTACCACTCAATAACTCCTGCTGTTCTTCTCTTAATAGGGAATCGGTTTACTAAAAAATACCTAGTAGCATCGTTCATGTGATCTAAACGGCCATCTTTCAAAGGCTCTTCTTTTAGTCTTTGGTCTTGCCTATGCTCAGGATATCTATAGTTCTCATAACAATCGATAGACCCTTTACATTTGTCACTCACGAAAAAATGTGCATCCCCATTTGCATCTTCCACGAATGACCTGAAATGACTTACACCATTGGCAATATTTCTTGAAACTTTATCTGTTTTATACCTGACATAGATTCCTTTTCGTCTAAACTGCTCTATGTCTCCCAATCCACTCTGTGCCTGCACACCACCACCCGCAGGGTCCCCATAATATGTTTCGACAGGATAGTTTTTCCTGAGTATCATATCTGCAAGCTCATCTGTCTTTATATTTTCCTCAAAGCAAATCTCATCTATCTGAAAGACTGTATCTCGCCCCTGCTTCTTCTCGACCTGATACCACCCTACGGCAGGCATCCTGAACCCAAAATCTATACTACAGAATACAGGAAGAGAGGGGTTGTATCGCAATCCTTTAATAACGTTCGTGTACCTTGAAAATGGTAATACACGACCTGTGAACGAGACGAAGCTTGCTCCGTATTCTTGTTCCCATGTTTCTTTTGTGAGTGTTTTCTTGAGGTCATCTATATTATCCTTAAAGTAAGGCGACTCCCAACTTGGGTGTTGCCATGATTGCCAATCTGGAAAGTTCTTATCCTGCCCTCTTTCGTATAGGTCATACATAAAGTTGTGACCTTCAGGGGTTGTTGTCATTAATGCCCATCCTTTTCTATCAGACAACGTAGGGCGAAGATATTGCTCCCAGATTATCTTTTTTATCTTGGCTGCCTCGTCTATTACAAGCCAATCCAGACCTTCCCCCACCAATGAATCTGCATTATCCGCTGACTTTATCCATACTTCTGAATTAAGTCCTGCTACCTTAAAGTAGTATATCTGTCCGCTTATCTCTTTTTTACTAGCTAAGGGAAGTTTTAATTTTAAGATCAGGTCTTCTTTTACAATACGAGCTATCTTATCGCATAGCTCATAGTTCGGTGCACATATCCATCCCCTTGTGTTAGGAGATAGTATCCACGGCTCGATTTCTCTAGCAGCTCCAAAGGATTTACCTGACCTTCTCCCTTGGATGTTTATGCGAAATCGAGCTTTGCTATTATGAACTGCTATCTGATTTGGAATCGGCTTGTAATTGATCAGGTTCCAGAACTTCTCCTTGTTCAGAATCTTCTTTGCCAATATTACTATCCTCAAATCCGCATTCTTTTAATACGGCTTCTAAATTTCCTGTTAAATCAATGTGTTGTTTGTCTGATTGCTGAAGTAGGTTCTTCCCTAAGAATATCATCATAGGAACTGAACCATTTTTAACGGCTTTGAATTGTGCCCTTCTAAGTGAGATCTTTTGCAATTCTCTGCCCTTGTCTATAATAGGCTTATAGTTTTTTCGTAGCGTTTCTTCCGAGCACTCAAAAAAAGATGCTAATTCTTGATTACTGCATCCAAACTCAGCAAGCATTTCTAGCTTTGCTTCGTCTATTTCAATTTTAGGTCTGCCTCGTTTACTCATAATTACTCCTCTTCATCTATTAGGGGATCGGATGACTCCCATAATGCCATGCACTTCGCTAGGGACCTTCTCCAATAGGTTTTAGCTGAGGACGTAGAAATGTTGAGTTGCTCGGCGATGAGAGGGAATGTTATGAGTTTGCAACGGAGTTTGAATACTTGAAGCTCTCGTTTGCTTAATGAATCATAGGCTTTATGTGCTGCAAGTTGTAACCATCTGTTTTCCTTATCGATTAATCCTGACGTAAAAACGTTGAGTTTCCATTTAAAGGATTCTGATAGGGTTATGGCTTCTTCAAGTCTTTCTTGGTCCGCATCAGTTAGTAATGGCCAATCTGAAATAAACACCTCGATATCTGGGTAGCGTGTAGAAGTTAAGCAATTTTTGTTTACATTACCTGACAACATTTTGTTAACAAAAAAATATGGAAAATTTTAAGAGGCACACCCCCACCCACATTTTAGGCAAAACTTGGTGTATCGGGGGTCAAAAAAATACCTCGTAATGCCTAGGGGATATGCCTAATAGGAATGCGAACTAAAGAGGATCTAAACACCATTTAAAACCATATTGGACACCAAGTACCAAAGTATTTATTTGGCTTTTGGTTCTTTTGTTCGTTTGGACACGTCAAAATTTTGATTTATGGCCATTTTTTAGCCCTGATATATATAATGAGTAATTATTTGTTAACAAATTGTTGACATATATAATTATTAGATGTTATCTTTTGTTAACAAATTGTTAACATATATTAAGGATACGATATGAAAGTAAATAAAATGACCAAATCAATTGCTAGGCAGATATTAGGATCACTACTAAGTGCTACGTCTAAGATGCCCTGCTATAGTTTCAACCTATCTGCGTTGCATTGTAAGGTAGGTTCTAAGCTTGCCAAAATTAAAGATAGCGTTTGTTTTGGATGTTATGCATTAAAAGGGAATTACGCTAGATATAAACTACCCCAAAAGATGCTAGATAAAACCAAACAAATTGCCCATCCATTATGGGTTAATGCAATGGTATACCTATTAAATAACCAAGGAAATAAAAAGGATAAAAATTATTTCAGATGGCATGATTCAGGGGATTTACAGGACATTGACCATCTTAAGAAGATTGTCCAAGTGTGCAAGCTAACCCCACAGATTATGCATTGGATCCCTACTAGGGAGTACTCTATAGTTAAAGAGTATATGGCCAAATATGGGGCTTTCCCTGATAACCTAGTAGTGCGTTTATCTGCTCATATGATAGATAGTAAGCCACCACAAATAAACAACCTTCCTACAAGTTCAGTAAATAAAGATCAGGATTTTATAGGGGTTCAATGTCAATCCTACAAAAATAATAATGAATGTGGGGATTGCAGGCTTTGTTGGATGCCAAATGTTAAAAATATCTCTTATAAATACCACTAGGAAGGAGGTTAAATGAAATTATTAAATACTATTATAGACGTGTTTTACCATCTAGGCATAGTAATTATTCTAGGATTACTAAAACTAGTAGTTAATCCAATAGCCTATATAATACGAAAAAAATAGCCTATCTGAAGATGGCCTAAAGAGGCCGAAATATCAGGGGCTTTGGTTCCTGATATCATAGGATAATAACTAACTAAAAAGGATATGATATGATATTAAGTAATAAAGAATATAGAATAATACTTGATGCTATAATAAGAGAAGAGAAGTACTATCAGGGAAAATACGAAAAAATGGAAGAGCTTGGAGCTCATGACATTGCATTAAGTATTAATAATTATCTTGGTGAAATATTATTTGTAAAACATAAGATAAAACAGGGGTCTAAATAATGAAAAAGATTATTCTAGACTTATGTGGGGGTACAGGATCTTGGTCCAAATATTATGATCAAGATCCTAATTATGAAGTAATAATCGTTGACCCTCAAGAGTGGGCTAATCCTAAAAATAAACTAAATGCTAGTAAGTTTATTTGTGATGTTCGTTTATTTGAATATCCTGATTATAATATTTATGGAGTTTTATGTGCCCCACCTTGCACAGAATTTGCAGGATCTGGGGCTAGATGGTGGAAGTCTAAAGGCGAAAAAGCATTATTGGAGGGCTTATCTGTTGTTGATGCTTGCCTTCGTATAATTGCAATGACTAAACCCAAATTTTGGGCTCTTGAAAATCCTGTAGGAAGGCTCAGAAGGTATTTAGGGGATCCACATTTAATATTTGATCCTTGCGAATATGGGGACCCATACACCAAAAAAACTTTAGTTTGGGGAAATTTTAATATTCCTAAACGTTCAAAAGTTGAACCTGAATATATTACTTTGAAAAATGGAAAGCGTGGTTCGTGGATGTGGGCAAAGCTTGGAGGTAAGTCAAATAAAACAAAGCTTTTAAGAAGTGCTACCCCTGATGGATTCGCTAAAGCTTTTTATAATTCTAATAAATAAACGAAGGATAATAATATGAAAATAAGTCTACCTAAAAATAACCTTACTAACGGAAAATATAGAACTGATCAAGTTACTGAGCAATTCTGCGTTATTCCTAATACTGAGGACAATATAAAAGCCATTAAACATTGGAATAATCTAGCAACAGAACAAAACTCAAGGTATCGATTAAAAACTAGATATAGATGTCCAAAAGAAGGTGTCATATATGGTGCTTATGGTGGTGTAGATAAAAATGATGCTACAGGATTAGGAATATATATTGATGATCTTAAAAGTAGTTATCATAGCACAATTAATCAAAGATTAAGAGAAGAGAATATGAAACTAAGACTTGCTCTTAATCAAATGGAATCTATTTTTAATAATATCAGGAAGGAGGTTTAATGGATCATGATTTTATAGCCGAATTAGGGCTAACAATTACTGCAATTGGTTTAATTGGAGTATTCTTGTTTTTCCTAATTCAATAGGTTAACTGATGAGGATTCTGCTATCCGAAACTAGGGAATTTAATTCCCTAGTCTTAACCAAATATGAAAGGAAATAAGATGAAATTCTATTTAATACCAAAAGTGATGCTATTACAATTATTTGATAAAATTGGTAATCGTATATTTAGGGTCACGTTTAAAAAAAACAATGGACAATATAGGGATTTAATAGGAAGGCTTGGAGTCAAGGCTCATTTGAAGGGCACAGGACGAAGTATATCCAAGGATCTTAGGAATTCTTATATCTGTGTTTATGATATTCAGAATAAAGGTTATCGCAATGTTAATCTTAATTCTGTGACTCAGGTAAAATGTGTTAAAAACTATGAGGTGTATTAATGAAGGAATATCAATTTTGTATCATTGCAACAAGTGGGGATTGTTCTCAAGGTGCTATGAATGAAAAAGCAGAAAAAATACCTATTAGGAATAAATATTTTTCAATTGTTGAAGAGTTTTTAATCTGTCAAACTGCATATAGAATTAAAGAGCAAGTCTTATTAAAAAGGGATTTTAATTTTGACAAAGCAATCAATTTAATGTTTAATGCTTATAATAAAAAACTACGTGCTATGTTTAGAACCTGTACTTTTACAAATAAATATCAGGCTAGGTCACATTGGGAGTTATGCATTAATGATAATCCTTATTTAAAAGAGTTAAACATTAATTTTGAGACTGAGTTAAATGATCAAAAGCATTTCTATAAAAAGATTGAAAATAGTAAGAAATTTACTGCTTTACACGTTTCAGAAAAATTCGGATCAGATTTAAATGCAGATGATGTAATAAAGCATGATGTCTGGGGTAGATATCTGTTTTTACAATGTACTGAAAATAGTATTTATGACAATGCTTCTAATGAAATATTGGTTTTTGCAATTAAATTAGACTCTATTGAAGGTGAGGTAATAACAGAATATTCTGTGGATAACTTTAGATGGAATGATTTAGATACTTACGTTAAATATTTTGAAGATGATTTTGTAAAATAAACTTTATCCTATCGTATCCCCAAAAGCCCTACTATTAACTTAGTGGGGCTTTTTTATTGTTAGTTAGGTATGCCAACCTAAATAAAAACTCCATATACGCTAAATATCAAAGCCGTTTTTTCTTCAATCTGTTAATTAATCCGATTTTTTGACGTCTTGGGTAATCTTCGTAACATTTATCAAGGTTATTAATATCTGGATCTGGATAATAATCCTGAAACAAAAGCATACAATAATTTCGCCCATTTTTAATTTTTGCATATCGGCAGCCAAGGTCATTTTGGCTAGAAAATTTGCATTTTGGATCTAACGCTAACGTTTTAGCCACGTCTAAAATAGTGAGATTATTGAGACTTTGAACCCCCAAAGTCTCAAAAGTCTCAAAAGTCTCATGATATTATACGTGGCCCTTTTGAGTTACTGCAATAAATTCCACAAGTCATTTTCAGCTATTTTATACGCTCCATGACCTGATTTTTTTAGTGTCCCAAACCCTACTTGTTTTTGAATCCATCTAAAAACTGTTGCCCTACTCATATCATAATCCGCCAAGACTCCCTCAACTTGAATAGTCTTAATCTCGCCCTGATTATCTCTTAGTGCTAATAGATCTTTTAATATTTCGAAGTCTTTATTTTCTGCTGATTCCGTATAATATAGCTCTTCTTTTTTAGGTAATGGACCTTTCCAATCGAAATAAAGTTTTCCGTCCTCGCCTTCCAAGGTAATACCGCAAGCAATATTCTTAAGATCACTAGCCATTCTCGACTTTGTTATTTTGAATATTCTAAGCTTTTTCAAAGGGTCTACGCTTGCTTCGGCTATCTGATGAACATATTCAACTACGTCACTAATAACTTTACCACCTCGCATTGAATCCTTATCTAATATTTTAATATCTGACGTTTTCTTGTTGTGATGATTTACCAGGAAGATTGACACACCAAACTGATCCACAAGGTCCCTGATAAAACTCAATACTTTTACGACCTCATGATTCTTACTGATATCCTTACTTGTACTACTATAAAGATTATCCACAATGACCAAGTCATACTGATCGTTTCTTTTCGCCATGAGGTTGCCTTGCAGCCTTTCCCATTTGTCTACGAATATTTTCCCTGCTTCCTTTAATGGCACAGTATGAAAGTTCTCCCTAAGTAGATGTACCTTGTCAGGATGTAAAGCTTCCAGATAGTTATACATTTTTTGGAGCCTATCTATCTGCATAGCATCGGACATCTCAAATTGAACGCATAATATCTTTCGTGGCCTTGGGACCTTAAAGTTCATGAATGGCACACCCATTGCAATGCACATACCCATTTGATAAGCAAAAATAGACTTGCCTGCATTGTCTACTGCTGCGAGCATCCCTACACTCTTCTCTGTAATAATATCCTGACATATCCATTTAACCTGACCTGCATCCATTTTCATGTAGTCAAAGAAGTTATCTGCCCTCATACCACCATAATCTTTAGGGTCCTTGCCAAATACATAACCATTCTTATCTAATTCTGAATATAAATCGTCAACCTTATTTCCCTCACGAAAGAAATCCGTTAGGTCATATCTCTCGTCCCTGTTCTCCCACTCGAAAATAGTTATCTTCGCCTTGGGTAGGTCTAGTGCTAATTTCTTAGCAACCTTCATTGACCCTTCTTTTCCAGGAGTATCATTGTCATAGCATATAACTATATTCGTAAATCGTTCGAGTTTGCTAATATCTTTAGGTATAGCACCTGCTCCTGATGTGAACGTAATACATTGTAGCCCATGACAGATTGCCGTTATGCAATCTTTCTCGCCTTCAGCGATCCATAGATACCCATCTGCCTTACCCCTGTCTAATACTATTTCAGGGTATATCTTATTGGTAGCTTCGCCATATTGTCTGCCTTTATGGTTTTTGACGTGCTTTAGTTCGCCATTTTTATATATTCCAAATTGTAGCTTTCCGTCCCTAGTATATCCTAGCCCTAATTCAGGGGTAAGTGCAATGTCAGACCATATACCATCTAATGACTCATGAGTCATTATCTTTTGGAAGTGCTCAATAAATCTTTCTGTGTTCTTATCATGTGAAGATTTAACTACGGCAGCAGGCGATTTTATCTGGCCATTACCGATTTTGCCCTTGTGTTTACACTTAAAGCAATGATAATAGCCACTTTCGGCAGATATGCTAAGTGCCATAGCCCTTCCACACTCTGGGCAAGTGGTTTTATACCACTTACCATCTGATTGTATCTTGGCTTCAGGAAATTGATCAAGTACGTTGATCACTAATCCACCTTCTTAATTCTAATTGTTTTAATCTAGTGTGACCCGCTGAACCCACTTTAATTATTCCCTGCTTTAATAATTTCTTATAAAATTTAATTAGTTCAAATTTCCCCATAATAACTCTCTTCCAATGGTAAATCCTTGCCACACTCTGAACATGACAAGGACTCTGGTGCATTAACTTCAGGCTCATATGGTTGATATTCCACAGGAGCATTACAACATTCGGTCACTATAATTCCCTTTTAAAGTGATAAATAGAGCGACAATGCTTGAATATCTTAAAACCAATATCCATTGTCTCACGAGAGATAGCATGGTAATGAAAATCTCCTGATTCCTTATCTAATCTTAGGATTACACCACCATGAATGTGTTTATCAGGAAATAATTCCTCATACATCCCTGTGTAGCAACCTAATTGGACCTTCATTTCTTCATAAACCCCCTTACTCGTTTTTATATCATAGAGATATAACCTGTCATTCATTTTAAAAATGCCGTCACAGGTCCCACCTGTCCTCATTTTTTCGCTAACCATCTTTAATTCTGTATCTAAAAACTCAGGACGAGCTTGTTCAGCCCACTCTTTAAAGGCCATAAGTGCTTTCATAGCCTTGACTTCCTGAGCCTCTGTATATTCTTCAGGAACTGCGTAATCTTCGCCCTTGATCCATGCCTCACATAATGCATGAGCTAAGGTTCCTGTTTGTGCAGCATCGGAAGTCATCTTTTGTGGGTCCTTACCTTCCTTGACCATCCTGATACCCCAATTCATCAAGACAGATTTATTCCATCCTAATGTTTCATTGGTAACAGTTGTAGTAGAGGGCACTATAGTCCCATCTTTTAACTGATATTTTGTATGTAGTTTAAATTTTCCCATTTTCACTCCTTTGTTATTTGCGGAATAAGTTCGTATTTATAAAACCAATCCCTTCCTTTTTCCTGATTGTTACTTGCTACCTTTAAAGCTAAACTGACACTTAACTCATTGTTATAAGGGTAATAAGCAATAATATCTTTTGGCATAAAGTAGATTGCTAATATATCCACCCTTTCTTTATACCTATGTTTATGCATTCTTACTTCAACACTAGTGCCCTTATTTAATTTCGACACAGTTTTTACCTGAATTCTTTTAAATGAATAACCTGTTTCTAGTACTAGATCAACTTGAGCATCATCACAGGTGGGGCTATAGCAATGATATCCCTGTTTAAGAATGTCTTTCATCACGGCTAATTCTCCGATTTTACCAATCCTTGCCGTTGATAATTCATTCCCGCTCATCTTTAGTTCGCCAACCATTCAGTATATCAGCTACTCGCTTTTTGATACATATGAGCGGGAATCATTTACCCCACTTGCCTTCCTTAACTATAGTGGCCATAATGCCATAATTAGATAGGTCTAAAAACGCATCTTCCATAGGTTCATCTACGGCAGATTCACGTTCCTTCATTAATAAATTCTTTAATCTCTGAATCTTATCATTCATCCTGAACCATAACCCTGTTAATGAAAGCTTCACTTCCTCGTCTGTCTCAAGGTTAGTCCCTACGCTAATATTAGTCGAGCCGTAATCATGCTGCTTACGACAGAACAATTCATATTGTTCTTTCTGTAGCTCTTTAAACCTAGCCGTCATATCAGGGTATTCTTTCTCCATTAAATGACAATAATTTCCATCAAATAATTTCACTACCTCATCTCTTACATTATCTTTTACTAATTTCATTTATACTTCCTTTCAAATCTTTTTCTCATGTGTGATGCCCACCATATCGCAGTACGATGAAAGCCATTAATTAAAAACCAAGTCCTGATCATTTCTCCTGATATATAATCTGTATGAAGAAACCAATCTCTTATCCATCTAAACTTCATGTAACTTCTCCAATAATATTCTTATTGCTCTTTCCGCAGTATCTGGCACGACACCATTACCTAATAATCTTAATCTATCCACTCTGTTGGTAGTTGGGTCCACCCTACATCTAGTCCCATCATCTGTTCTACCCAATTCGGATTGAGTTTGCCGTCCTGCTTTAGTCTTCCCAAGTTCCTTGACATCGATGCCTGCTTTGAATTCACTTCCGACCTTGGCCTTTTGTTGTAATCGTACAGGGCTGGAGTCCCCCACGACTCTTGGCTCTTCCCACTCGTGTTGCTCTTCGCCTGGTCGTGCAGGGTATTTAGTTCTATTGCTTCTCTTAATTGTATGTTTCCCCATTTGCCCTCTAATATTTGTTTAGTTCTAGTGCCACCACTAACCTCTGCTCCTGTTGGAGTAGGCCATGATAAAGACTCTTTTTCGTTGATGAGTTGCACCAACTTCAACCGCTGAGAATATTCCCCACGTTGTCTTATAACCTCTTTCTTCCAAATCTCCGCAGACATACTTGAGTACAGACTCTCCAGAGGACGTTTTGGAACTAATAATCCCTTCGACATTTTCGAGAATAACGTAAGTTGGCTTACAGGCCGATATTCCTTTAGCGATATATGGGTATAAATGTCTCGGATCCTCTGTTGAGTTTCGTCTTCCTGCAGCACTAAACGGCTGACATGGGAATCCCGCTGAGAGGATATCCACTTTTTTAGAAAACTTTTCGAATGGGAAGGTTTTAAGATCCGTGTAGATAGGTGTTGGATGTATTTTACCCTCTTCCATCTTCGCAACCAAGTTTGCGATTGCGAAGGCTTCGATCTCCACATAAGCGATCTCTCGCACATTTGACCAAATGTTTCTAAGTCCACGTCCAATGCCTTCGTATCCTGTACATAGGCTGAGGTGTGTAATTGTTGGGGTAATACCCACATCTTTATAAAATGCGGGAGTCAAGGCTGAACCCACCTTTTGCTTTGAGACTTATGCTAACCCTGCTCATCGTTTTGATGATCTTTACCAATTCAGACTCCCGCACATTTCTTACAATCTTGCCTTTCCTTACCATAAGTAGGAAGGACACCTTTTTTATAAAAACAATAATGTCTATCGCCTGCAAACGATATATCTGACCATGTACCACCACACTTAGTGCATACTTTCAAGATTTCATCTGCCTTCCTACCCGACCTCTCTTTTTTTTCTTTTTTTTGTCGAGCGGACATTCGAATAAATTCTTGCATACTATGTTGGTGGTTGTCGCTAGACCGCAATACACTTCTCCTTTTTCATGTGTGCAAAACGCACATACTCTAAAATCTTTTATCGGACACGGCTCAAACATTCCATAAGCCATTCATAATCAACTAATGCCATAGACCTTTGTCTATTGGCCTTAAAAACTTTTAAATCAGCATTACCTAAGCTGAAATACTTTGGAAAAGAAGCTCTTGACTTAGCTTGTACCTTTAATTTTTTAAACCTATCGTCTTGGCATAAACCAGGATGTACAATAACGACATCAACATCAGATTTCTCGCCAAGTGCTCTACCATCAGAGCCAAAAGCACGGACTGCATCGAGTCCGTACTTTTTAGCTCCATCAACACACTCTACTTCATGTCGATAACCTTTTTGTTTTGGATTTTTTAATCCTCCCATGGCAACTTATCGTCTTCCTGCTTTGCCATTACTTTGTTATTAGTAGGTGGCAAATCTTTAACCTCTGGAAACACTTCTTCTTGTGGGTCAAGATTATCAAATGGAGCATCATCTACGCTATTTTTCTCAACTAGTTGTATAGCATCGAGATAAAATGTTGTATACTTTGCTTTATTAACAGATGTCTGCTTTGCAACAGTAATAATATTTATTACATCGTTACGCTCAGGCTGACTTTCTAAAGGCATTTTATTTCTATTAAACTGCCTAGGGAATTTTTTAACACCATCCTTAGCATATACGCTAGTTTTAAATGTCATTGTAGTTCCCTTATCTTCATCGACCTTATATCCTGCAATCTTGCCCTCTCCACCTAATTCGCCATGAGCATCATCTATTTTCTTTTGAATTACTCCATCAACTGCAACAGTTACTTTATGAGCTCCAGGATCACCAAAATATGTATCTGGCATATCCAAGTTCGCAAAAATCACTACTGCATTGTCAAAACGCACTCTTTTACTTTGTTGACTCAACGTTGAACTCCTTATCTATTATTGTAGCAACCGCATTGATTGAAACAATGCTTAATGCTATGATTACGATAATAGGAAACAGGCTCTTTTTTATTTTGTTATACATTCGTACCTGACTCCATTTTTATCACACCACTTTATCACAAGTGTTTTGATAAAATCTTGTTGCACTTTATCTGTTAAGTGCTGCACAGTAAACTCATTGTTCCCATCCTGTGCTATTGTAAATCCTTTGCGAGAAACCATCTTTGTAATGGTTAATGCCAAGCTATGTAATGGTTTATCTTTTTTATTATATATTCTTAGTTTCATATGCTAAAAAGAGGGGGCCTGACGTTGAGCCCCCTCTCTAGCGGAGTCCCCAATACAAGAAGGAAGATATGAAAGGATGGGGACTAAGATGTTTTCCAATCAGCCCTATCAAGACTGCTCCGCAATATTAGTTTGGTTGGTTTAGAACTATGCCTGTCTACCTTTTTAATGATAAGACCTTTGGTATGTTTAAGTAATCTTTGACACCAAGTACGACTCATTCCTGTGTACTCAGGTAATTTTTTTTGTGGAATCCATCTGTCAATCATTAAATAGACTTTCAGATTTTAGTGCTTCAGCACAAATATTTTTATATTTAGGACTAAAGTTTCTTTTTCCGTATATCATCTTGTGCATATATGCTCTTGATATCTTGCATTTTCTTGCAAGCCAAGCAATGCTTCTTTCTTGAGTTTTTAATTCTGTTATTAATTTAATATTACCCATTTTTGTCCTAATTGTTAACAAATTGTGGACAGATATTAATTAAAAGTTTACATATACAAAAACTTTTTTTTAATTATTGACAACAATTTGTTGCCTATTGTAAATTAATTGCAGGATAAAAAGGAATAATTATGGCAAGTAAAAAAGAAATATCACCGAATAAGTATAAAATACGTTTTACAGATCATCAACGAGGAAAGCGTACAGGCTTTGTATTTCATGGAAGTAAAATAGAAGCTGAAAAAGTACGCTTAGACTACGAGAAAAGAGAAATCAATATGAAGCAAGGCTTTAAGTATGATAGGACTAATACGGATACAACAATAGCCGTATTACATGATTGGTTTTTTTCTAAAGGTTTGAAATGGAAAAACCTTAAAAGAGAAAAACCTATTAAGGCTCTTACTGTTAGTAAGTATCATGATGCCTTTCATAATTTTTCAAATGCTTTTGGCTCGAATTGCCCTATTGAAAATTTAGACTCAACAGAGTACAGAGAGTTTTTTGCCAAGAGGAAGTTAAGTGGTCTTAATGTAGATATCAGAGCAATGAAGTCTATTATTAATGTTGCTATAGAACATAAAGATAAAATAGTTAAAGAGATGCCAACTGAGTTATTTAAGTTTAAGGTTAAAAGTAAAGACCCTTACTATCTTGAATTAGAACAGGTTAATCATATACTTAACACACCTATGGACGAAGAAACTTATGAGATATTCTCAATGTACTTATATACAGGGTGTAGATTAAATGGATTACTTACACTTACTTGGGACAGGGTAGACTTTAATAATAAAACTATTAAGGTAATTGAGAAGGCAGATAAAGAACGAACTATATATGTTCCAAAACTCGTTAATGACATTTTAATGAAATACTCATACCGAAGTCAGCCTATGGACTATTCTGCGAAAAAAGTTGGGCTACGTTTAGCAAAACTATCAAAAGATAGTGGTATACGTTTTACGTCAAGAGTTTTACGTTCTACCTGTGGTTCTTTTATGCTTTCTTCAGGTTGTTCAATTGAGCAGGTAGCAGAGCATTTAGGTCATGAGAATATTCAAACTACTCGTAAATGGTATGCTAGGATAATTAAGGATCAAAGACAGCAGGCAATGAAGAAGTTTTCAAGCTTCGTGTCCGATATGGTACAGAGCCCTGTAAGTGCTTATATATCAGCTACTTCCTAATAATTAAGCTATCTAATTTAAAATTCTTCTTCAATCCTAAATTTTATATTATATACCTTATCAGCAACCTGAGTCATGTCTAAATTGTTTTGACCAAATCTAGCAAATAAGTAATCAGAATATGCCGTGCTTGTATTATCTTGCGTAAATATAAATGGTATGTGATTACCATTAGTTTTATTCCATAAATCTTCAATGACTGCATCTTGAGATGTTTGTGGAGTATCATAAGATGTTGGCATTATTTGTGACGAATTTAAATAACTAAAATTCATATCATAAATCATTCTACCACCATATGCACCAAAGCTATCAAAGTATGTCATAAATGGAGATTTATTTGAATTTGTAAGTGCTCTTCTTCCGTGATTATTTAAGTTACTAAATCTACTACCACCTAATGATTGTCGTACATCAACTCCATCAAATATAATTGATCTTTTAATCTGTATGTCAGGAGCTTGTGGCATATCATAAAATTGACCTAATAATATGCATCCTATTTTGAGATTTGTACTTGTGTCAAATGTCCCATCTCCATGACCTACACTTGTTTGACTATTTGTTCCTTCAAATTGTATACCCCAATATCTATCAGCTAATGTACTATCAGCTTCTTTATTTTGAGGAAAAGTAACAATTGTGTGTCCTGCACCCCAACTATATGTATCATCTACAGTTGCCTTATTATTACTTATTGTTTTTGTACCAAGAACATTTACTAAAACATTATTAGCCTCAGTATCGTCTGCACCTGCATGATCAATTGCTTCTACTTCACTTTTTGTTTCTGAGCTACTTATTCTTACTTTAGCATCGGCAGCTAACATATTATGATTTAATATTGCAACAAAATCAACTCGTAATGAAGAAGTGTTTAAATCAAGTACAACACTAACATGACCATCTGGGTCAGAAGTTGTATTAAACTCGACCTGATTTAATGGTCGCATATCAAATAATTCCGCAGCACTTCCACCATTTGTAGCAACATCAATATTACTAGCATCTCCTGTGCTTACAGTAAAATTATTAGTATTAACACCTCTACTGATTAAATAATTAATATAATCGACATAAAATCTAGGTGTCCTTACATCTAAATTTGCCATTAGCCTACCTCTCTACATTTAATATTTATTTTCCCAACACTTCTTTGAAGGTCTGTAATCATATAAAAACCATTCCAATCTCCACCAAATGGCTTTATATCGTCAATGTCAAACTTTATTATATCCCCTGTTTCAAGTGCATATCCCTTTGATGCATTTACTATTACGCATGACACAACTTTTTTTATATCTCCAAATATGTTCATATAGTAATCAGCATAGCCGTCATTTGCATTACCAGAGCCAACATCGGTATTACCAATTTTTTCATAGTTATACTTTAATTTTACTTCCTGGATATTTTCTTTGTCCTTAATGTTCCATTTTTGTCTTGGCCTTGGCGATGTAGTTGTATCTTCTGATGTTTGAGACAATATTAAGTTTTTATTAGCGGGATTCATTTTGTACCTAATTTCCATCTTCGTTATTAAACTTGAAAAATCAGTATGACTAATCCTGATATTAGATATATCATCTATTGTTAATGTCGATACTTCATCCCCACTAGAATAACTATTTTTTATCGCCCAATAGCTAGGTGTACCATCAGGTCGCCATTTAAAGACAAAAGCAAATTCCTTTTGTATGTCCTCTAAAGCCTTTTGTAATTCTTCAGGTTCAAGTGCCCACCATCTAATCGTCCAATTATTTCGCAATGAGTTTATATTTAGGTTACTTGACCAATTGTATATATCACTCTCAACATAATTAAAGTTTGTAAATCGCTCTAATAGATCACGATGTGCTTCGTGTCCGTACTTTATTAATCCTGAATCAGCAGTTTTCCATCCATTAAAGGCAGTTAGGCCATCTCCACCACTATAATAGTGTTCGATTCGCCCTAGTTCTCTTCTATCACTTTCATCATCTGTATCATCACTAGATGCAAAAACTTGAGTAAAGATTTTACATTGTACATCACTTATAGACATTGTTCCATTTGAGCCTGAAACTCTAATGTATAAAAACTTAAACGGAATACTTACAGAAGTTGATCCAAAAGCACCAAGAATATTAAATGTGGTAGTTTGTGCTACATTAGCTGAAAAAGCTATAGTTTGAGATGAAGCAGTTCCTGTATAATCAGATGGATTTATTGATACTTGAAATGTCGCATTGCTAGAAAACTTATGAGTTATTTTAACAGACAGAATTTGATGCGAGAAAAACATATTCTTAACACCTGTTGTAAATCCAAAAAGATAATTATTAGTATCGTTAATTACCGCAGTTGAAAATGTGTTTGACTTACCATCAAAAGCTTTATGCATATTAGAGAATTCAGTTCCTGTACCACCTTGATCTGTAGATTCTTTTGCTCGTAAAAATCCTGACTGAAGCCTACTTAATGAAGTTCTTAAAACTGCATTGTCTTCTATTGTTTTTGTTTCATCAGTTACATTACCACCTGAAGATGCAAAAGGTAAGAATCCATCTCCACCTTGATGCATATTAATATGACTATTACTTCCTGAGCTATAGGTTCTAGGCATTAGTGTCATAACTTCATCATCATTCGTAGTAAGCACAGGAACAGGATAAAGCTCTACGTCACATAATGTTGGAGTATTAGATGAACTTATATTTGGGTTATAATCCCCATAAACTACAGGAACATATATATTAGACACAGGAGTTTTGTCCTGTGGTATTGTTATATAGTCCCAAGGTCTTTTGGCAGTTACATTAATTTTAATTACCTTTGACTGATCTATATCAATATTGGTTAGTCTGCCATTATATATCTGCACACAATTGCTTAATGAAGATGTATTATCTGGCTGAGAAAAAACTTTTACTGTTTTATTAATGTAGTAATTAGTACCAAATAATATATCTTCTGAAATCTTCTTGTCTTCATATTGGAAATCAGCTATATCAAAAGACAGATTAGATGACTTAGCTAATGATTTCTCTAAGTCGATTGTATCTCGTATTGTGGAATTCCTTGAAACAACAGAACCTGAGTAGAATATATTATCAATCATTGTATCGGAATAAGATACAGGTAGAAATCCATCGTATTTAGCTCCTGATATATTTGCTATAGGTATATTACCTAGTAAATCTATGGAAGCATTTTCGCCACTATTAAACTCCCAATTCGCTTGTAATGATGAAGATTGATTATAGTTTCCAAAATTATGTAGTAACGATCTATAATTACCGCTATTATATATTGCAGTTCTATTATTTGAATCTAGTTGTGTATTAAATATTGCAAAATTTTTTATACTGAATCCATAATATGCATCAGGGTCTGGTTTTAAAAGTTTTGCAAATTTAGTTTTTCCACTTGCATGATATCCTACTCCTGATATACTACCACTATTATTTTTACTTTGAGTTGGCACTACATTATTAATGTATATTTTTGTATTTGCAGTTGTTGGAGAGGCACTTAGGTTAGAAGTAATCATTATATGATACCATCTATTTGCCTCAATAGACCCTGCTCTAATTCTTACAAAATTAGTATTTTCAGCTCCATCACTCACAAGTAAGGATATTTGATCATTTTGATCTTTGTATACATTAAACCCTGTCCAATGGTCATCTTTGGTATTACTTAAAAAAATGTAGGTAGAGCTACCGATTGATGCAGTTGGGAATTTGACCCAAGTAGATATTGTGATGTTAGATGTTAATGCTGATATTGTAGAGTCAGTAGTACCATAATTAATAAAATCGTCAGACCCATCAAATGTTAAAAAAGCATTTTCATTAAATAATTGAAATACCCAATTCTCTGCTATATTACTTCTTTTGTAATTATTAGGTAAGCTTAAACTCATGCAAGGTTCATCTTCTGTGCTTTTTCAATTGCAGGGATAATCGCATCAATTACTGTCTCATCTACTAATGGTGCAGAAACATTAATCGTTATACCACTTCCATCAGGAGAATTAGGACCTGAAGGGCTTGATAGTGGTGTTACCTGAACTCTTTCCTGACCACCTGGGTTGTCTCCCACCAACATTAATTGTGGTCCTGTGGTTACAAAGTTTGCACCTGTTGCAGCACTTTTCATTGCTTGCAATTGAGCATCAATTTTCACAACATTAGCCATCCCTGTTGCTATAACTGCTGCTGCTTGAAATATTCCCTTTACACCACCATCTCCAAGAGCTTTGGTAGCTCCTTGAAATGTATTAATTATAGCACTAGCTTTTGATAATTTAGCAGCTAAAATTGCATTTCTTTTATTTACTCCTGCTAATTCTGCAAATGCATTTAACATATTTGCAAAACTATTTGTAGTAGCTTCATTTAATGCAATGTTAGTCTCTAATCTTTTTACTTCTAATTCACTTAATTTTACTAAAGATGCTTGAGATACTTCACCTAGGCTTTTTTGCTCTAATGCGTTTATTTTCTTTTGAGTACTTATTTCTGCATCAAGAGCCATCTGTTTTCTAAGCATAGGATCAAGCTTTGCAATAGATTCTATTTGTTCTTCACTTAACATTGCACCTACAGATAAATTATTTGCTTGCTCAACACCAATAAGCTTGTATAGTGGAAGCATAGTTTTTAAATCTTTTATCTGTTGTTCTAAGGTAAACACAGTTTGTGCTTTCTTTTCAAGATCGTCTAAGTTTGCTTTTACTCCATTTATCATTGCATTTGTTTGCTGAAGGGCACTACCAAAAGCATCTCGCAATGATTTCTCAGGCAATTCTTGAAATGTTTTAAGCATTACATTAAAACCAAATACCATGTCCTTTTGAAGACCTGTAGTAAATTTATTTAATGGTATCATTAGTCTGCCAATTTCTTCGTTTAAATCGCCAATCTCATTTTCTAATTGATCAAACTGCCCTAATTCAGTTTCTGCTAATGATCTTGCTAATCCTGCATAATTCTTATCTAACTCTGAAATAAGAAAATTAGCCTCTGATACAGGACCATTTGCTCTTGCCTGAGCTAAACCTACTCTATCAATAAGTACACCTGCTCTTGATAATGCGGTAGCTTGTCCTGTAAATGCCTTACCTAGCATTTTAGCTGAAGATATAAGATCTGTTTGTGAACCAACTGCTAAGTCAAGCATTCTCTCAGATAATGCTGCGATTGTTTCTTCACTTAACTGAAAGGTTGCTAACTGAGCCTGAGCCATGATAATTGACTCATCTCCAAATGTTGTTACTTTTTGCAGAGAACTTGCTAAGGCTTGAAGTCTTTCAGATGCACCATCTGCTACACCTGATATGTTACTCAATCCCTGAGTTAATAATTGTTGAGCTTCTAATTGTTTTCTATACTGCTCAATAAGTGCCCTAGTACCCGCTAATACTGAGCCGACAGTAAAGCTAAAAAGAAGCATATTGTTTCTTAACGCACCTACGCTTCTTCTAAGATTCGCAGTAGCACCACGAAGCCTATTCATACCCTTTTCCGTCAAGTTTAAATCTCGAAGGATTTGGGTAGCTCCACCCATTTTTATAAATATATCAAATCTATTTTTAGCCATTGTCTTTCTTTTTCTTTAGTTCATTACAGGCATTTATCTCTTCACTTATAGCAGATAAGATGACCAAATGATGATATTCGGAATCCTCTACTGAAGATGTAATAGGAATATTCAATCGCTGAGATACATTTAGCTCTTCAATAAAAAAGCTAGATTCGTTATTGATAAAGAAATAGGGCGAGATACAATAATGAGCATTGTGATAAATCTGTTGTCCAGGAGTAAACTTTCTTTCCTTATCCTCATCTAAGATACGACCTATTTCTGACCATATCTCGTCCGTAGTATAAGTGATCTCTTTTCTTAACGTAGGGCTAAGAGCAGTATAAGGACTATCAACAGGAAACCCATTGTCAGATATACCAAAATAGGCATACCAAGTGGCTACTCTAGCCCTAATTACTTTTTTTTAGATGGTTCTTTATAACTATTGTAGATAGCCATTAATACTTCATCAATAGAGTTGTCGTCTAAATGACCTAAAGTTTGCTCTGGATTGTCAAAGGCAAATTCCATTACCCAATCTAGGACCTTTAGAAATTGTTGCATATTAACTTTCTCGTCAATAACGCAGTCAACTTCTAACTGATGAAGCTCTCGCCTATCCTTAAAAGTTAGTTCACGACACTCAAATGTGCCATGATCTGTTTTTATTGTCATGCTATGATTTCAAATAGAGAATCGTCTGGAGCACTTAGACTTGCATCAGCTACTAATTTAGAGCTAATGTCAAGCATCATTGCTGCTCCTTCGTTATGTGATAACGATGTTATAATCGATTTCTTAGCGTAAATACCAAATGTATCTGCAGCGTGCCAATTTGCATTATTAGATAAGTGAATTGCTACACCACTTCCGCTTCTATAGCTATTATCTAATCCTGTAGTATTGCTATCATACTTTATTGTTGCCTCTAAATTAGCTGAGACTTCAGGTATTCCTATTGCGATTACCTGTGGCTCTTGATTAGCAGCAGAGCCATCGCCAATATCAGCAGTTACGCTTGTGTTTCCGATATACTCGGCAGGGTTTTCAATGTTTAAAGAAAAGCTTTGTAATATGCAGTCTGATGCACCACCAATTATCTTTGATGCTCCAAATGTCTGCATAGAATAAAATGTTGAGCCATAAGAACTTGATCCTGTTACGTTCTGATTCAGTAACGCATTGAATTTCGTCTTGAAGCTACCTGAGATTTTAATACGACCATTCTCGGTTCCCATGTCTCCTGAGATTGTAAGAGAAGTTAATCTACAACTTGGAAAAACAATGTCCATTGCAGCTTCAGGAGATAAAACTGCTACAGTAAATAAATCTGCATCAGCAGTTAAACTGCCTTGTGCTATTTTTAATTCAGTAGGTGTAAAACTATCAGGAATAACGTAGGCAGCAGGGTAATTACCACCACTTGCAGCTCTTACCGCAGAATTAGTAATGTTTTTTAATAGCAGGGGTAAAACAGTACTATCTGCCGTACCTGAAAAAGATATCTCTTTATCAACTAAACTTCCATCAGTAAATACATCAGCAAGCTTTGCAGTTCTACCTGCTCTTGCTCTTATGTCAAATACTTGTGTAGGGTTAAGTGAAGGTAACTCAACGGAGTCTACGTTGATTTCCTGCATAGAGGATACAACTGCTGTACCTACATCTGTTTCTGTTTTAAATGCGAGCCTAAACTCTTTTGGACTATATGCTGCTGAGTCAATTGCCATGACTATTTATCCCCTTTTGATTTTACTTCTTTAACATAATCTTTTGCTTGCTCAGGAATGCTTTTAACACTAACTGACTTTCCTGCATTAAGCTCTCTTTGTACTTCAGGATTAAACCCCATGTACGAGTTAAATATTGGTATATTTTTAATTGCTTTTATTTTCAAGACATAACCTCTTCTACTGTTGCAATAAAGTTAGCTTCTACTATTACATAATCAGGCGACACATCATCTTCTACTAAGTTGTAGTTAATAGAGTCTACACGGCCATCATGCCAGAAATAAGTAGCCCCACTTGTGTAGTGACTATTATTCTTAATTAATCTTTTAAGCCTTTCTCCAATCTCCATTGAAGGCGATACATGAGTGTTTTTCGCCTTTTGTCCTGAAGAGTGTCTATAATATCTTATCTGTACGTTATAATCTCTTAGCTGACTATCTACTCGCTCTTCTACTAATGAATCTGCTATAGGGCTAAGATTAAACCATTGTGAGCCTCTGATCTTAAACTCTTCATCGTAATGAATAGCTCCGCCAAACTCATTTGCAAGTAAACTTTCGAGTGGGTCAAGAATGTTTACTTTAAAGGTATTTACATAAGTTATCATCTATAGACTTGACCTGACTTAATGGTCCCAAAATCTTCGTTACCGCCTTGTACAATAACTGACCATTCGTCCCCTGTTGTGTAAACTCCTTCAGAGAAACGTATTGATAATCCATAAGCGAGTCCCTGATAGTTACCATCAATAAGCTCAGGATTAGATTCCTCTGTAGCAATACCTTTTACACCCATTGATAAAACTTTGTATTTAATTGTATTGTTTTCTGTCTTGGCACTAAATGTACCACCCTGAGTAATTACGACTCTAATATCGTCCCACTCTATTCTAGGTGGTGCATACTCTCTCACATCCTCAATAACACCTGTAGTATTTGCATTTACGTTAACCTCAGTAATAATACCACTTAAGCTTCTAGATGAAGCTTCGTTCCAAAGGGTGTATTCTCCTCTTTTAAGTTTATCCATCAATCCCTGACCTGCTTCAAGATCAAAGATCATTGACTCTATCTCCATTGCTTTTTCAGGGTCTACTGATCGTATAAGGTCAGCAACGGCTAAGGCAGCATTGCTTCGTATTAATACAAAGTCGTATTGTCTTTCTGATGCTCCCTGGCTAGTGTCTTTTTTTCTTTTGTATATAGGTCTATTAATATAGGACCTGATTCTGTCTGCTTGCTCATTTACTACTTTTTGCTTTAAGGTAGCCCAATCCTCAGATGCTTCAAACGATGTACCATTTAAAGCAGAGGTTGAAGAGCTTGCTAAAAAAAACTCAACAGAGTCAGATGCAGAATCATACTTATATTCATTATCTGCATTTGGTGTATCTACAACCGCAGTTGCTTCTGCTGAGTTTATGTATAATTGACTGATATATCCGCTATCATTTAGCTTATATAAGTTTGTAGTTCCTGTTGCCTGCCAATTCGGCCTTAGCAATCTTTTACGATCATAATTATCTACGTCAGCAAGAATTGCTTGCAGGTCTGTTGTTATATTGCAAAATGCTTCAAATCTGGTTGCCATTATGCTAATCCTATAGTATCTGTATCATTTAACTGAGTACCTGTAATAATTGTAACGTTAGGTATCTCAGTCTTATGAATTATTTCAAGTATTGTTGAGATTAAAACACAGTCGTATGGGGTAATCTCACTAAATATGTTAGACTTTATTTCAGGCTCTATTTTTTTAAGCTTTTCTAAAGCACTAATTACGTTCTCAATCTTCTCTGCTTCTGTCATGGTTTAATCTCAAAGTGAACATAGTCATTAAAATTTTGAGAACTATCTGTGCCTGTTTTATTTGCGAGTCCTCTACTAGTGAATACTTGGTCCTTGTTCCAATCTCCACCCCAACGAATATCCGCACCTTGTCTCATACCAACCACTTTAATAATGCCTGCTAGATAGAAAAATCTTTTTATGTCTTCAAAATTCACAGGCCATGGAGCCACATCAACGGCAAGCCCATCCATATGTTTTGAATGTAACACCTTTGTTTTGCCCTGATCATAAAGCTCTTTCTGCCTTCTTTTCGTCCTTAGTCCTTCTATGATTGTAAAGTCGTATATCTTGATTGCTTCATTTAAAACATTAACAAGTTTAGGGTTAACACCCTTTAGTCTGTTTTTTGATCTTCTACCAAATCTTGGCATTACTTTTTCTTCTTCTTAAAGAACTTATTCATTTTCTTTTTTTTCTTAGGTGGCCTACCTCTTTTAGACCCATATGTACCTTTACCTTTTGGCATTTTTAACTCCTTACCATTTTACTTTGTTTGCCCAATATGCAGCAGACATCTTTCCTCTAGCAATGTTTTTACGATGTCTAGCCTTGAAAGACTTTCTTTTTGCCCTCATTCTAGCAGACTCTCCTCGTTTAGGTTTGCCTGCCGTGCGAGCTCCCTGCTGCCCAAATCTTATTAACTTGACCCTACTACCTGACTTAGCTAATACAACGTGTGATTTAGACTTATGCCCCGGAGTTCTTTTAGGTTTATTATACCCCTTTAGTCCAAATCTTTTTAATCTTGGGTCACGTTTTCTCGGCATTACGCTCCTAGCTTTTTACCGATAACTGCACAAATAATTTTCCAGAGTGCGTTTAATAGCTTCTCTTCTGTTTTCTCATTGATAAAAGGAATATCAATTTCCTTATTTAACTGACTAATTAAATCGCCCTTTACTTCATCATCTAATAGCCATTCTGCCATCATTTTTGCAAACATAATTAACCTTTCTTAATGTGTTTTATTTTTAATACTAAATAATAGATTGTTAAACACCCTATTATTGTCTGTAAGGCAAATGGAATAATGTCTATCCACCATACACCTAAACTAAAAAAGTTGACTCCAACTGTCTTTACTGAATCCATTTAATGCTTTCCATTTACTCTAGATAAAGAACCTTTTATTTCGGATACCTGATTATCAAGATCATTTATCTCTTTTGTTAATGAATCAAATTTTCGATCTAATTTGTCATCTGATGAATTCCATCTTGCGATTAATTTTATAATCATTCCTTCCATGTTCTCCAAAGTTTCAGACTGACCTCTATTTTCTGTCTTTAAATTTTGCAAACTTTCTGCCTGCTCCGACCCTCTTTTGTTCATAGAGAATACCATATACACTAGCAAAAGCCCTGCGACAGCGATCATACCCCCTTCTGCGTAAACTTCCATGAATTCCACTATGCTCTCCTGACTCTTCTTCTTGTTCTTTTTGAATATCTTGCACTTTTCTTACCTCTTCTGTTTGCAGATCTTTTTTTTCTATTTTCATATGCCTTTTGTGATGCAGTCATTGACCTTCTCACACTTGCAGGAAGATACCTTCCTCTTTTTCTTCGTGGCTTTTTTGCATCTTTAGGATTTAGGTAACCCCACTTTTGCTTTGTCCACTTTTTTAAACTTTTCTGTGACTTCCGTAATGCCATTATTTACGATAACCCCCACCTGCTTTTTTGTAAGCTCTAGCAAGCATCTGGGCCTTTCTTCCAGACCATTTTCCTCTCGGACCCCCCTTGCTACCTGCTTTAATTCTATAAAATAATCTTTTTCTAAGTGCAGGTTTTGTATAATTACCTGCTTTATTAACTGTCGATTTTCTTTTTTTACGAGCCATTATTTCTTTTTTCTTTTTTTACCCCAACTAAGTGGATTTAGATTTAACTCCTGCTGATACCATTCAAGCTGCTCTTGCATTTGTGCTATCTTTACTTCTTCCTCTTTTATGTGTTTACTGACAAGGTCTTCAATGTTGAGATTAGCAAGTTCCATTCTTCGCTCAAGATCTGCAATGCGATTTGTAATTTCCATGTATCCATAAACAATTCCAGAAATGGCCAAACATAGCTGTAAAAGCCAGCGGATGTTGATATGCAAACTCCAATTATCATCCACCAATCCTGACTTGATACTTCTCGCTGTCTGCGGAGAGTAATCCTTGTCATTGCTCATAACTCGTATCCTGCAATGGACCAACCCCCATCACAACCTGTAACTGATGTTATGATTCCTATGATCATAACCATCATAATAAACCACCAAATTAGAAGCTTTTTTTCATTAGCCTTCACCAGACCACTCATCCTTTTTCATTTCTTCTATAGCTTCACTATGTGATAATGCAGTAATACCACTAACTGCTATAACTTCAGCGTGTGTACCATCTGCTATAGGTAATTCATACTTAACACATACTTTTGAATGGTCACTATTCCATCTTGGTGCTCCTAACTTTCCATACTTAAATGCACATTCTTCCCATGTTGGGTCTTGTAATGTAGTGGTATCTACCTCTTGCTCTGTGTATGTATACTCTTCTTCTACTTGTGGTATAGAATGAGGCTCTGCGTTAAATTTTTCAAGTAACTCAGCTTTGGTATCGCTTGATGAATAATCTACGCTACAATCATCCATATACGCTTTTATTTCAGCCTTTGTGTTATCTTCTGATGGGTAGTAATCGTATTTGTCTACCATTCTTTTGCCTGTCTTTTCTACATCTTTATATGTATAAGTATTCCAAGATAATCTATCAGCAGTTTTTAGTTTACTTGGCAGTTTACCTTCGTATACTGCTTTTGTTAATATTAAATATGTATTAGTCATTTTTGTGCTTTCCTTTAGAAAATTTATAATTTTTTAATAACTCTCCAGATGTAACAGTATCTCCTGCTTCAACAGTAGTGCCATCTGATTCAAGTGCAGTTAACGCTATATTGTAGACCATTAATTCATCTATAATACCCATAAAGTCTTGAGAAGTATTATTTTTTCTTTTTCCTATATACCAATCTGGAGTAGCATTAATATTTCCCCTTGAAGATATATCTGTTGTTGTTTGACATTTTAATGCACTTCCATCTGACTCACTTAAAAATATTTTTGCTAAATCATTTTCTTTGTCTACAATAACCGCAACAAAATGCCATTTGTTAGATTCTACACTATTATTTGTACCAAGGCATTCTCCACCAGATCCATCACTTAATATAAAACGAGGTCTTGCAGAACCATCATCTATTTGGAACTCAAATCCTTTAAAACTATCGTCATTATCTCTTGCCCATAATATTGTTTGAATACTATCTCCCACACCAAGAGTTGTCTTTACCCAAGCACATACAGTAAAACTACCATCTCCCATGTCAAATGATTTTGTATAAGGTAATATTAGATGTTCATCAATACCATTTAGCCTTAACACATTGCTACTTGGATTAGTAAAGTAAAACCCAAGTGCATCTCGATTTGCGTTAAGTCCTTCTCTAATCGTTATAGAATCTGGACTTCCTGCAACTGTGCCATCTCTATCAATTACTGCTCCACTTACAGAAGTAGAATCTCTATTATTACCACTTCTATCCTGTACACTTGAATTAGTATCTGCATCTGTTGATGCGTGTGGATTAAAAGTGTAGTATAATTCTAAATCAGAAGATTGTATTGATGCTATGTTGCCATTTTGTCCTGCATTATAAATGCTTAATACTTGAGCATCGGTAAGAGATTCACTCCAAATAGCTATTCCTGTTAAATCTCCATTATAAAAAGTTGCTCCACTTGCACCACCATGTCCAAAGCGTAATATTTTATTAGTAGATAAAGGAACATGACCGCCATTTGTTTCTCCTGTATTAGCAACAACAGATTTTTTTACACCGTTAAAATAAATATCATAATTAGAACCATTCCAAATAAATGCTATGTGTGTCCAAGAATCACTTGGTATTGTTTCTCCTTCAGATGGAATAAAAGCAGTCTTTTTTGTACCCCCAGAACTTTCTTGAATCATTATTAATTCATTTGTAAAAGTACTTGTTGCACTTCCTATTGCTACTGCACTATATGACCAATTAAAAAAAGTCATTACAGGATAAGATGATGATGCTGGTGTTGCAGTTGTAGATGGTCGCATCCAAAATGATACTGATTTATAATCTACATTAATTGCATTTCTTGTTATTACATCATTAACACCATCAAAACTTGCAAATTTATCTCCACGATTTTTCCATGTAGTTACACCATCGTTGCGATAATATGCTTTTAATGCAGATGCTTTACTATGTGTAGCAGCATCGTATGCAACACCATCGTTGAATAGTTCTTGGACTTGAGAATCAGAAAAGTGAGTATTAAATATAGAAAACTCATTTAATAGTCCATCTGATTCCCATGCACCATTTAAAGCTTGACCAAGATATTGGTATTTAAAATCAGTAGTAGAAGTAAGTGAAGTTGAAGATTTTACTCCATTTCTATAAACACTAAATACTCCACCTGTTGTTCTTGTTACAGTATAAAAAGCAGATTCATTTACATTAATATTTCCCAATCCTGTAAAATTAGTTCCAGAACCATTTATTCTTACATGAACTCTACTTCCATAAGCAGGAGCAGTATCAATTCTAATTGTATCATCTGTACTATTTTTACCAATCATGTGATGTTCTTGGTCTGCAAATGGAGTAAATGAAAAAGAAATAGTAAACGCAGTATTAGCTCCTAAAGTTTGCTCTGTTAAAGAAACATAATTATTTTTGTTTCTATAAAATATTGCTTTCTGATTATATCTCATCAATGGTACTTGTGGTACTACAGGTTCATTTACAGCAGTATCAAATCCAGATGAGGATATTCCTACTTCTTTAAGCGTTAAATTATCTACTTTTACGACACCATCAGTTGCTAAATTCTCTACAACTATAAAAGCGTTTGTAGCGTGTCCTGCAACAAATTCAAATTCTTTTGTTACAAATGAAGTATTGTTTAAATTATTATATGCTATATCTGTTCCGCCAGTATTGCTAATTCTAACAGTAAAAGTTTTAGAAGCATCAGTAGTAAGAAAATCACCTTTTAATAAATATGTTGTACCTACTGTTAAATTTGTAGTCAAATCTGTAGCATCTCTTAAATAAAGATAAGCACCTTGATTATTATCTACTCTTGTAATTTTTAATGTATTAGAATCATTAGTAATAGTATTGTTACCATAAACTGCCCATCCATATGTAGATGTGCCTTCAAATGTTCTTGCATTAGAATCAATTAACTCATCCCCAAAGAAATTTGTTTGTGCGTGGTTGCCCATAAGGACTTTTTGTACGCTAAAATTTTTAAATTTATATATATCTGTTCCTGTGCGACTACCCATTCTCAACAAATAAGGAATGCTATATCCAAGATTTGATATTACTCCATAAAAAGTAAATGTTTGATATTCGCTTGTTAGTGATATGTTATTAACTCCAAATACATATCCGTTAGTATCATACCATCTTAATGTTTCACCGAACCCACTTCCATTGGTAGTAATTTTTCCTTCAAATTGTAGTTTTACTAAATCGCCTACTGCATATCCAAGTGAAGTAGAAAGACCAAGATTAGCTAAATTTCCTGTACTCATTCCTGCATCATTAGCAGTTGGTATAGTTAATGTTAATTCATCCCCACTTACAGAAACAGATTCTCTATCAACTACTTTTGGTGACCATTGATTTAATCCAACAAATGTATTACTACCTAACTTTTTTTCACTATGGTCATATACTATTGATTGTGGACTCTCTGGATTACCCTCAATCATGGGATACCAAGCTACAAGGTTATTCTGTACTGCACTTGGTGTGTTTTCTGGTTTTCTATAAAGTTCAGTTACTTGTGCCTCTGTAAGTTGAGCATCAAAAAACTTTACATCTGCCATACTTCCAT
>VTLG01009425.1_pt1 | contig 34217 bp, 17 predicted proteins | sample 4694571 | NCBI WGS metagenome assembly VTLG01 (sample SAMN12604809, study PRJNA352737) | marine metagenome | biome: ENVO:00000447; feature: ENVO:00000209|ENVO:00000569|ENVO:01000036; material: ENVO:00002151; isolation source: viral sequences binned using virsorter ...
TGCGAGCATTTTAACAAGAACTCGCAGAAATGTCAATACCCCCGTTTACATTTTGTGGGGATATTACATTTTCACAACATAACTTTATAAATACATTCGTACCACTTGACATATAGTGTAGAATCGTATATAATAAGGTTAACTTACACAAACTACCTCCCAAGTTTCATGTCAGTTCTTTACACTCAAACTCGTAAAAAGCACGTAAGAGTAACACTAACTCTAGACGTACTAAATGACTTCGAAGCACGTAATATTGACTGGAGAAAAGTATTACAATTAGAACCAGATGAGGACGTAGAAAGTTATATCGAAGACTTTGAAATTGATCGGTAGTTATTGACAGTCAGACCTTGATAAGTCTATAAACTGTCAGTGTTAACCAAACCTTGTAATTTACTTCCTTAATTATGACTAACTCAGCAACACAGTTTGTATCATCTAACTTCGCAGAGTTTCTTCTAGAAAATGCAAACAATGGCAATGAAATCTTAGCAGTTCTCGATGACATTGTAGAGGTACAGAATACAGCACTATAAGTAATAACAACTGTAGGGACACTAACTAACACTTAGTGTCCTTATTATCTTTGTTAGTTGTTTATTCGTATGGACACAGTTTATGCGGTTATGTTATATTATGCCCCGTCCGCGTTGCCGTTTAAAAAAAAGAAAGAGACCCTAACCTACAGAGGTGACAGATCGAGTTGTATATAAAAAAACTCCGAGAAAATTTTTTGACCTATTACTTTTTTTATGTACCAAGCACTCCCTTCAGTATTACATATTAAAGATAGTCCTATAGCAGGCCAAGGTTTATTTGCTAAAGTTGATATATCTGCTGGCACGTCTCTTGGTATGAGTCATATTATATTGGATGAAATTATACACAGAACTCCTCTCGGTGGTTTTACTAATCACAGTGACGATCCAAATTGTGTTAAGTTAATGAAAGACAATAAATATTATATGATGACCTGTAAAGATATTAAAGCAGGTGAAGAGTTATTTTTAAAGTACACCTTCTATACAATATGAATCCTATGCAAACTACTTACCATATATACGCAAAAGATAAGGTATTGTATTGCAATTTGGATGAAGAGGATTTTGAAGAGAAATGGGAACTACTTAATGTAATGGTAGGTTTATTGAAAACAGATTATAGTCAGGAAGATTTATCATATATTAAACTAGCACCGAAGGTAGGTATGGGTGGACCAGGTAAGGTTATCTACACTACGGAATGGGAAGAAGATTCTTATTGACAACTATATACTAAACTGTTATAATTGAATTGAAGGAGATTTAAATTTATGGCAAAAAAAGGATTTACTGTTAAAGCATCCACTCCCAAAGTACAAGCACCAACATGGGATTATGATGCAATCAAAGAAAGAATGAAAGGTAAGACAGTTGTATTCTGTTTACCTGGTCGTGGTTGTTCATACATCTTCCTTAAGAATTTTGTGCAATTGTGTTTTGACATGGTGCAGAATGGTATGTCTATTCAGATTAGTCAAGACTATTCATCTATGGTTAACTTTGCAAGATGTAAGGTATTAGGTGCTAATGTATTACGTGGTCCTAATCAGATACCTTGGGATGGTAAATTACCTTATGATTACCAACTATGGATTGACTCGGATATTGTCTTTAACACAGAAAAGTTCTGGCAACTATGTGATCTTGCAGTTCCTGCTGAAGGTGATGATAAAGCAATTACAGCAGGTTGGTATATGACAGAGGATGGCAAGACTACCTCAGTAGCACACTGGTTAGAGGAAGATGATTTCCGCAAGAACGGTGGAGTTATGAATCACGAAACAGGTGAGACTATGGAAAGAAGGAAGAAACCTTTTACCGTAGACTACACAGGTTTTGGTTGGGTGCTTATTAAGAAGGGTGTTTTCGAGAATCTTGAATATCCTTGGTTTGCTCCTAAGATGCAGGTCTTTGAATCAGGTAGTGTTCAAGATATGTGTGGAGAGGATGTATCTTTCTGTTTAGATGCTATTGAAAAAGACTATCAGATCTGGTGTGACCCTCGTATACGTGTAGGTCATGAAAAAACACGAGTAATTTAATTATGGCAATCAAAAAATCATTAGGTGGGACTGAATTTATCGAATCTCTCCCAAAGAAAAGTCGTCAAGGGTATGGAAAACATACTAAGTACTCAGCAACAAGTCGAAATAAGGCAAAAAAGAGGTATCGAGGACAAGGAAAATAGAATATTTACTAAAGCATCTACCAAGGTGCTTTTTTTATTGCTAAATAGTCAAAATTATATTAATAAATAAGTAAGTTAAGGTACTTTTATGCCTGTAGAAAGGATAAGTAAAGGGTTTAAGGACTTAAGTTTATCATTTAAGCTTAATCCAATCAATTTAGACCTTATTGCTATTAAAAATGAAACTGCTATTGCACGTTCAATAAGGAATTTAGTACTTACTTATCCTGGAGAAAGGTTTTTTAACCCATATCTAGGTTCTAAGGTGTCAAGATCCCTTTTTGAAAATATGGATGTAGGTACTGCATCTATAATTAAGGAAGAAATACAACTTACCATTGAAAATTATGAACCAAGAGTCAAAGTTATTAAAGTTGAAGTAATTCCTGATTTTGATAATAACAATTATAACGTGACTGTGACCTATGATATCATAGGAATTGAACTTGATCCTCAACAATTATCATTTGCCTTACAGCCGACCCGATAATGCCACTAGTAAACTTTACAAATTTAGATTTTGATCAGATAAAGGTCTCAATTAAAGACTATCTGAGAGCAAATTCTAATTTTACAGACTATGATTTTGAAGGATCCAATCTTTCAACAGTAATTGACGTACTTGCTTATAATACTTACCTATCCTCATACAATGCTAACATGGTTAGTAATGAGGTTTTCATTGATAGTGCAACTTTAAGAGAAAATGTTGTTGCATTAGCAAGAAATATTGGATATTTACCGACTTCAAAGAAGTGTTCTACCGCAAAAATCTCTTTTTTGGTAAATACCACTAATTTTTCCACAAATCCAGTCTCTTTAACGATAAAAAAGGGACTATTTGCTAATTCTTCTTCGAATTTTGGTGGAGAAAGTTACTCTTTTACGATTCCAGACGATATTACGGTTCCTGTAGTCAATGGAATTGCAGTTTTTAACAATATTGACATATATGAAGGTTCATTTTTAACAAATAATTTCACTTTTAACGAAAATGAAGTAAAACAGAGATTTATTCTTCCAAATCCTGATATTGATACCTCAACAATTAGTGTTTTAGTCCGAGATACGCAATCTAGCACATCTTCAGTAAAATATAACGTTAATGATAGTCTAATAGACGTTACTTCTACTTCTAAAGTCTTCTTTATACAAGAAATTGAAGATCAAAGGTATGAATTGATTTTTGGTGATGGTGTATTTGGTCAAAAACTCAAAGATTTGAATTTTATTGAAGTTTCATATACAAAAACACATGGTCCTGATGGTAATGGAGTTGCATCATTTACCTATGCAGGTAGAATTGTAGATAATAACGATAATCTAGTAAGTACAGGAATTTCATTACTTACTGCAAATACAGGTTCTCATGGTGGTAAAGATATTGAATCTGTGGATTCGATTAAAAATTATGCTCCTAGAATCTATGCTTCTCAAAATAGAGCAGTAACTGCTGCTGATTATGAAGCACTTATACCTAAAATTTACCCAGAAACTCAATCTGTTTCCGTTTTTGGTGGTGAAGAACTAAATCCACCTCAATATGGTAAGGTTTTTATTACTATAAAACCATTTTATGGTCCTTATGTGCCAACATCTATTAAACAAAACCTAATAAGCACACTTAGAAAGTATTCGGTTGCTGGAATTGTACCTCAAATAGAAGATCTTAAGTATCTTTACGTCGAATTGCATACTACAGCATATTATAACCCCAATTTAGCTAATAGTGCAAATGCTGTAAAGACAATTATATCCGAAAATGTTAATACTTATGCTAATTCTACTCAGTTAAATAAGTATGGAGCTAAATTTAAATATAGTAAATTCCAAAATATAATAGATTCTAGTCATGATGCAATAACTTCGAATATCACTACGGTTCATATTCGAAGAGATTTGAGAGCAAGATTAAATCAAACTGCTGAATATGAATTATGCTTTGGAAATCCATTTTATGTTAAGAACCAATATGGTTATAATATAAAATCTTCTGGTTTTAGGGTAAGTGGATTAGCAGAAACTCTTTATTTTGCGGATCTTCCAGGTAATATAATGTATGGATCATCATCTAGATATGGAAGATTGGTTCTATTTAAGTTAAATGAAAATAATCAAGCAGCAATAGTTAGAGATTATATTGGTAGTGTTGATTATATAAAAGGTGAGATTATGGTTAATCCATTAAATATAATTGGTACTGATGTATCAGTTCAAGGAGAACCTATTATTGAGATTTCTACCTGTCCAGTATCCAATGATGTGATTGGTTTGCAAGATTTATACTTACAATTAGACGTAAGTAATAGTAGATTAAATATGTTGGAGGATAACATTGCTTCTGGAGCTAATCCTTCAGGAACTTTATATACAACAACTTCTAGTTATTCTAATGGATCTATTGTTAGAAGAAATGACTCCTCTCTAAACTTGAATAGATATATCTTAGGGAGTCCAAATATTACTCAAACAGGAACAGTTTCCTCTACATCATCCAGTTACTAAGTTTTAAAAATATCAAATGTCAGTAGAATCCAGAGTAAAAATCAGCTCTTTAGTAGATAATCAGCTTCCTAGTTTTGTTAGGGACGATCATCCTTTAGTCGGTGAGTTTTTATCCCAATATTACCTTTCTTTAGAAGGGCAAGGATCGACTTTAGATATTGTTAAAAATATTGACCAATATGTTAAGGTTGATAACTTAACAAATCTTACAGATTCTACCAATCTAGCAGTTAATGTAGGAGTTGCTGATAATACTATTAATGTAGATTCTACACTTGGATTTCCAAAAAGTTATGGTTTAATTCAGATTGATTCTGAAATTATTACATATACAGGAGTAACTACTAATTCTTTTACTGGTTGTGTACGTGGATTTAGTGGAATTAGTTCATTTAGGAACAATAACCATCCAGATGAGATTGTTTTCTCAACTAGTGGTATTTCAACTCATTCTTCAGGAAAAGTAGTTAATAATTTAAGTGTTTTATTTTTAAAAGAGTTTTTTAATAAACTTAAAAAGCAAGTAACTCCTGGATTTGAAGATAGGCAATTAAGTTCTAATATTAACAAAGGTCTTTTTATAAAACAAGCAAAAGATTTCTATTCATCTAAAGGAACTGATGATTCCTTTGAAATATTGTTTAGAGCTTTATATGGTAAGGATGTTGAGGTAATTAAACCAAGAGATTATCTATTTACTCCATCTGATGCACAATATCAAGTATCTAAGCAATTAGTTGTAAAGTCTATTAAAGGAAATCCTCACGATCTTATTAATCAGACTATATTTCAAGATTTTACTTCTACTTCTAATGGAGCAAGAGGATCTGTAAATAATGTTGAAGAACTTATTAGAGGTGATCAAACTTACTATAGATTGAGTTTAGATTATGATTTTGATACTAATAATATTACTGGATTTGGACAATTTTCTATTCATCCTTCAACAAAACTTGTAACAGCAGTTTCGGTAGGTGCTACTGTTCTTGACGTTGATTCTACAGTTGGATTTGCTCAATCTGGAAGTTTGTCTATAGATCATCCTAATGGAACAACTTTTAATATTGATTACGAATCTAAATCATTAAATCAATTTTTTGGATGTAAGGGAATTAGTCAAAATTTAGAATCTAAGCAAACTATAAGAATTAATAACCATGCTTATGGTTATGTTGGTGTAGGAACAATTCCAATTACATTTCAAGTAACTGGTGTTTTAGAAGATCTTGATTATGCAAGTCCAGTTGTTTATAGTGAGGTTGGTGATAGTATTCGAGTAAAAACTCTTGGAAGTAATGTAAGAGGTCAATTTGGAAATAATTGGATCTTTAATATTTCACCTACTTATAGTATAGAAGAAGTAGAGATTATAAATGATGAAAGTTTCGTTTACTCTATTACAACTAAAGATAATAATATTTTTAATAGAGGGGATAATGGATCAATTATATTAAATGATAGTACTGATAAGAAAGGAGTCATTATTTCAGTATTGAATGCAAAAACGTTTTATATTCAAACAGAATCTGTAGTTGATGTTGCAAAAGTTATTGAAGTAAGAAAAACATTATCTAAAGTTGATGCAGAAGAATATCCAGAATTAAAAGAACAAAATGCAAATGTTCAAAATGTTTATTTAGATCAACAATCATATTATGTTGCATCTCCTTCTCTTCCAAACTATCTTGATGAACCAATACAAACAACTGATAGATCGGTTACATTCTCAGGAACTTTTAATGATACTACTAATATACAAATTTTAGATCATGGATTATTCACGGGTGATTCTGTAACTTATGTTGCTGGTTCAGATACTAATAAACTTAACATTGATGAAAAAATATATTATGTTAAAAAGGTTGATCAGGATAATATTAAACTTTCTAAAAGTAGATCTGATATTGCTGGTAATCTATTTGTTTCTTTAAGTGGTACAGTAGAAAATAATAAATTAGAATTATCTATATTTGCTGGTAAAAGATTAAGCTCTCAGAATTTAATTAGGCAAATAAAACCTTCTACTCAGTATTCTGGTAAGGTAGCAACTCCTGAAGGTGGCAAAACTGGTATTTTAGTTAATGGTGTAGAAATTAGTAATTATAAATCTGAGGATTATATTTTTAGTGGACCAATTCAAGATATTGAGATTCTTAGTCCTGGTGAAGATTATGATGTAATAAATCCACCACTTTTAGATATACAGGATGTAGTTGGTTCTGGAATTTCTGTTTTCACTAAAGTTAGTGGAAACTTTAAAAGGATAGAACTTATAAACACTGGATTTGGTTATGTAGATGTTCCTACAATAACAATTACAGGTGGTAATGGTACTGGTGCAAGGGCTGTTGCTAAGATGAAGGAAATTATTTGGGCAAGAGATTTTATTTCTGATACATCTGATGGTGTTAGAGTAGCTGAAAATCTTATCATCTTCAAAGATCCTCATTTATTTAATAATGGAGAACCTATAATTTATACTCCAGATGATCAACAAGTTGTAACTGGATTATCAACTAATTCACAATATTTTGCAAGAACTTTAGATCCTTATGCAATATCTCTTCACAGTTCTAAAATAGATGCTATTGATAATATTAATCCAATTTCTATATCGAATTATGGAGTAGGTGTTCAAAAATTTATAACTGCTAATAAGAAAAAAATAGTAAGTTCTGTTGATATTATAAATCCTGGTGTTGGATATTGTAATAATAAGACCCTCGTTAAATCTACTGGAATTACTACTAGTTCTAATATACTTACTATTCCAAATCACGGATATTCTACAGGAGAAAAGGTTGTTTATCAACCGACAGGAGTTCCTATAGGAGGTCTTTCTGCAGGAACTTATTATGTTAAAGCATTATCACCATCTGCGATTAAACTATCTGAAGTTGGTGTAGGAGACACTCTACCTAAATTTTATTTGGATAATGATCAATATGTTGGATTTAATTCTACAGGATCTGGAGAACATATATTCAATTATCCTCCAATAGAAGTTTCTGTTGATGGTGTAATAGGTGTTACAACTTATCCTGGTCAAGATATTAAAGCTGTTGTTCAACCAATTGTTCGTGGAGGTATATCAAAGGTTTTTGTTAAGGATGGTGGAGTTGGTTATGGATCTTCAGATATAATCAATTATAATAGACAACCAGAATTTAAAACAGTTACTGGAAAAGAAGCACAATTAGATATAGTTACTAATCAAGGAAGAATTGTTGCAGTTAATATTTTAAATCCAGGTTCTCAATATAATTCACCACCAACTTTGAATATATCAGGAGTTGGTACAGGTGGAATATTAGTTCCTATAATGAGTAATGGAACTATTAGTGACATTGGAATTGTTTCTCCTGGATTAGGTTACGAGCAAGGAAAGTCCGTAGTTAACGTAACCCCATCAGGTAAAGATGTTCAACTTAGATCTAATCCCAAGGCTTGGAATATTAATAATGTTGAAAGATTAATACAAACTAAAAAAATTGAAAAAGATGATGGTGTTTTTATTAATGGATTAAATTCTGAATATGGTATTCAATATACTCATGCGTTTGCTCCAAGAGATCTTAGACAGACAGTTTATGGTGTAAAACAGGTAGATGGTAAAGATGTTTTTGTTAACGACTTATCTCTTAATAATGGGGTAGAAGTAACTGCCACTAACCACTCTCCAATAATAGGATGGTCATATGATGGATATCCAATATATGGTCCTTATGGATATGCAACTCCTGAAGGGGGATTTGCTAGACTAATGAGATCTAGTTATAAAGATCCTAATGATAATATAGAAAATAGACCAAGTGCATCCATTTTCCCTGCAGGATTCTTTACTCAAGATTATGAGTATAGTCGTGGTCTTGGTGATTTAGATGAGCATAATGGTAGGTTTGGAGTGACTCCAGAGTATCCAAATGGAACTTATGCATACTTTACAACTATTAATCCAAATACAATAGAATCAGTTCCTCCATTTAAGTACTTTAGAAAACCAATATTCCCTTATATTGTGGGAAGTTCCTATTATGGAAATCCCAATGGATTTAATTTTTCCCCACAATCAAATCAAAAAGATATTGATGTTAATGAATATAAAACTTCAACTAATCTTTTAAGAGTTACTACCCCATATAATTTAATTTCTGAAAATACTTCTTATGATTTTATTGTAGAATCAAACAAAATTCAACCTCAAATTACAAAAGTAAATTCTACATCTAGAGGTACTGTAGAGAGTGTTGGGATTATTACTGGTGGACATAGTTATCAGTATGGAGACGAAGTTATTTTTAATAACAATGCTACTGAAGGAACAGGAGCATCTGCTTCAGTTAATGCTATTTTAGGAAAAGAAGTACATACTGTAAGTGTAGCTAAAAGTTCATTTACAGAAGTTGAATTAGTCTCATTTGATGTAACTGGTGGGGTAGTTGGATATACCACAATTCCTCATGAATATAAGCATAAAGATATAATAGAAATTTCTGGATTAAGTACTTCAAGTCAACCTGATGGACTGGTGTATTCTATAGGAATACAAACTAACTTCTTTACTTTAACGGCATCGGTAGGAAGTACAGTTGCAACAGGTATTGTTACTTATTTTAATGTTGAGGGTAATCTTGAGATTCCTTATATTAGAGAAAATGATATTTTAGGTATAGGAACAGAAAAAGTAAAAGTATTAAATGTAGATCAAGAATTGTCTAGGATTAAGGTTTTGAGAAGTTATGATTCTACTGTTGGAAATGCTCATACTGCTTTTTCATCTTTAAAGCAAAAACCAAGAAATTTTGTCTTTAGGAAAAGAAATAAGACTCCATTAGACTCTAAATTAAATAGACAAATTTATTTTAATCCAGTAGATTCTTTATCTGTAGTTTCTTCAAGTGGAGTTGGAATTGGTAGTACTCTAGTATTCTCTAATCCAGGAGCAGGAAGAAGTAGTATATGGATTCCTGCAAGAACTCTTTATTTTAAAAATCATAATTTAAATACAGGTGATTCTTTAACATATAATGCTAATTCGGGTACTCCTATTCAGGTTAGAATTACTCCTTCCTCAAGTCCTATTTCATTAACAAATAATCAAGTTTTATATACTGCTAGAATAACAAAAGATATTATAGGACTATCAACTGTTCAAATTGGAGTAAGTGAAACTGGATCATGGGTTGGTGTTTCTTCTGAGTATAGAAGTTCTGGTCTTTTATATTTTGCTGGAATAGGTACAGGAATGTATCATAGTCTTAGTACAAATTATAGTAAAACTGTTAAAAGTGAAATTACTCGATTGAAAGCAACAGTTTCTACCGCATCTACTCATGGAATGATACTTGATGATGGTATTTCCTTTATATCACGTCCAGGTATTACTACTGTTGTAAATGTATCATATAATGATTTTAATAGAAGAATAGTTATTAATTCTAGAAACTTTGTTGCTGCAGATGTTGATACAACTAATAATACAATTTCTATACAAGAACATAATTTAAAAACAGGGCAAAAGGTTATTCATACAGCATCTACTTCTTCTGGTGGATTAACTAATAATGGAATTTATTATGTTTATGTTCTTAATTCTAATGAAATAAGACTAGCTAATCACCGTCATGAAGTAACATTTAAGAATTTTAAATTTATCAATATTAGTAGTGCATCAGCTGGAACAATTTCTCCAATTAATCCTCCTATTACAATTCATAAAAATCAAATAATTTCATTTAATCTTTCAGATTCATCATTATCATTCTTAAGAAATTCTATTAATTATCCTGCATTTGAATTTAATTTATATTCTGATCGTGATTTATCTGATAAATTTGATTCAACAAAAGTTACTGATACTTTTGAGGTTAGTAGATTTGGTAGAATTGGTATTGATACTAATGCTAATTTATCATTAAAACTTAATGATAAGATACCATCCACATTATATTATACACTTAAACCAGTTAATTTAGATATTAATCGTGGTGTTAAAAAAGAGATAATTGTTGATTATGAAGTAGAAGATTGTAATAGTTTAAATCTCCAAAATGATCCGTTATCAGGAACTTATAGAATAAGTGGAATTGGATCTACAACTTTCTCTTTCTCAATTCCAACTTCTCCTAAGAAAGTTGATTTTACTGCTGATGAAGGAGAATTTCTCTATGTTACAAGTTCACGTAGTGCTTTTGGACCTATTGCAAATGTTTATCTGTCCAATTCTGGTAAGAATTATAAAAAATTACCTGGCATTAGTACAGTAACTTCTACTTTGGGTGATAAGGCATTACTAAGTCCAGTTAGTTATAATATTGGAAATATAACAAAAACAACTATTGAGGATATTGGGTTTGATTATTCTGTTGATAATACTTTAAGACCACAATTAAAAATTCCTCAAATTTTAAAATTAGAATCATTATTATCTCTTGGTCATGTTGGAATTACTTCTGGAGGTGTTAATTATTTGCAAGCACCTACTCTTCTTGTATTTGATGGAGTAACTAAAAAAAGAATTACTGATGTTGATTTAAGTTATCAATTGGGAGATAGTGAGGTTAGTATTATAGAAAATACTTCAAGTTTGAATAATGTTATACCTACTATTCTTCCTGTTAATAATTCTAATGGAGTATCTATTTCTAATATATCATTTAATAGCGTTACAAAAGATGTTACTGTCTCTTTAGGAGCAACTTATAGTTCTATTGGTGATTTCCCAGTTACTCCTGGTGATAAAATATTAATAGAAAATGTAAGTGTTGGTGTAGGAAGCACGGGTGTTGGTTATAATTCTAGTGATCATGAATATTCATTATTTGAGGTTAAAACAACTTCTCCTGATATTGGGGGAGATAGTCCTACTGTAACTTATAATATTGGATCTAAATTAAAAACAGGAGAAATTCCTGGTACGTTTAATGTTATTAATCCAGTGGGAACATTAGTACCTGAAAAGTATTTTCCAATATTTGATATTTCGATAACTGACACTAAATTCCTTAAAGGGGAAGAAGTTAATACTATCACATGTAAAGGGCAAGTTGAAAGTTGGGATTCTTCATCTAATAGTTTAAAAGCCTTTTCAGATAAAGATTTTAGAGTTGGAGAACTTATTATTGGAAAATCATCTGGTGCTCAAGGAACTATTAAACAGGGAAGTTATTTTAATGGATTTTTTGATATAAATTCTAGTTCATTAGTTAGAGAAGGTTGGAAATCATCAAAAGGATTTATTAATGATAATTTACAAAGACTATCTGATAATTTCTATTATCAAAATTTCTCATATTCCATTAAATCTCAGGTTCAATTATCAGAATGGGATAATGCTGTTTCTTCTTTAAATCATACCGCAGGATTTAAAAAGTTTAGTGATCATGTTATGGAAAGTGATAATTCTAATTTAAGTGATACTTCTGTTTCAAGTGGTATTGCAACTACTCAGGATGGAGGATCCTTTAGTGGTATAGCTGATTATATTTCAGTAATGGATTTGAATTGTATTTCAGATTTTGATTTAGCATTAGAAAAAACAATAAATGTTGGTAATGATGAATCAAAAGTTCTTTCTGATAAGATTGTTCTGCAATTAAAATCACTTCAAGATTACATAGAATCTATTGGTAATAGGGTATTGGAGATAGATGATATAAGTGGATTATTTAATGATAAACCAAGAACTGATGCATTCCATCCTGTAGATTCTTTCCTACTAGAACATGCTAGAGTAAGAAGATATGTGGTATTCATTGCTGATAGAAGGTATACGCAAGAAAGGCAGATAATGATAGTGACTATATTGCATAATGATTCTGTTGGATATATTAACCAATATGCTTCTGTTGATACTAATGGAGATTTGGGTCAATTTGATTTTGATGTTGCTGGTACTGAAGGTAGACTTCTTTTCTATCCCACTAAGTTTAAAGTTAATGATTATAATGTAAGTTCAATGGGGTATAATATTGAGGATACTGTTGCTGGAATAGGAACTAGAGATCTTGGAGGTTCTGTTCATATTTCTAGTAGTGCTCAAACAATGCCACTTGGATTTAGTACTACCACAAATGTAGTGGGAATTGCTTCGACTTATAGAGCAGGAAAAGTTGTCGTTTCTTATGCTGCTAGTGATAAGTCTTATTTCGAATGTGATGAAATATCATATGTGCATGATGGAAGTCAGGTAGAATTGATGGATTATGGTCAATTATCTACAGACCTCTTATACACCCCTGTAGGGTCTCCAGGACTCGGAACATACAATGCATATCTATCTGGATCAAATGTCCTTATTGACTTCACTCCGACGGTTGCAACTGCCTCTACGATCACTGTAAATACAATTCATGTTGCTATTGGAGATTCTTCTTCTAGTGGTGTAGGAACTGCTACTTTAAATACTGGAATGTTAGATTCTAGAATTACATCAATATCTGCTAGTGGATCACCTACGACAAATGTTGTAGCAAAATATCCTAATAATACATATAGTTCTGCATATTATATTGTTGCTCTTGAAGATACTACTAATAATGAATATCAGATATCAGAAATAGCATTAGCAGATGATGGATCTACTCCTTATCTAACTGAATGGGGAGTAATTGATACTGGTGCTGGTATTGGAACATTTTATGCAAATACAGCTGCTGGTTATACTCAACTTACATTTACACCTATAGCAAATGCTAATGTTCAAGTTAGGGTATTCCAGAATGCAATGGGTAATGTTGATACAAGTATTAATGAGCTGAATAGAATTGATTTAGATAATGCATCAATAGAAACTGGATATGGATTCTATGAAGGTACAGAAAGTGATGTTAAACGTGCATTTAATCTTACCCATAATGAAACTCCAATATTCCAGAGAGGATTTGTTGGAAGTGCTGCTACTGTTGTTAACGTAGCTGCAAATACGATTAGAATTCCTGGTCATTTTTATGTCAGTGGAGAAGAATTGACATATACTCCAGCAGCATCAGGAACAACTGCAAATATAGGTATTGTAACTGCTACTATTCCAGGTGTTGGTTCTACAGATAAACTTCCAGAAACAGTATATGTTGTTAAGGTAAATGACTCTACTATTAAATTAGCAGCAACTGCAGAGGATGCATTGAAGGTAGTTCCAAGTCCTCTTACTCTTTCTGCTGTAGGTGTTGGAACTACTCATTCATTTACTGCGAAGAATCAAAATTCAAGAGTAATGGTGAGTATTGATAATGTGATACAATCACCACTAGTTGCTAGTGCAGTAACTTCTAGTTTAAGTGCGGAAGCTCTTCAGGTAGATGACAAAATCGAACTGGTAGGAGTAACATCTTTCTTTGGGGGAGATTTAATTAAGATTAATGATGAGATAATGAGAGTAGATTCTGTAGGATTTGGAAGTACAAATGTATTCCTTGTAAAACGTCCTTGGATGGGTACTGGAATTGCTACACATGCTTCTGGATCTTTAATAACTAAAATTAATGGAGGATATAATATTGTTGATAATACGATTAATTTCTATACTGCACCATATGGTTTGACTCCTCTTTCTACTACATCAAATGAACCTGATCAAGTTGATTGGGTAGGAGTATCAACTTCATCAACATTTAATGGAAGATCGTTTATTAGATCAGGTACTCCTGGAACTACACAAGAACCATATAGTAAAAATTATATCTTTGATGATATTTCTTCAGGATTTACAGGATTTAGTACTACGTTTACTCTAACTTCTAATAAATCTAATATTAGTGGTATTAGTAGCAGTAATGCTATTGTTTTAACTAATCAAATTTACCAAGGTCCAAAACGTAGTTCTATTGTAAATATAGTTGGAAATTATGGATTAATAGAACAATCTGGTATTACTAGTATTCAATATACTGGAGCTGCATCTTCTGTTGGATCTGATCCAAATACTGCAGGTATTCCTGTTGGTGGAATAATTATTTCTGTAGGATCTACTCACGGAACTGGATATCAACCATTAGTTGCTGCTGGTGCTACTGCTGTTGTTTCTGGTTTAGGAACCATTAGTTCTATTAGTATTGGTAATAGTGGATCAGGATATAGAGCAGGAATTCAGACAGTTGTAAATGTTGGAGTTCAGACCGCAAGTACAGGATTACCTGCTATTGAGTTTATAGGAACTGCTGCTATAAGCAATGGTAATATTGTAAGTGTTGCAATTACAAATCCAGGAACTGGATATACTACTTCCAATCCACCTGAAGTTGTATTTGACACTCCTCTTTCATATACAAATATTCCACTTATTCATACTTCAGGGTCATCTGGTGTGGGAACAGAAGCAAAAGTGGATATAGTTGTTGGTCAAGGATCTAGTGTAATTGACTTTGAATTAACTAATACTGGTTATGGTTACGGTCAAGGTGATGTATTAACAGTTGATGTTGGGGGAATTTCTGGGATACCTACTTCAGGAACATTTAAACCATTTGAAATTGATATTCAAGAAACATATACGGATAGTTTTGCTGGATGGACTGTTGGTGATTTCCAAGTATTTGACCCATTGGATCAATACTTTGATGGATCAAATACATCATTTGCTTTGTCTGTTAATAACGTTCAAACTGCAATTAAATCTAGAGAAGGATCTGATATTAAAGTTGATATTGCTTTACTAGTATTCATTAATGATATTTTACAGGTTCCTGGTAGAGGTTATATTTTTGATGGTGGTAGTTACATTACATTCACTGAGCCACCTAAAGTAGGAGATACTTCAAAAATAATTTTCTATAGAGGAACAGGTGCTATTGATACTAGAGAGGTAGATATATTAGAAACAATTAAAGTTGGTGATAATGTAAGACTGCAAGATGACAATAAATTCTATGATGAAGTTAGTAGAAGTGTTACTAAAATAAATTCTACAGATACTATAACAACAAATATTTACCCTGGTCCTGGTATTAGTACTAACGAATCTTATAGCAGACCACTATATTGGTGTAAACAAACTGAAGATAGATTTATTAACAATAATAGTGTTCCTAAGACAAGAACAGAATTGGAAACTTTAGTTTATCCTAACACTAATTTAATACAACCAGTAGGTCTAGGTTCTACAGTAATATTTGTCGAAAATGTAAAAACTGTCTTTGATAGCTCTAAAGAAAATTATGATGCTCAAAATAAAGTAAGAATAGCATCTCAGGATACTATTGTTGGTGCAATTGGTACTGCTATTGTTTCATCTGCTGGAACAATTACTTCTATTAGTGTTTCTAATATAGGACTTGGTTATACAGTAGCACCTGATGTTATTATCGGTACTTATAATCTGTTTGATACTCAAATTATAGGATTACAAACTTCTGGTGTTCTGACAAGAGATTATGGTTTCCGTATTAGAGAACCTGGATCTGGTACAGGATCTCAGGGAGGATTTGCTTTTGGTACAAGTTATCTTTCTGGAGATAGTAATTCTAGTAATAGATGGGCTACTTTAACACCAGTTGATACTACAGGTGCTAGAACAATAACTATCCGTGCTTGGAGGGGTGATAATACTAATGGTGGTGAAGCACCTGAGTGGAATGAGAATCTGGTTCCTGGTGGAGGAGAAGGTGGAGAAAGTTTGGTTTTATTCTATCAAACTCCTACAATGCCTTCTGCCTTAAGAATAGATGTAAATCCTGATACATTAGTTGGAACAGGAAATACTGATGATTATATTCTTATTGCTGCCCAGAATAGTGATACAAATACAGGACTAAATCCCGCTCCCCTAGATTATACTTTATCTTTACCTGAGTATGCTAGAGTTGGTATTGTTAGTTTCAGCTTTAGATGTGTAGCCTCCTCTTCCTGGGGTATTTACAGTTCGAATCCTCCATCTGTTAATGATCATTACGGTATAGAAAAGGTAACATTCTCAACTGGAATAGCTCCTGCTACTGCAACTGCTACTATATCTTCTGGATCTATTGATGCGGTTTCAGTTTCTTATGGTGGAACTGGTTACTTCCAGTCTGAACCACCTCCAGTTCTATTTGGACAACCAAAACCTTCTGGTTATATTGAGGAAATTCCTGATGTATCATACTCTGGTGATTTTGGAATTATATCTGGGGTTTCTACTACTTCTGTTGGTGTTGCTTCTACTGGAATTGTATTTGATTTATTAATTCCAGATGATTCATATCTAAGAGATACGTCTATTGTAGGAACAGCTATTACTATAAGTGGAATACAAACTGGATACTATTTTGTAGTTTCTAATAGTAACATAGGTAACGGTGTTACTTCTTTATATCAAAATAGTTCTACTGTTAGTACTGGATCTACATTCCTAGATAATGTTTATGAAGTTGCTGCAGTTTCTATTGGTCAAACAAATGGAATTGGAGTTGGATCAACATATCTAGCTCAAGTAACTGTAAGTGTTAAAGATTATAATGGATTGAGTGGACTTGGACATAGTGAATTCTTTGGAGAATATTCTTGGGGTAGAATTGCTGCTCCGAGTAGAACAACTCCTAAGAGTTTCGCTACATATAATAATGGTATAGTTGGTGTATCTACTTCTCCTATAGTAGAGAGAGTAAATCCACTTAGATACTTAAATTATAATTAATAAATAAGTAAAAAAAGTCTAATTAAAAATGGCCGCCATCATTACTGACCAACTTCGTATATTAAATGCTAAGAACTTTGTTGCTGGCGTTGGTTCAACTGCAAATTCATATTATTCTTTTGTAGGATTACCTAATGCCTCAAAGGTAAGTTCTACTTGGGATACTACTCCTCCTGCACCTAAAGATAATTTTGATCAAGAGGATGATTATTGGGATACTATGATTGGATTGAAGAAAATTTCTTCTTCTGATGTTAGACAAGTAATTAAAAGAAATACTTGGCTGTCTGGTACAACCTATGACATGTATCGAGGAGATATTAGTAGAACAAATACAGCAAAACCTTCAGGTGCTACTAGTTTATATGGATCTAATTATTATGTTGTAAATGAAGATTATAGAGTTTATATTTGTTTGAATAATGGAACTAATCCAGAAAATCCAAATGGTAAATCATCATTAGATCAACCTACTTTTGTTGATCTTGAACCTAAAGCAGCAGGTGATAGTGGAGATGGATATATCTGGAAATATCTTTATACAATTAAACCAAATGATTTAGTAAAATTTGATTCTACTAATTTTATTCCCGTTCCTCAAAATTGGGAGACTAATACCGAAGTGGCTGCTGTTAGGGATAATGCTGCATCTAGTGGTCAATTGAAGGTTATTACTGTTAATAATCGTGGTGTTGGTTTAGGTACTGCTAATAGAACTTATAGTAATGTTCCTATTGAAGGTGATGGTTCTGGTGGTAGGGCTACTATTGTTATTAATAATGATTCTAAGGTTGATACTGTTACAATTTCTAAGGGAGGATCTGGATATACATACGGAACTCTAGACTTGCTTTCAGGAGGTGTACCTACTGGAACTACTGATCCAGTTTTTAATGTAATTATTCCACCTCAAGGTGGACATGGTGCAGATATCTATAGAGAACTGGGTGCATATAATGTTTTAGTTTATTCTAGAATTGAAAATGATTCTGATAATCCTGATTTTACTACAGGAAACCAAATTGCAAGAGTTGGTCTTATAGAGAATCCTAAAAAGAATGGAAGTTCTGTTTTATTAGAATCTGATAAGGCTAGTGCTGCTTATGCTTTAAAATTAACTGGTATTGGATATAGTACTGCGGTTTTTGTAGCTGACGATGAAGTAAGACAAACTATCGGAATAGGGTCTACAGCAGTTGGTAAAGTTATTTCTTATGATCAAAGTACAGGGGTATTAAAGTATTGGCAATCTAAAAGTTTAGTTGGATTTAATACTGATGGTTCTTTAAAGACTAACCCTACATATGGATTTAAATTAAATAGATTTACTGCTTCCCCATCTTCGGGAAGTCTTACTATCGTTAGTGATAATGGTAGTAATAATAGTCTTGCTATCCATACCTCATTTACAGGTATATCAACTGCAATAAATAATAGAACATATAACCTTGGACAAAGATTTTCTGCTGGTGTTTCTAACCCAGAAGTTGAAAAATATTCAGGTAGTATAATTTATGTTGACAATAGACCATCTGTAACGAGGTCTATTAACCAAAAAGAAGATATTAAAGTTATTTTGCAATTCTAAAGAATCATGCCCCAGGAAACTAATCTTAACGTCAGTCCATATTTTGACGATTTTGATCCTAAAAAGAATTACTACAAAACATTATTCAAACCTGGATTTCCTGTTCAGGCTAGAGAGTTAACTGGACTGCAATCAACTCTCCAAAATCAAATTGAAAGGTTTGGTGGACACCTTTTTAAAGAGGGGAGTTCGGTAACTGGTGGTGGGGTAAAATATAATAATGCTTTTCCTACGGTTAGAATTGCTACTTCTTATTCTGGTGTTTCGTTAACCAGATATATGGGTAAACTTTTAAATAGGAATTTAAAAGGAGAAACATCAGGAGTAAGAGCTCAAGTAAAAGCATATTTGAATAGGGCATCTTTACCTGGACAACCATTTACGTTATTTGTAAATTATTTGGATTCATCTTCAGGAACAAATGAGGGGGAAACATTTATTCCTGGTGAAAATTTAATAATAGAAGGTCAAATAGCAACTGAAAATATTATAATTCAAAATGGAGAAGGTTGTGCAACAGTTTCAACAGTAGATAATGCAATATCTGTAGGATCTGGAGCAGTTTTAACTGGTGGTGTTTATTTTGTAAGAGGTTATTTTATTGATGTTCCAGAACAATCAATTATTCTAGAACCATTCTCTACAAGACCTTCTTATAAAATTGGATTAGAAGTCTTTGAAGAAATTATAAACTCTGATATTGATAAGACTTTAGCTGATAATGCTTCTGGGTTTAATAATTATAATGCGCCTGGTGCAGATAGATTAAAAATAAGAGCTTATTTGACTAAAAAATCTATTAATGATACAGGTGCTATTGCTAATTTTATTGAATTAATGGAAGTTAGGGAAGGAGTTATTGTTTCTTCTGAAAAAGATCTTCAATATAATGAGTTGGCAAAAGAATTTGCAAGAAGAACTGCTGATGAATCTGGTGATTATTATGTTACTCCATTTACAATAACTCCAAAAAATACTTTAAATGATTTTAAGGGAAATAAAGGTATTTTTAGTGAAGATCAGTTAACTTATAATAATCAAACTCCAAGTGATGATTTAGGTACTTATAAATTATCTCCAGGAAAAGCATACGTTAAAGGATATGAAGTAGAAACAGTTACTCCTAGTTTTATTGATTTTAAGAAACCAAGAACTACTAAATTACTGGAAGACCAAAGTTTAAATTATGTAACTGGTCCTACTTTTGGATTGAATAGAGTAAGTGGATCTCCTAATTTAGGAATTTCTACTACTTACACATTAAGTTTAAGAGATCAAAGAATAGGAAGTTCTAATATTGCAGCTTCTGGTAAAGAAATTGGACTTGCGAGAGTATATGATTTTGCATTAGAATCTGGATCTTATGATGCTGTAAATCCAAATGTAAATCAATGGGATATTGCATTATATGATATACAACCTTATACTGATATAACAGTTAATACTAATGTAACTCTTACTACTCCTACTCACATTAAAGGTAAGTCTAGTGGAGCTAAAGGATTTTTAAGGTATGATGTAGCTGCTGGTACTGCTCTTACTGCGTATAATGTGCAAGGAAGATTTATACCAGGAGAACAGTTTATATTCAATGGTATTGAAAGTGGTAATATAGCTAATACTATTACAAATTATTCTTCTAGTGATGCAAAATCTCTTTATGGTATTGTAGGAACTGGTTATACTTTTAACGCAGATGTTAAACAATCTGTTCTTTCCCATTTTGGTGAAGTTAATATTACAGGAATAAGTACTTTAGGAGTAAGTACAGTAACAAGTGCCGATCCATCTAAATTCTTTACAGGAATAACGACTGTAGGAAATATTGTATCTTATGCAAATACTTCTATAGGAACAGAAACTTTTAGTAGAATTACTAGTGTATCTCAAAGATCTTTAACAATTGTCGGCATGACAACTGTTACTGGTGTATGTGATGGTGCTTTGCCAGGTAATGATATAAATCCATCAGACTTTAAGATATTAACTTCTAATTTCCAATCTTCTTCTGATAATACTTTATACACAGAATTTCCAAAGGATAAGGTTGCAAGAGTTGATTTAAGTGGTTCTCATTTATCAGTTAAAAAACAATATGATGTAAATATATCTTCCAATTCTACTGGATCTATTTCTTCGGGAGATGTTGATTTAACATTTTTACCTTATGATGAAGAAGCATATACTTTGATAAGAAAAGATGGAACTACAGAAAATTTATCATCTGATAAGTTTTCATATGGTTCAGGTGGTGCTACAATATCTATTGGAGGTTTATCTTCTGGTAATGGTCCTGCAAAATTAATTGCTACTTTAAGAAAAGTAAAAGTAGAATCTAAGATTAAAGATATAAAGAAAGTCAATACTTTAACAATTTCAAATTCAAAATATTCTCAATCAGGTATAGGTGCTACTACACTTAATGATGGACTTTCTTATTCTGCAGTTTATGGAACTAGAGTGCAAGATGAAGATATTTGTTTGAATGTTCCTGACGTTACTAAAATACATGGTATTTTTGAATCTAGAAATGCATCTGCACCATCTCTACCAACATTAACATTAACAAACCTTAATGGACCCACTGCAAAAACTCAAGATTTATTGGTGGGTGAAGAATTTATCGGTAAAAAATCTAATGCTATAGGTGTATATGTTTCTAGAGCTGATGATTCAAAGATTAATTATATTTCTTTAAATAATAATGAGTTTGTATCTGGAGAAGTTATTACATTTAGAGATTCTAATATTTCTGGATTATTCTCTACTAAAACTGTAGGTTCTAATAATATTATAAAGAACTTTACTTTTGATAATGGTCAGAAAAATACAATTTATGATTACTCCAAATTAATAAGAAATTCTAACGTAAAGGAACCTTCTAAACAAATAACAATTATATTTGAATCTGCATATTTTGATTCCTCAGATACTGGAGATATTACTACCATAAACTCTTATGATGCATTTAAATATTGCAGTCTTCCTGAAATAAATGAAACTAGTGTTTCTAATATTATTGATATAAGACCCAGAGTATCTGATTTTTCAGGAACATCATACTCCCCATTTGAATTTTTAGGTAGAAACTTTACTGCAGATGGAAATTCAGCAGGAAATATTTTAGCATCGGATCAATCTATATTACTAGACTATTCTTTCTATCTTCCAAGAATAGATAGAATATTCTTATCTAAGAATGGTAATTTCCAATTGGTTAATGGAATTCCAGCAGAAACTCCAGAATTGCCAGTTAGAATTGATGATGCACTTGAAGTTGCAAAAGTAGTATTACCAGCATATTTGTGTGATGTTAATGATATTAGTATTACTCTAACTGACCATAAGAGATATCAAATGAAAGATATCCATAAATTAGAAACAAGAATTAAGAATCTAGAATTTTATACTTCTCTTTCTGTTCTTGAAAGTGATACTGCAAATTTAGAAATTCGTGATGTTGATGGATTAAACAGGTTTAAGTCTGGATTCTTTGTAGATGATTTTTCTACTACAGATACTCAACTTAAGAAGACTATTAATAAAAATAGTATTGATGTTAAAAATGGTGAATTAAGACCTGCTGCTTTTGCTACAGAACTTGATTTGCAAGTAGAAAATATAAGTAATGGAATTAGAAAAACAGGAAGAACTCTAACTCTTGATTATGATGAATCTGTTTTAATACACCAACCATATGCTACTAGAACAGAAAATGTTACTCCATATTTGGTTAACTATTATTCAGGTTCTATTGAATTAAATCCTTGTTCTGATTGTTGGGTTGAGCAGATACAACTTGCAGCACAAAGAGTAGAAGTAGAAAATTATACATCTACATTGGTACAAACTGCAGATGGTGATTTCCATTGCGGTATGGATAATATAATTTGGGATGCATGGAGTACTGTATGGACTGGTTATGATGTAAATGAAACTTATGTAGATGAATGGGTAGTTAACACTGAATTGAATAGAAGAGAAAAAAGAAGAACAACTACTACATCATCAACAAGAACAGGAACCAGGACTAGAGAAGGAGTTTATAATCATATTAGGGAAGTTATTACCGATACAAGTCAAGGTAATGTGGTATTGGCAAAAGAAATTATTCCTTATATGAGATCTAGGAATATTGAATTTAAAGCAACACGAATGAAGCCAGGAACTCGTCTTTATGGTTTCTTTGATGGGGAAGATATGAACAAGTATGTCATCCCTAAACTTCTTGAAATTACAATGAAGTCTGGTGTATTTGCGGTAGGAGAAACAATTGTAGGTAAAACATTAGATGGAGTGGAATTAATTAGATTTAGAGCAACCGTAGCTAATCATAGATCTGGACCTATAGATAATCCAAATACTTTCTATTATAGAAATCCTTACAATAGAGATGAAAATGTAGCTTCCATTTATTCTTCTAGTAGTACAATTTTAAACGTAGATACTGATGGTCTTGCTGCAAAAGCTGTTGGTCATTATCATGGTTATGTTCTACCTGGAATTCAGTTGGTAGGTCAAACCTCCAATGCTCAAGCAGAACTTAATCAAGTAAGATTGATTAGTGATCAAATTGGTACTGTTATAGGATGTTTCTATATTCCTACACCTAATGTAGCAGAAAATCCAAAATTTGAAACTGGTATGAAGATGTTTAGGTTGACTAGTAGTAATGTTAATAGTCAACTACCTGGCAATATTTTAACTGATGCAGTACAGTCTTATGAAACTGCTGGTGTTTTAAGTAAGAATAGAGAAAATATACTGTCTTGTAGAAATATAACTCATGAAAGACAAGTACAAACTGAGACTGAAGCTATCACTGGTGGCAATACTGTAACTACAAGTGTGACAATAGTTGACATACAACCTTTACCAACACCAGAACCACCTCCAACTCCAGTATATTCTCCACCAGTAGCACCACCTATAACACCTGTTACTCCTGTTACTCCTATAACACCTGTAACACCCGTAACACCTTATACTCCACAAACACCTGTAACACCTTTTACTCCTTTCCAACCTGCTACTCCAGTAACACCTATTGCTCCTGTTACTCCAATAGCAGATGAGCCAACCCCTGCTGGTGGTGGATTTCCTACTACTCCAGTACAACCAGTTCAACCTGTTCAACCAGTAACACCTGTTACTCCTGTAGCAGAAACTGCTGTTCAAGTCTATATGACTATTGAAGAAGATGATGTAGAGGGTGGATTGGATTATGAAGTAGGAGGAGAAGTTACTGATTTGATGAAGATGACTGCAGCAGTCCAAACTTTATATAAGGATGAATTGGGTATTATTCCTGATGCTCAAGGTGAACAATATTGGGTTGATCAAGCCATGGATGTTTTAGCTACAACTGGATCATTTAGTGCTGGATATGAGAATATGAAACATTCATTTATGCATGATATAAATGTGAAAACTTTTGGTGCGACTGCTAATGATGGTACTGCAGTATTTTCTACAGGTGATAATACTAAGGTTAATCCAGATGCTGCATATTCAGGTCTTGACGTTGCTGGTGCTAATGCACTTGTTCAAGTAGTAGATGGTTCAGGAACTATAGTTACTAATACAGCAACTGATACTAGATTTGATACAGGAGAGGCTACTGCATCAGCATCTACTCAAGATGAAATGTGGACAGCACAATTGACAACTGCTTATAAGGTTTTTGCACCTGCATCTCAAATAGAAGGTAGCAAATTAGATGAGCAAGTTCAAGGTTGGATTGATTACTTAAAATCAGGAGATCATGGTGGAATTGAAGCTGCTATGATGACTGTTAAGAATCATACATGGAATACTGATGCAGATAAGGAGATGCAAGACAAAGCACCATGTAATGCTGGTGAAACTGATCCATTGGCTCAATCCTTCTTTGTAAATGAACCTAATGGAATATTTGTTACTAGAATGGAAGTATACTTTAGCACTAAAGATGATCATCTTCCTTGTGTTGTTCAACTTAGACCAATGCAACTTGGATTGCCAACAAATAACGTATATCCATATAGTGAAGTAACCTTGGAAGTTGGAGAAATTGCTACATCACCAGATGCTTCTATTCCAACAACAGTTATATTTGATGCACCAGTATACTTGGCTGGAGGACAATATCATTCCGTTGTTCTTCTATCTCAAAGTAATAATTATAGAGCATGGATTTCAAGAATGGGTGAGACTGATATTCAAACTGCAAATAATCCAGTTGATGAACAAGTTGTTGTTTCACAGCAACCTTTGCTAGGATCTTTATTTAAATCGCAGAATGGAGTAACTTGGAATGCAAGTCAATATGAAGATCTTAAATTTAAACTTTATAGAGCTAATTTCAAATCATTTACAGGAACTGTTAATTTCACCAATCCACCTTTGACAACAGTAAGTGATTTTGTTAAACCACTTCCAAAGGATTCTTTAGAAATATCTTCTAATAAAATTAGAGTTGGTTTAACCACTGTTTTAAATGATACTGCGTTAACTTTAGGTAATACAATTAAGCAACAAGGAACAAATGCTACTGGAAATTATGTTGGTTCTGCAGGAACTGCTACTGGAGCACTGACATTAACTAATGCTGGTATTGGATATACTCCTTCAAGTGGATCTACTACATTCAGCAATGTTTCTTTAACTACTTTAACTGGTAGTGGTAGAGATGGAAAAGCAAATATAACTATCACTAATGGTGTTGCAGTTGCAGCAACAGTATCTCAAGGTGGATATGGTTATGTTGTTGGAGATGTATTAACAGCATCTACAGTGGGTGTTACTTCTCTTGGAACTAATCTAAGATTATCTGTAGCAGGTCTTTCTGGAACTAATGAATTAATTATTGATAATGTTCAAGGTGTATTTGAAACTGGTTCTGGAAAATATCTTAAGTATGATAATAATGTAGGAGTAACAACTACATTAAATGGTAATTTTGGTGGAAATGTTTTATTAACATCTGCTCCCGTAGAAATTTCTGATGGTTTGCATATTAAAGTGAATCATTTAAATCATGGAATGTATTCTACTCAGAATTCAGTATCTATTAATGGTGTTCAATCTGATATTCCTGCTACATTATTAACAACAGAATATGATTCATCTGCAGTTGGAGAATTCTCTCTTGAAGATGCAAGTGAATTTACTACCTTTGAAAATGTAGGAGTAGGAACAACTAATATTGGTTATGCTATGGTTGGTGATGAATTAATCTCTTATACAGGTGTTTCTGGTAATAGTCTTACTGGAATAACAACTAGAGGTATTGATGGAACTATTCCACAACTTCATCCTATAAATTCTTCGGTTAGAAAATATCAATTATCGGGTGTTTCTCTAAGAAGAATTAATAAAGATCATAATTTAGCAGATGCAACAGTAACTAATCCTATCGGATTGGATTACTATAATATTAAAATAGATACGTCTGAGAATGGTTTAGATAGATCTTCTGGAGTATCTACTTATCCAGCACTTCACTTTAATGAAGCAGGTTCTATTGGTGGTTCCTTTATCAAGTCTACTGAAAATATACCTTTTGAAATTGTAAGACCTATTGTTGAGAATATTACTCCTGTTGGAACTAATATTAATGCTCAAATTAGAACTATTACTGGAAGTAGTGTTGGTGGATCAGAAACTCCATTTGTACAAAAACCATTTGAGACTATTAGTTTGACTAGTAATAATTATCTAGATTCACCTAGAATGATTGCTTCTCGTCTTAATGAAACAACTTCATTACCAAACATTGTAAATAATAGATCATTTACAATGAATTTAGAATTATTTACTGGAGAATTATCACTTACTCCAATGGTTGATTTGGATAGAGTTGCAGCAATTTTTGCATCTAATAGGGTCAATAATCCAATTACAAATTATGTAACTGATAATAGAGTTTCTACTCTAATTGATGATCCTAATGCTTTTGTTTATGCTTCTGTTCCTGTTTCTTTAGAAAATCCAGCAACTGCGATTAAGATTTATATGACTGGACATATTAATCTCTTTAATGACATTAGAGCGTTCTATGCAATCAGTAATGATCCTAATGAAGAATTTGTTTATAATCCATTCCCTGGACATACCAATCTCTTAGATAGTGGTCAAGTTATAAATCCAGCAGATAATAATGGATTACCCGACAAGTTAGTCCCTAAAACAGATAAACTTGCATATATAAGTCGTGAAGTAGTTTATAAAGATTATGAATATACTATTGATAATCTTCCTAATTTCAGATACTTTGGAATTAAACTTATAGGAACTTCTACTAATAAGGCTAATCCACCAAGGATTAAAGATTTGAGGGTAATTGCACTTGCATAATATGGGATATCTTGATGTAGAGGGTCATGTTAATTTGGTTCGAGATGAACAATCTGGAGCTATATTAAATACTGATAGTAGTCAATATAATCAGTATATGGCTCTTCGTAATTCTAAAGCAAAAAAAGATCAAAAAATTGATGCTATAGAATCTGACTTAGCACGTTTAAAAGATGATATTAATGAAATTAAAAGTTTACTTGGGAAATTAGTAAATGGCTAAAAATACTATTACCTTTGACCCCAGTTCAGGGGTTGCTTACGGAGTTAATCTTAATATAAATACTGGTGCTGATTTCAATAGTGAATACACTGTTGTTAACACTTCAGGGTCTGCTTTTGATTTTACTAGTTGGACAGGATCTTCACAATTAGCTAAAAGTGTTTCTATTGGGTCATCATCACATGCAATAGAGACTTTTACAGTTGGATTTACTAGTGCTGCAGGAGGAGTATTTAAAATTTCTCTCGGTAAAAGTAGAACAAGAACTATACCAGAAGGAAGATATGTTTATGATGTTAACGTAAGTTCTGGTTCTACTACATATAGAATAGTATCAGGAGATGTGTTAGTTATACCTGGCATATCATCAGCAGCATAAATATCTAAAATAGTAGATGAGTAAATGGCGCAACCTTCCACTAGATCTGAGTTAATTGAATATACTAAAAGGAAACTTGGTGCTCCTGTATTAGAGATTAATGTTGCAGATGAGCAAATAGATGATCTTGTAGATGATGCTGTTCAGTATTTCCAAGAACGTCATTTTGATGGTGTTTATCAAGCATACATGAAGTATAAGATAACACAAGAAGATTGTGATAGAGGAAGAGCAAGAGGTTCAGATCAGGCGCAATTATCTAATGTAGGAATTGTCACTACAACAGTAGATAAAACGGTTGGAGTAACAACTCAATTTAATTTTGAAGAGAATAGTAATTATCTTCCTGTTCCACCTTCAATTATAGGAGTTACAAAGATATTTCATTTTGATGGAAGTAACACTATAACAAATAATATGTTTAGTGTTAAGTATCAGTTATTTTTGAATGATGTGTATTATTGGGGATCTACAGAACTCCTTTCATATGCAATGGTTAAGACATATTTGGAAGATATTAATTTTTTATTAACGACAGAAAAGCAAATTAGATTTAATAAAAGACAAGATAGATTGTATATTGATATTGATTGGTCAGCTGTTAATCCTGGAGATTATTTGATACTTGATTGTTTTCGTACATTAGATCCTAGTGATTATGAAAGAGTTTGGAATGATTCATTCTTAAAGAGATATCTTGTTGCTCTTGTTAAGAAACAATGGGGGCAAAATTTAATTAAATTCCAAGGAGTAAAACTTCCTGGTGGGGTAGAACTTAACGGTAGAGAAATATATGAAGATGGTGTAAAGGAATTAGAAGATATTGCAGAAATTATGTCCAATACTTATGAACTTCCTCCATTAGATATGATAGGTTAAGATCATGGCACTAAATCCGTATTTTTTGCAAGGATCTTCTAATGAGCAATCGTTAGTTCAAAGTTTAATAAACGAACAACTCAAAATGTATGGAGTTGAAGTTTATTACATACCTAGAAGATATATTAGTAAAAAAACAGTAATAAAAGAAGTTATTGAATCTAAATTTGATAATGCTCTTCCAATAGAAGCATATGTTGATACCTATGATGGTTATGAAGGTCAAGGAACTCTTTTGTCTAAGTTTGGAGTTCAATCTTTAAATGATCTTGGATTGATTATTTCTAGAGATAGATTTGAAAGTTATATTACACCATTAATAAAGAATCTCCCTAACATAGAACTTGCTACCAGACCAAAGGAAGGAGATTTAATCTATTTTCCTTTGGGTGATAGGTTATTTGAAATTAAATTTGTTGAACATGAAAAGCCATTTTATCAATTAAAGAAAACATATGTTTATGAATTACGTTGTGAACTATACAGGTACGAGGATGAAGTTCTTGATACTGGAGTAGAAAGTATTGATGATAATGTTCAAGAATATGGATACATTGAAACTTTAACTTTAATTGGATCGGCATCTACAGCAACTGCTAATGTTCTTGGAATAGGAACTATAGGAGGTTTGCAACGGATTTATATTTCTAATAGGGGACATGATTATACATCACCACCAGCAGTTGCTATTTCATCTGCACCTTCTGGTGGAGTAACTGCAGTTGGATTCTCAACATTGATTTCTACTATTGTAGATTGTGATGGGATGAAGTCTTCAAAAGTTCAAGGGGTTCAATTAATCAATCCAGGTTATGGGTATACTTCCATACCATCTTTAGTGTTTAACGGTGGTGGAGGGGCAGGAGCAGCAGCCACAGTGGCAATAGGTGATGGGGTCATAGGTATTGTTACTTTAACTAGTCAAGGATCTGGTTATTCTACTGTACCTACAGTCACGTTTAGTGGAGCACCTGGTAGTGGAGTAACTGCTACAGGTGTTGCTCATCTTAATAGTGTTGGTATTGTTACTCAAATTGGAATAACTAATGCTGGATTGGGTTATACTGTAGCACCTACAGTTACCATATCTTCACCTTATATGGAAAATAGTGGAGATTATGTATTTAATGAAGAAGTGATAGGATCTATAAGTGGTGCGAAAGCTAGGGTTAAGTCTTGGAATTCTACTACTAATGCATTAGAAGTTTCTATTGCTACAGGTGAATTTACAAATGGGGAATTAGTTACTGGTCAAGAATCTGGAGCAAAACATCAATATAGAAAAGTTTCTGAGGAGTTTTCTAAGGATACTTTTGCAGAAAATAATGAAATTGAAACGGCTGCGGATGCTATAATTGACTTTTCTCAAACTAACCCATTCGGAATGCCCTAAATATTTTATCAGGTAGTGTACCGAGACTTTAAATGTTTGAATATTTTTATCACGAAATTATGCGAAGGACCATCATTGGGTTTGGTTCTTTGTTTAATGACATCACAATTAAACATACGAATGATTCTGATTCGACTGTAAGTAACCTTAAGGTTCCTTTAGCTTATGGTCCAGTTCAGAAATTTTTAGCTAGATTAGAACAACAACCCAATCTAAGTAAGTCTATTCAAATCACATTACCAAGAATGTCATTTGAAATGACTGGTTTGAATTATGATTCAAGTAGAAAATCTACAACTACTCAAACATTTTTAAGTCCAGTCGTATCAGATAAAAAGAAGGTAGCAAAGACATATTTACCAGTTCCTTATAATTTGGAATTTGAAGTTAATATTCTTACAAAATTAAATGACGATATGCTTCAGATAGTGGAGCAAATAGTTCCATATTTTCAACCTGCATATACGATGTCAGTTGATTTAGTAAGTACTATTGGAGAGAAAAGAGATATTCCGATAGTTTTAACTTCTATAACAACTAATGATGATTATGAAGGTGATTTTTCTACTAGAAGAGCATTAATTTATACCTTACGGTTTACTGCTAAGACATATATGTTTGGTCCTGTTCAAACAGATACTACCAAAGATATTATCAAAAAAGTTACTGTTGGATACGTTGCTGGTGGAAAAACACCTGCACCTTCTAGAGAAATGTCTTATAGTGTGGTTCCAAGAGCAACTAAAGCATATGGAGATACTATCACTACAAGTCTAGCAGAAGATGTTGATGCTACCGAAACAGAAATTGAAGTAGGAAGTGCTTCTGCTATTGATGCTAAATCATACATTTATATCGACACTGAAGAAATGTATGTAGAGTCTAAAGTTGGTAATAAATTAACAGTAACTAGGGGTTCAGATAATACTACAGCAGCTTCTCATGTATTAGGAGCAGATGTTAAAGTGATAGGTGATAGTGATGATGCAGCTATTGAATTTGGTGATGATTTTGGATTTGATGGTATGGTATAATTATGACACAAAAATTTGATAAATTAGATAAAACTTTTAACGTTACTCCAGAAGTGGAAGTAATGAAAGAAGATGCTGTTGTTAAAAAAGAAAAACCAGATAGATTAACTAAAGATGATATAACAAGAGATTATGAGTATACTCGTGGGAATCTTTATAGTATAATAGAGAAAGGTCAAGAAGCTATTGACGGTATTCTTGAACTTGCACAAGATAGTGAAATGCCAAGGGCATATGAGGTTGCAGGACAGTTGATTAAGAGTGTTTCTGATGCAACTGATAAGTTGATGGATCTTCAGAAGAAACTTAAAGATGTAGAAGAGGAATCTTCAAGAAGACCAACTAATGTAACTAATGCATTATTTGTTGGTTCTACTGCGGAACTTTCCAAACTTATAAAGAAAAGTGGGGAAAAATGACCGAAGATCTAAATGAGTTTTTTTCCTCTATAGGAAAGGCTAAAAAAGAAAAAGAGGATGAACTTAAGTCTATTATAGGAGACGTAAGTGTAGATTCTATTTTTTCCGAAGCTTCAAAGGAAGTAGTAAAAGATAAGAAGAAAAAGAAAGAAAATGAAATAGAAAAAAAGAAAAAATTACAAAAGGAAAAAAGACAAACAAAAGCACTTGAGGAATGGTTATATTCTGAAACAAAAGTAGAAGAAAAGAAAGATGATTATAAGGAGTTAGAAAAGGAAATATCAAGTAAGAAAAAACCTTCTAAACCAGCAGTAAAAGAAATAAAAGAGGAAGATGATAGTGTAGATAAAGCACTTAAGGCATTAGAGAAAGTTAAAACAAAGGAAGAAGTAAGAGAGAATATAAATGATCCAGAGATTGTAAAAATTAGAAGTGAATTAGAATACCTTAAAAACCTTGTTAATGCACAAGGTGGTGGGGGTGAAGTAAGGTTTGAATTTTTAGATGATGTTAATAGAAATTCTGTAAAGACTGATGGATATCTAATTGCATATGATAGTACAACTGGAAAGTTTATTGGAACTACTACTTCTCCTGATGCTGAACCAACATCATGGGTAGTTGGAAGTGCTGGAATTCATACAACTAAAAATGTTGGTATAGGAACCACCGCAAGAGCAGATACATCTTTATACATTCAAGGTGATATTTTCACGACAGGTAATATCTCTGCTGCTGGAACTGTAACTTATAATGATGTAGAAAATATAGATTCTCTTGGTATTATTACTGGTAGGAGTGATCTTTATATTGGAGGTAATGCTAGAGTAGTCGGTGTTATAACTGCTGCTAGTTATGTTGGTGATGGATCAGCATTAACTGGTGTTGGAGGTGGGAAGTTTGCATCAAATGCTACTGGAATTAATACATCTTCCAATGTTGGAATAGGAACTACAACAGCATCTAGTGCGTTAACTGTCAGTGGTGATGCTTATATTTCAGGTAATGCTAGAGTCGTCGGAGTGATGACTGTTGGTTCAGCATCTGTAACGATTGATGGTGATAATAATGAGGTTAGTGTTGGTATTGTTACTGTTACCAGTACTCAAATTATAGTTGGTGATAGTGTAAGTATAGACTCTTCTGCTTCTGGTATTAACTCTGCACCTAATGTTTTATATGTGGCAAAGGATGGTGTAGATACAGATAATGGAACATCTATAGACAATGCAAAGTTAACAATTGCAGCTGCTGTCGGTATTGCACAATCAGGAACAACAATTAAAGTCTTATCTGGTAATTATGTTGAACAGAATCCAATCGAAGTTCCTGCATTTGTTGCTATTGTTGGAGATGATCAAAGAACTGTAAAAGTTCTTCCAAATACTTCTACCAAAGATTTATTCCATGTAAGAAAAGGATGTAAGTTAGCAAACATGACGTTTAGTGGACATCTTTCACCTGCTGCTGCAGTTGGTTTTCCTACCACTGAGATAGCAGAAAATGTAGGTGGTGGTAAATGGAAAGGACCATATGTTCAGAACTGTACAAGTGATACTACAACAGGAACTGGTATTCGTATAGATGGAGATCAGGCAAGATCATTGAAGGCAATGAATGTTGATGCATTTACTCAATACAATCAAGGTGGTGTTGGTGTTGCCGTGACTAATGGTGGATTTGCTCAGTTGGTTTCTTTATTCACTATTTGTTGTGATGAAGCAGTTACTTGCGATAAGGGTGGTCAAGCAGATATTGCAAATAGTAATTGTAGTTTTGGTACTTTTGGATTAGTTGCAAGAGGAACAGGAGATCTACAATTCTCAGGAGTAGTTACTTCTACGGCAGCTGCGTCTCAAGATAATATTTCAATTAATATAAGTACACCAACTATTAATATATCTGATTTTGATTATACTCATACAACTGGGATTGCTACTATTACTACAAGTTCAGATCACGGATTTGTTGTTGGTATGGGTGTTACTCTTTCCAGTATTTTATTAAATTGCACATACGGTAACAAAACATATCCACATAAGAATCCATATATCTTTGAAGTTGATGAAATACCAACTTCTAGAAAGTTTGTTGTTAATGTTGGAATATCTACTCTTGCTCATACCTATGTCTCTGGTGGAACTGCAAAGGTTGATATTGATAGACCTTATGACGGACAAGCAGTTTATTTTGATACGTTATTTAAATCAGTAGAAACTATTACTGTATCGAATGGAGGAAGTGGTTATACATCTACACCTACCATAACTGTGGCAGATCCTGCTGGATCTAATGGTGAAACTGCTACCGCATTTGCTACTCTTGATGGTGATAGTATTTCTACTATTACAATGATTAGTAGTGGAAATCAATATACTTCAACTCCAAGTGTAACTATTAGTGGAGGAGGTGGATCGGGTGCGTCTGCAGTTGCTAATATGTCTCCGATTTATTACACAATAAATAGTTCAAGCCCAGTAGTATCTGGAATCACAACTTTGACATTAGATGAAAATCTAATCAATTCAGTAGGAATTGGATCTACAGCATATTTCTATCAACTTAGTAGAATTGTTGCTAGTTCACACACTTTCGAGTATGTTGGTTCTGGAAATAAT